>Ga0206891_10058_pt1 | contig 35478 bp, 23 predicted proteins | sample Alteio_BWOrgHeat_55_FD_153246 | JGI IMG/M metagenome (GOLD analysis project Ga0206891, IMG submission 153246) | Enriched cells from forest soil in Barre Woods Harvard Forest LTER site, Petersham, Massachusetts, United States - Alteio_BWOrgHeat_Nextera7 ...
CGTAGGTAACGGTATTTGTGACATTGAACGCGTCAAAGCGAAATTGCAATCTGAACCTTTCGGTCAACCTAAAATTGCGAAGCAATGAAAGGTCGAGATTCACAAAGCCGTCGCCTTGGAGTATGTTCGCTCCCGCGCTCCCATAGGTATACTGCGCAGGCACAGCGAAGGCACTCGTATTAAACCACGCTTGCGGCGTCGGATTTGAGAGGTTCGGGCTTCCGACCAAATTGGGGCGCTCGTAACAGTCGGTGCGACCGACATTGGCAATGTCGCCGCAGAGAAAGACTCCGTACGGCGCACCGGACGTAAGCTGCAGGATGCCGCTCAGTTCCCAGCCGCCAATAATGGAATTGACTACACGATTTCCCGCATCCAGCCGTTTCCCTCCGCCGAAGGGTAGTTCATACACCCAACTTGCAGTGAACACCTGAGGAAGATTGTAGTTAGTGACCGCTTTGTCCCCCCAGAGGTTATAGGCGTTCTGGACCCCGCCTGATAACCCGTTGGTAGAGCCCAGGTCCTGCGATTTCGACCACGTGTAGGCCAACGAGTAAGACAGCCCATTCGTGTAGCGATGCTGCAGCGTAATCTGCAGGGCGTTGTACCAATTTTCTCCCCAATCTACCGTAGTGCTGGTAGGGAGGAAGTACGGATATGGCTGGCGGAGGGTTGGATTACCTGGTCCTGGTGTATAGGCCGAGTTCAACACCAACGCGACTGGAATCCGCCTGCCGTTGGAACCGACATAGTTGACGGAGAGGATCGTGCCGCTACCGAAAGAGCGTTGAATTCCGACATTCCAGTTATTAGTCCACGGGTCCTTTAAATTAGGATCGCGGAAAGTTTGACCCGATATATCGTAAGGGCCGTTTGGATCAGGAAGGAGCTTTTGGCTGGGAGATAGATTTAGCGGATTGGCGATGGTGGACTGAACAGTCGTGAGGTTCAGGTTGGTATTCACGGCCGCTAGATTGTCCGGCCAGAGGCCTTCGGACTGAAATACCCCCAGGTCAATACCGCTCCATGTGTCGAAATAGCGACCAACGCCGGCTCGCAGAACCGTACTGGGCGTAATCTGATAGGCGATTCCAAGGCGGGGAGCAAAATTGTCGTACACCTTTGAAAAGAGCTTGTGATTGGCCGCAACCACCACATCAGGCGGGAGAGCACCGTTTGAAGTGGGGATACACGGCGCGTGTCCTACAGTCGAACACGCCCCGGGGTTTGCGGCAATGATGTAAGTGCCGTTCAGCGTGTCCCATATACCGCTATAGTAATTGCTCGTCCCGGGCGTTCCGTATTGTCCCGGATTAAAGAGATCCCAGCGCAGTCCGTAGTTGAAGGTCAATTTCTTGTTGATACGCCATTGATCTTGAGCATAGACTCCCCAGGTCCACGTTGGTTGCTGTAACCCGGGCGCGGTGTCGGTGAGATTACCACCACTTGGTACACCCAGGAAGAACGACGCAACTGCGCTCCCCGTCGTGCCCACGTTGTTCAGGTCGGCACTCTGAGTAGAATTGAAATACTCGAACGCTCGCTGCGTGTCCGCCCAGATCCGGTGGCGCGCTAGAGTACCTCCGAACTTAAATGTATGTCTCCCGGTAACGTGCTCCAAGCTAGATGTGAATTCATAGATATCCGTTTGACCGACATGGGTATCGAAGTTATTTACCGACCCATAACCGGGAATCATCATATCCGGCGCCCAGCAACTATGTGTCCCGAATCCTTCACTTCTGTCGCAGGCCCATGGCCAGTTAGGATAGACAAATGTATCGTAATTGAGTTTGTCCCATTGACTAGCCAGGTGCAGATCGATCCAAGTGTGGCCGAAACTGGCATGGAATATGGTATTCGGATTGATCGTCCAAGTATAGTTTATGGGGATGTTATAACCGTAGCTGTCGCGTAGAAACGATGAACCCGCTATTCCACCGGAGGTTGTGTCAGGGCTATTGATGTGGTTGTACATACCGGACAGGAACTGGTTAGATGTAATCTGATAGTCGCCTCTTCCTTCATAAAAATCCTGGTTAAAAAGTTCGGGTGAAGGATCTCTTCCGTTTGTACCGGGTACGCCGGTATTGATTGGCGCCGGAAAAAGGGTCGTGGCGTAGAGTACGGCCAAGGGGTTCAATGTTGACGCCGGAATTATATTTCCCGGGAACGGATCGCGGAGGTAGCTGCCCGGGTTTGACGGATCGGGACGCGTGCTGTAAGGATTGTAGATTGGCTGCTGGCCGGTGAAGTTTCCACTTTCCATGGCGGGTGTAGGAACCAGATAAAGAGCCGTGCTTCCAATGCTTTCCCGAAGTCCCTGATAACTGACGAAGAAGAAAAGGCGGTTCTTTAAAATAGGTCCGCCGAAATTGGCTCCGAATTGATTTTGGTGCAGCGGGTTGACGGTCGGGAGGAACGTATTCCTTGCGTCGAAGTCCGAGTTCCGCAGAAACTCCCATACTACACCCTGGTAAGTGTTCGTCCCACCTTTTGTGACAACGTCTACATAACCTCCCAGGGCTCCTCCATAATCCACCGAATCAGAGTGAGAGACGACCTTAAATTCCTGGATATTATCGATGATCGGCGCGATTGAGATACCGCCAGAGAAGTTAGACGTGTTATTCGATCCATCCAGAAGGTATTGAGTCGATTGTGGGTCCTGACCATTGATTGAAGGCAAGACATAAGTACCCGCCTGAGGATTGCCCCAACTGGCGGCTGTGGACGGAGCCGCCGCGCCGGCCGTCAAAGTGAGCAACTGCGTAAAATTTCGGCCATTCAGCGGCAAATCGTGGACGAGGGTCTCTCCTATAACCTCACCCAGCTCAGCGGATTGCGTCTGGAGCGCAACGGAAGGGGCGGCAACGGTCACGGCGGTTTTCGTTTGGCCGAGCGTTAAGGCGACGTCCCGGGTATTGGTCTGCGACACCAGCACCGGAATATCGGTCTCTTCGAACGTCCCGAAACCCGGCGCAGTGACGGTAATTTTATAGACGCCCGGAAGTAGCGCACGAAAGGCGTAATTGCCCGCTTGATTCGTGTGGTCCTCAGCCGTGACACCTGTTTGCTGATTCGACAGCGTCACGCTGACATTTGGGACGACAGCGCCCGAACTATCGGTAACTGTTCCAACGATCGCTCCCGTGTTGATCTGGCCATAAGCCAGCGCGGCTAACAAAGTGAGAAGTAATACCCGGCCGCACGCTACTCGCAGGCTATTTCTTCGGGGAGCTGCCAAAAGCGTTCTCATGGGTGCCTCCAAGACTCGCACTTTTGAAACGTTTCAACGGGTCTAATATATTGGCAATATCGACCCTTTGTCAACAGGTTCCAATAGCGTGATTTTATTTTTTTCCGAACTCCACAAAGTCCCTAGCATCGGGGCAAGCCCGTTTGGCCCGGCTCTTCAGGAGGTGTAGAAAAACATATAGATCATGAGGTTACCGGCCAGGGGGCATAACGCTGGAATAGAATTCTGTTGAACTTCAGTCTGCAATGAGGTAAAAATTGACTCACTGGTTGAAGGAAGCTTGGGGTGCCAGAACAGAACCGGGATTTGAATCGTTTCAATCCGACCTGTAGAGAAGGAAAGGAGGCCCGACTCCTTGTACGGGACCCGTGAAATTGCGCGGCTTGCGAAGGTCTCGGTCGCGACAGTGTCGGCGGTGATTAATGGAAAGGGAACGGTCAGCGCCGAGCTAACTTCTCGAGTCCATAAGGCCATGGAAGCTCTCGACTACCACCCTAACCATCTCGCCCGCAGTCTAAGGGTTCGTCGGACGTATACGATCGGCATGATGATTCCTGACGTAACGAACCCGTTCTTCACAGACATCATGTCGGGCGTACAGCACGAAGCGAGGCTGCACGGATACTCAGTCATTTTCTGCGATGCCAACGAAAATCCTGAATTCGAGCGGCAGTCCCTCAAGGCGCTCTCTTCGCGCCGGGTGGACGGGGTCTTGCTCGCACCGACCGACTCTGACATCGCGCAGGACCGACCGACGCGAGAACGCTTCCCAATGGTCTTTTTTGATCGGATTCCGGCCGGCTTCAGAGGATCCGCCGTGATCACTGACAATTTTGAGGGCGCTCAGACAGCCACATCTCATTTGATTGGTTTGGGGCATGAGCGGATTGCCATCATCACAGGCCGCCAAAACTTGTCAAATGGTTCTGAGCGGCTGGAGGGCTTCCGGCAGGCGCTCTATCAAGCTCGGCTACCCCTTTCTGAAGAATATGTGCGGCGCGGTGACTTCGGACTCGAGAGCGGGTACCAATGTGCTTTGGAATTAATGCGGCTTTCTCCGCCCCCGACCGCCATTTTCTCTTGCAATAACCAAATGACATTAGGCTTGATGCGGGCGCTTGGCGAGCTTGCCATTCCGTGTCCCGGCCGTGTAAGTACCGTCGGCTTTGATGACTTCGACTGGGCAGCAAGCTTCAGCCCGAGGTTAACTACCGTTGCACAACCAAGCTATGAAATGGGCAAGAAGGCATTTGCTCTACTGATGGAAAAGATAGAAGCTCGCCTGAATGATGGCGCGCCGTACGAGGACCGGGTTTTGAGGCTGAAGAACGAACTTCGAATTCGGGATTCCAGCGCAAAGCCGTATTCGTGACAAAACGCTCAACCATCGGTAAGAGTGGTTCGTGAATGTGGTCCAAGAGAAATTATCCACCACCAATGAAACGACGTGAGTTTCTAGCAGTTACAGCGAGCCTCTCGGCATCCGGAGCGATTCAATCCAAAAGCACGCGGCCTATTGCGGGGCCGAGTCTTCAGAGCGCCGCTTCATCAGAAAACGATTATTTTGAATTCTCGCCGGACGGGACCGAATGCCTCATAAAGAAGTACGATGTCCCAGTCCCGTGGCTTAATTTGCTGAGCAATGGCCGGTTTTTGGCCTGGGCAGCCCATGACGGCACGATTGTCGAGAGCTGTCTCATAAACAATCTCACCAACCGTCTGACGAATCCACAGTCGGGATACATTTACATACGGGACGCAGAGACCGGGAACCATTTCGTGTTGAACCGTCCAGCAACCGGCAGTGCGTGGACATCGGTACAAGGATTGGGATATACAAAAGTTAGCCAGTCAGCACTGGACCTGACGGTCACCGCGACTTTGTTTATCCCACGCAATGATGATGTTCTTTTGTGGTTGATATCTGTTCGAAATGCGTCTGCTAAGCCGCGCTCCATCGATATATTCAGCCTAGTCGAGTGGTGTCTTGGAGATGTTAATTATTCCACCGAAGTTCCAGGCGGCGATTTTCATTCCATATACAACAACTTCAAACGAGTTACCTTCGACGGCGGAATTCTCTACGCAAATAACTACTCGTGGGGGGAACTTGGCGCGTTTCAGGGGCAAAAGGTCTGGCCTTATACCGGCTTTCTCGCCAGCAGCGTAGATGTAAAGAGTTTTGACTCGGACAAAATAAGCTTTTTCGGGCGACGCACCGATCTAGAGCGGCCTGCCTCCGTCTTGAATGGCCATTGCGCTAACAGGCAGGCATTCGGCTTCACTGAATTTCCTCTCGGAGTTCTTCAAAACTCCTTACAAGTCGCCGCCAATGGGGAACAGGAGTTCGTCATTCTGGCGGGAATGGTCCGTGAACAGAGCGAAGCTCAAAAACTTCGAGCGAAGTACATGAGTGCTGGAGCGACACAAGGCGCACTTCGAGAAGTGAAGAGCTTCTGGGGCAATTTTACGGCGCAATCCCTTTGGGTCGACACTCCGGAAAAAGAGATTGACCGGCTAGTGAACGTTTGGATTAAGTATCAGCACCGCAATTCAATGCTGGAGAATTTAAATACTAAGCGCATCGGTTTTGGCATATGGTGTCCGGCTTACCCGTACGGTGCGGGCCGACTTTCCGACATACGCGAGACAGGTAATGTCACATGTGACTTAGAGGCAATTCGGCAAGATATTCTGGACTACCTTCATGGCGGACCACTGTTGCTCGAAAGCGATCTCAAATTGCGATGGAACGAGCCGAAATGCATTCCGCCTCCTCCGCCGTATCCCCATGACGGTCGCGGATTGTGGCCATATCCGGTGTGCTGGTACATCAAAGAAACGGGCGACTTCTCATTTCTCAAGACAAAGATCACGCATTATGGCCAGATTCCATCTGCGCCCAAAAGTGGAACGCTAAGTCTGTTCGAGACGATGAAATATGCCATTGATTGGGCTGTTTCAGGACTGAGCGAGAGAGGGCTACCGCGGCTTGTTCCCGGGTATGGTGATTGGAATGATGCACTAAATCTAATTAGCCGTGATGGGCGCGGGGAGTCGATTCTTACGGCTGCCGAGCTGTGCTATCTTCTCCGCGAATGTGCGGAAGTCGCGAGTGCCATTGGGGAGCAGCAAGCAGCGCGAGATTGGACGGCAAAATATGAGGTCATTAAGACTGCCGTCAACACACACGCTTGGGATGGTGAGTGGTACGTTCGGGCATTTACCGATGAAGGTGAACCCGTCGGGAGTTCGCGCAATGAGGAAGGGAAGATTTATCACAGTGTTCAGGCTTACGCAGTGCTCAGTGGTATCGCCGAGGGTGATCGTGCGGGCCGATGTCTGAAATCAGTTGATCAACTTCTGATGACAGAATACGGGCCGCGTATCTGCGCACCTGCGTACACGAAGCCCGCTTATACCGTCGGGATTGTCGGCGATTTCGGGCCAGGATGGCGAGAAAACGGCGGCATCTGGAACAGAACTACCGGGTGGACAGTAATGGCGAATTGTGTGGCTAACCGGGCAAACGAGGCGTTCGAGATGTATCGCAAAGCATCGATTAATCACCCGAGCAAAGACACAGACCGGTTTTGGCTGCCGCCCTATGTATATCCGGAGTATCTGGTTGGGGAGGGGCCTGCATTCGGCCGTGCGCAGTTTCAGTGGTGCGTAGGGAAAGCCGGTACAATGTGGCGCGCGTACAACTATTTCATTCTTGGGGTTCGTCCGGTGGTCGCGGGTTTGCTGGTCGATCCAAAGATCCCGAGTACTTGGGGCGGCTATCGCATGAAGCGACCCTTTCGTCAAGTGATCTATGACATCGAAGTAGCCAATCCAAAAGGAGTAAATGGCACGGTTCAGTCACTGGAAGTAGATGGCATGCACGTATCAGGGAACATCATCCACCCGCATGGAGATGGCCACACGCATACAGTTAGAGCGATTATCGGCTCTTAGATGAGTAACCGTTATTTGGTCAGGCGAACGACAAGTCTCCAATTATTGATACATAATGTTTACCACGACAACTATATTGATTCGGCGCATCCTTAGTCCGCTGCCTGTTTTGTGCTTATCCCTGATATTCACTTTAGTTGGCCAAGAGACGGCGGGCGGTAACGCCTGGCAGGACAGCGGGCTAGCATCGTTACCTCACTTAAGTGCCTCCGCGGAATCGCGCATCGTTTCGCCAGAGAACCCGACCGGCGAAAAGGGCAAAGGAGCAATGGCCGTTCCCGATCCGTCTAATCCCGATCTCGCCTTTTCGCAAGCGGCTGTCGATCTGGGCCGCGGATGGAAAGTACGGCCATTTGTGAAGGTGAAGCCGCACGACACGGTGACGATGATGGACGTTCTCGGTTCGGGTGTAATCGAGCACATTTGGATGGCAACAAGTCCAGACTGGAAGGGGAACGGACGAGCAAGCGTGCTTCGCTTCTACTGGGACGGTGAGGAGACGCCATCGATTGAGGCGCCGATGACCGACTTTTTCGCCATCGGCCACGATGTCTTCGCTCGTGTCAATTCGTTGCCGGTGGTCGATGTGCCGACATCCGCGATGAATTGCTATTGGCCGATGCCGTTCCGGAAACACGCGCGCATTACATTTACAAACGATTCTGAAAAGGAACTTCCGCTGTTGACTTACCAGATTGACTATCTGAAGACTCCGGTTCCAGAAGACGTGGGTTCTTTTCATGCCCAGTGGCGCCGCGCGGTTACGGACCGAAAACATCCTGAGTACACGATTTTAGATGGCGTAAAAGGCGAGGGCCGCTACGTTGGAACATTCCTCGCGTGGACACAGCTTTCCGATGGATGGTTTGGGGAAGGCGAGGTGAAGTTCTTCCTGGATGGCGACAAAGAGTTCCCAACTATTGCGGGAACAGGTACGGAGGATTATTTCGGCGCTAGCTATGGGTTTCCGGAGACATATAGCAGTCCGTACAGCGGCTGCACTTTACATGAGGTGGGAAAAGACGGACCACCTAAATGGAGTTTGTACCGCTGGCATATTATGGACCCAATCATCTTTCACAGCGACATGCGTGTCACCATACAGGCGCTCGGGTGGTGGCCCAATGCCAAGTATCAGCCTCTCGCCGATGATATAGCTTCCGTGGCGTATTGGTATCAGAAAGAGCCGCATGCGCCGTTTCCCGCCTTTCCCTCTCTCGCCCAGCGATGGCCGAGATAGGACTTCGGAGTTATGAGCACTTCAAAGCCACTGAGCAGGCGCGATCTACTGTTGACCTCTGCCGCGGTTCTTAGTTCTCCGCGCGTGAGCGGGACGCAGTCGATCTCGGGTGTTCGAATTCACGCAACGCCGAAACAGATCGTCATAGAAAATGAGATGCTTAGGGCAAGCTTCACTCGTTCGGCTGACGGGATAGAGCAGGAGTATTATGCGCGCAATGACGCAAGCTGGGTACGCGTCGTGCGAGCGCTTCGGCCGGCTAATTCGCGGCCGGAAGACACTGCACCACTCTATTCGGATCGAGATGTTGCGACCGAGCACAGGCTTCTGGTTGCAAATTCTCTCCAACAGATGCGCGTTGACAAAGATCAAGACAATCGCGCATCTGTGACATTGTCAGGAGACAGCCGGGCAGGCAAGTTCCAGCAAGTTATCTGGCTCGCGCCCGATGCGAATTGCTTCCATATACAAGTGAGCACTCGTCTCAACAGCGATCCGCCGCGCTTGGAATACCTTCTTTCGGCATTTCTTTTTGAATCTGAAAAACCGGACTATACTCATGCGCCTTGCATGAAGCGGGAACCGGCCGATGTGATGGGGGACCGAGTATTTCACAGTCCAGCGACAATCTTGCAATCCGGTCATTCGGTTGCGGCTCTTGCGCCAGACCTCCACATTCTCAAGACCCACAATGTCTACGCACCGGATGCCCGGCCGATTGACGGTCAGCGTCAGTTCAGAATACTTCAGCCGCGCGAAAGCGTAACGATGCCCGTCATTCTGGATGTTGATCTCGAGTCCGGTCTCAGTCGGTATCCGCTGTTTTCCTATGGTTTCGCCGACTATCTCACCCAGCAACATATGTATTGGCGCCACGACAATTCGAAAGGCGCCTCTCTTAGGACGTTGTCGACGAATGAACTGCGTTACGGTTTCGATCTATTCGTCTCGGTCCAGGCGAAGCCGCATTCCGGCTATCAAGCGGTTAGCCGCCATCTGTGGGCAAGGTATGGATCTGGTTACGCACGAGAGCCAAAGCCACAGGCGATGCCATTTTCCGAATATGCGACCATTTGCTACCCGGCAGCCTTCGAATACCGCGGTGATACGGCCGAAGATACAAAGCGATATTCCGAGCGAAAAGCATATGATGCTGAGCACTCAGGTTCACTACCAACCTGGCTCGAATTTGAGATTGAGGGACGTCCAGCAGGAGGAGTCCGGGCAACCCCAAGTCAGTGGTATTACGACATTCAATTTATGGGGTGGTGGAATAACGTCCACCTCGCCCAAGGGATGACTTACTGGGGCGTGCGCGGTCGCGATCGGTCGCTTGTCGACAAAGCACGTCGAATTGTGACATTAGCGCTGTCGGCTCCACAAAATCATGGGATCTTCCCGGCTGTTTACAATTACAAAGATCAGCGTTGGCACGGCTGTTACTGGAAAATGGACGCTGCCTATGATCCAGCGGTGCTACCCAAGTATTGGGATTTTGCGAGCGACTATTATCAGACCTGTTCAGCCAGTAAGACGGCGGCGTTGTTGCTGCGTTATCACAAATACTACGAGCCGAATGCTCGAATCATCCCATACGTAACGGGTTATGCCGACTTCATAAGTGCACGGCTAGATCAAAACGGTTGTCTGCCTGCGTGGTTTACGAAAGATCTATCTCCTGTTCCCTATCTACGCTTCAATGCCGAAGGTGGCGTCCATATCTGGTTCTTAGCGGAGCTATTTGCCACAACCAGTGAGACAAAGTACTTAGACACAGCGCGGCGCCAGGCCGACTTTCTCGTCGCCAATATCCTTCCCCAACAGCGTTGGTACGATTTCGAAACGTTCTACTCTTGTGCTTCCAAGCCGGAAGCCACTTATGACCGGCGAACCGGCCAGTGGCCCCGTTGCACGCTTTCCATGATTTGGGCAGTTGACGGACTCTCGTCATTGTATGAGTGTACAGGCGACACCGAGCTGCTAAGTGTTGCGGAACAAGTTGCTGATTATCTATCGCTGTACCAGAGCGTGTGGCAGCCCCCGTTTATTATTACGGCTTATGCATTTGGTGGGTTCATAAGCCAGAATTCGGACGCGGAATGGCTGGATATGCGGCAGTGTCTTTGCGGCGAAGCTTTGGTGCGAATCGGCAAGCTAACTGGAAGACAGGATCTTCTTGAGCGAGGCGTTGCCGCGCTGCGCTCCGCTTTCTCGCTCATCAATCATCCTCGCCATATTGCAAACGGTATTTTCCCGATGCCGAGTTATCCGCTCGGTATCACCGCTGAGAACATCGACCACGAGGGGCTTCCTCAGTTGCCTCTGCGTTCAGGCTCAGATTGGGGCGAAGGCGGAGCGCTTGCGTCCGCAGCCGAGGTTTTACGGCAAATCGGCGGCATCTACTTAGATTTAGAAAAGAATATCGCAGTCGGCGTCGATGGCGTGTCCGTGAAGAGCTTTCGTCGGGTTGAACAACATCTCGATCTCGAGGTGAACAACCTTTTGGCAAGCCTCTCACTGCCATACGAAAAATCGTTTCCGGTCGAGGTCGAGATGGCGGGGCTCGCCGCAGGAGCGTATCAACTCTCAATCAACAAGGGTCAGCTTATCGACGTTATTGTGAAAGGTCCAACAAGAACTTCGATAGTGGTAGGCCGACAATGAGCCAAGAATATCCGGATAGAGGAGATTTCCTCAAATCTGTCGCGCTAGCGGGCGCTTCGACGCCGGTGGTAAAGCCTGAAACGCTCACTGGCTTTCGATGCCTTGGCGGAGAGAGAACCGTGATTGCTCTACCACGCGTGTCTGCGCAAGGTTTCGGTTCGTCTGGTCGACTTTTACAGGGTGGGGCACCCTTTCCGTCGCATCTACCAAAAAGATAAGATTCACGCTCATTGCCGAGGAGGGATTAGTTCCCGTGAGACGAATTGAAATTCCAGGAAGCGTTCGGTCCGGCTCTATCGCGAAGCTAGGCGATACGACTATCGTGCATGGTGTTCAGCCAAAAGAAGATCATGTGATCCTCACAATGGATAAAGAGATTAACGTGAACTACGAAAGTCCGTTGAGGATCCAATGCTGAAATTGATTCCAACCGTTCTATGTGTCGCGCGTGGCCTTCTGTACACGGGCTTGGCTTTGATCTGCGGTGATGCGTTAATTTCATCCGCCGGTGCAGCGTCGCTCGTTAGCCCTTCCAGCACGATTCGATTCGAGATTTCGGGAAGTGGTCCAACCGTCAAACAAGTAATTTCGATCAAAACACACGCAGGCTGGGAAAGTGCGTTATCAGCCAGCGGATCGGGAGTTCGTCTCATCAGCAGCAACCCCAAGGCACCTGAACTTTGCTCGATTAGTTCGTACAGCGATATGCAGAGTCCACAAGGCTTGTTGTTACGCGGAGATTGTGGGGCGTTTGGTACTTTCGAACGTCGACTTACCATGTCTTCCGACCCCGACGTCATAGACATCAGTTTTCGATTTGCAGTTAAACGAGGCGCGAAAGTACTTTCGCTTGAGGACCGGTACGACTTCAGTCCAGCGAGACGGGCTTCCGAAACGCCACTGTCAGGTCCGCTTGATCTGGTGTGGAGCCAAGACATCAAGAGCGAACCAAACGACATCATCCCGAACTGGAGTTTCAAATCACCGGCTGTGGTGATGCAGCAAGGCGAAGTCTTCGCGGCGCTTATGCCGGCGTTGAACGAGCGCCAAAGCATTCCCGTTGCGCTCGATCTGGACGTCACATCCGGCTCGACGCCTTGGCTATCGTATGGAGCACTCCAATCTGAGCCGCACGGGCATAGTTATTTCCGGCGATCGTCGCAGGCCGGCCCCCGGATTCTGGCCGGCTTCATCGAATATTCCTATTCGATTGTGTCGTCTGCTCAGCCTGAAAAGCTGGGTTATCGTCGTGTCGTCCGGCGCTTATGGGCTTTGAACGGCCATCCAAGCCTCATAGCCTCGCCGGATTTGCAACGCAATGCCGTTCGCCCGGAACTGGAGCTTTTTGACGATTGGCGCCATGATGCCTGGATTCGGTATGCGGACGAGATTTTCCACGAATTTCCGTGTGGCGCGCGTCAGTGTGGCACCCTTGCCAGCAATCGAAACATCACAGGCGAATGGGGCAAGCCGCAACCCGATGCCTGGTTCAATTCATGGTTCCAGACTTTACGGAGCGCCTACGGGTGGTATCTCTATGGACAGCGCATAGGAGATCGGGAGATTCAGCGGAAGGCTGAAACCGTGCTGAATCTTGCTCTGTCGAGCCCGCAAAAAGACGGCGCTTTCTCTACTATCTATCTGCTGCGGGACAAACGTTGGGTTCGCGATGACGGCTGGGCAGGTTTTGAGGATTCATATCATGCCTTCTGCATGTCTTGGACCGCCTATTGGATGCTGCGCTGGGCTGACGACCTTGTCCCCAACCGCAGGAAGGAGATTCTGGCATTTGTGAGATCGTACGGTGACTTTCTATTGCAAAAACAGTTGCCCTCAGGTGTGATCCCCTCCTGGTACGACGGAAACCTTGTTGCGCGTCCGGAGTTCGGCGATTTTAACGCGGAAACCGCCGGATCTGGCTTGTTGTTGACGGAATTGGCGCGCGAGACCGGTGAAGCCAAGTACCAGCGCGCGGCCGAGCGGGCGATGGATTTTGTCGCACGAGAAGTTATTCCGCGACAGCGATGGTTCGACTTTGAAACCTTCAAATCGTGCGCTCGGAAGAACTTCGATTTCTACGACCGCTGGACCGCGCAGTATCCTCAAAACAATCTTTCCACTATTCAGGCGGCCAAAGCGTACCTTGCACTGTACCGGTTGACCAAGGAGGCGAAATACCTCGAGCAAGGAACCCAGGTTCTCGATTATTTGCTTCTTACTCAGCAAGTGTGGAATAATCCTGCATTTACCCCAAAACTAATTGGCGGTTTTACAACACAGAACACAGATGCCGAATGGAGCGATGCTCGCCAATGTTACGCGGCCGTCCTGCTGTGGGACTATTATCAAGCGACCGGTTCACAGGAATATTTAGAGCGGGCAGTGGCCGCCGCCCGATCAACCTTTGCAGTTGCTCCGTGGGAGAACTGGGCCCACACCGGTTATCGAGACGAGCCAGGCGCCATGACCGGATTTCATTGGAGCACGGGAAGCGCGATGACATCGGTAGAGATCATGTTTCCTCTATTGGGTGACGTTTTCATCGACCTTGAGCATCAGGCCGGCGTCGGCTTCAACGCGACGTCTCTTCAATATCTTTCTGTACGCGGAAATCTTATTTCGTTCCATTTGGATCGATTAGCACGGCTCAGAAAAGCTACTATTCGCTTCAGCGGTGTTAACGAAGCTGCCGATTACACCATTGAGTGGAATGGGCATGCACCGCAGAAGGTCAACGGTGCAATTCTCGCAAAGCAGGGATTTACGATCGAAGAATAGGTCGCGTTGCTATCACACTCAACTAAATGGAGTTTCTCTTTCGCGCCGAACATTTGAACAAATGTTACGATGGCACGCGTGCGCTTAATGAGGCGTCGTTCTCAGTAGCGCACGGTGAAGTGCATGCGCTCATGGGCGAAAACGGCGCCGGATCTGGGCAAGATTATCGCCGGTGTTGTTCAGCCTGAATCCGCGGAACTTTATTGGAAGGAAGAAAAGATTGAGATCTCGTCGCCCCTCGTCTGGGCATCGGAATCGTCTTTCAGGAACTGGACCTTTTTCCCAATCTGTCGGTGGCTGAGAATCTAGTCATTGGCAACGCCCGGGCCGAGCAGCACGCTTTCGTGAACTGGCGTAAGCTGAGTGACTTTTGCAGGCCGTTTCTTGCACAAGTGGGTCTATCGCTGGATCCGCGCACACCAGTAGGCGAGTTGCGGATTGCAGAGATGCAACTCGTCTCCATCGCCAGGGCACTCAGCTTTAACGCCCGTATGATCGTAATGGATGAAGCCACGAGTTCGCTCTCAGAAGATGCCGTTTTAAGATTGTTCGGACTAATTCGACAGTTAAAGCGAATGGAGTTTCAATCGTCTATGTCTCGCACAAGATGAAGGAGATTCTCGAGATCGCCGATCGGGTCACGGTATTACGCGATGGCGCGACCGTTGGCACTCGTGAAGCGCGCCAGGTAACTATAGACGAAATCATTACAATGATGGTCGGCCGCGAACTAGCGGCGAGATCCGCAAATTTGGAGAGTGAGCCCGGCGCAGTCATTTTGGATGTCAAAGGGCTTCATACCTCAAAAATCGAGGATGTTTCTTTTGAACTCCACCGCGGTGAGGTACTTGGCATTGCCGGCCTGGTCGGGGCGGGTAAAAGCGAATTAGGGGCAGCGCTTTTCGGCTTGGATCGACTGAAGTCCGGCACAATTCGATTAAACGACCGCGATATTCGTCCCGCATCACCCCGGCAGGCCATTCGCGCGGGATTCGGGCTCCTACCGGAAGACCGGAAATTGGAGGGTCTCATGATGCAGATGAGCGTGCGTGAGAACACCACGATCGCGGCGCTTAGCCGTTTTCAGCGACTCGGATTTATCGAGAAAGAACAAGAATCAAAAGAGTCGGAGCCCATCCATCGGCGCATCTGTTTGCGTGCAGCGTCGGACCGAGTCTCAGTGGATACGCTCAGCGGCGGAAATCAGCAAAAAGTACTCTTCTCCAAGTGGCTGCTTGTCAACCCCGACGTGTTCTTCCTGGACGACCCCACTCGCGGCATCGATGTCGGTGGCAAGCAAGACCTCTACCACATCATTCAAGAATTGACTAAGCAAGGTAAAGGAATCATCTTCGTAAGTTCGGAACTTCCAGAACTGCTTCAGCACTGCCACCGCATTCTTGTCCTGTGTGAAGGTCGCTGCACGGGCATCGTCGATGCCCGCTCGGCAACACAAGAGCAAATTATGGCGCTTGCCACGGCCCAGAGCCTTACCAAATAGCTATGGCCCAAGTTACACTTTCCCCGAAGTCCCCGATCGCCCCGAAGGCCTGGGCTAATCTGCGCAAGTTAAGAAGCGTTGCCGGTCTGATTGGAATCGTTATTGTTGCGATTTTGATCAGCCCTATCGCCCATGACGGCTCCAATATTTTTCTCCAACCGGGCAATTTGACGGACATACTTCGTCAGGTGTCGATTATCGGGATCATCGCTCTTCCGATGACATATGTCATTCTCACTGCGGGCATCGACCTCAGCGTTGGAAGCATTTTGGCGCTGGCCACGGCAGTAGTCGCTCTGATCGTCACGCGCGGTGACTCAGGGAATGTGCTTTGGCGCATGGCGATCGCCGTGTGTGCCGCCATTGGCGCGTCCTCTCTTATCGGTGTGCCCAATGGCACTATCATTTCCCTGTTTCGCATGCCTGCGTTCATCGTTACGCTCGCTTCGATGATTGGCGTGCGGGGCCTTGCAAGATGGATCACGAACAACGAAAACATCGATATCGGATTTGGCGCGGACGCGGCTGCTCGCTTTGCTGAGCTAGTCAGCCGCAAAACCATTGTCGTTGGAACCTTCGCCGTTTCGGCCGCTGTGTTTTGGCTAATTTTGGAGCGCACTGTCTTCGGACGCTACACTCGCGCAGTCGGCGGCAACGAAAAGGCCGCACATTACACAGGTTTGCCCACCCGGCGTGTCAGAATTTGGGTCTATGGCCTGTCCGGTCTCATGACCGGCATAGCGGGTCTCATCTATGCCGCCGAAAACCACCAGGGCAATCCAAATGCTGGCGTGGGCTACGAATTGGACGCGATTGCCGCCGTTGTCATCGGAGGAACCAGTCTCGCCGGAGGCAGCGGGTCGATCACCGGCACCATAATCGGCACCCTGATCATGGGCGTTTTGACGAATATTCTTCGGCTCGAAAACGTTGACACGAACATGGAAATGATGGTGAAGGCCGTGATTATAATCGTCGCGATAGCCATACAAAAGGGTCACCGAAAGGTCTGAATGCGCATTGCGCTAGTTGTTGCCTGCACATTGAGTTTGATACCTCCAGCCGGCTGCCACAGGAAGCTGACAGATAAGAAATATCTCGTGGCGTTCAGTCAGTGCAATAACGCGGAACCCTACCGCGCCGCCCAGAATACACTAATGAAAAAGCTGTTCGCAAATCAGCCCGATGTCGACTTGGTAATCGCAGATGCTCAGCAGGATGACAGCAACCAGATCGATCAGATCGAGGCATTCATTAGAGAACGTCCCAACTTGCTAATTGTCGCGCCGAATGAGCGTACACTGCTTACGGCGGTAATGGGCCGTGCGTACGAGAGTAGCATCCCTGTTATTTGCCTGGAGCGGGATATTGTTCAGCCGAATTACACCACTTATGTCAAAGCCGATAACCGCAAGATTGGTGAAATGGCCGGACAATTCATCGTCGATCAGCTCAAAAAGAAATATGGCAACCCAAAGGGGAATATCGTTGAAATTCGCGGTCTTCTCGGGATTCAAGCGGAAATCGACCGCTACGAAGGAGCTCACTCCGTCTTTTCCAAATTCCCGCAAATAAAACTAGTTCATGAGGCAGTGGCCGATTGGATTCAGGCGAAGGCAAAGGATCGCATGACGGAGGCACTGCGCGCGGAATCGCAGATAGACGTCGTATACGGTCATAATGATCCGATGGCCGTTGGCGCATATCTCGCGGCACGGGAACTTGGCCGGGAAAGGGAGATGATCTTTGTTGGCATGGATGGCCTGGGAGGCCCCGGTGGAGGCATTCAAAAAGTAAGGGACCGTATTTTGGCGGCTACTTTCGTGTACCCCCTTTGTGTTGACAAGGCGGTTGAAATTGGAAGCCTTATCATGCGAGATCGCCATTTCAGGCCGCAAAAAACTTATACGATGGAAAGCATCATGATTGTGCCCGATAATGCCGCCCAGATGTATAACCGTTTTACAGTCGACTAATCTTTTTCATTGCGGAAGTTGTGCTCTCCGCAATAGATTTCGCATCGATGAGTCTTCAGGGAAAACATCGAGCGCTTGGCGCATGGCATCCAACGCCTCTTTGTACTGGCCGAGTGCGATGTAACAGAGCGCAAGCAACTTATAAGATCGCGGGTAATACTGATCGAGAGCAATACCTTTTCGAAGCACTACCAGTGCCTCTTCGCTCCGGCCTGATTTCAATAGGAGATCACCGAGGGCGCTATAGTCGGCAGCGGATTTCGAATCGCGAGCGATGCTCCCTTGGAAGTAAGCAATTGCTCGGATGCGTGCATCCGGCGTGTCGTGCTTATAGCACCGCCACCCCAGTTTTGATAGGACACTGGCGCTGTTCGGGTTAGTCGTTGCGGCCCGATCCAAGGCGAGATTGTAATCGCCTTCGAGCGAAGGATTCTCGGGTACCAAGGCAGAGTAAGCCTCAAGCAAGGTGACCGCCGGGACTTGGTCGGGTTGGCCCGGGATCGCGTTCACATGAACAAGACTCCCGAACACTGTTCCAGATTGCGCTATCGCATCGGCGGGATAAGGCTCATCGGAGCGAACGACAATCCTGTGGTCAGTTAGAGTTGAATGCGAAATCTCTCGCAACCCCCGTTTGGGCATGTGGCAGCCTGCGCAGTCGTTTGCAGGAACTCGCGCTTGGCGTACCTCAAGCGAGAGGCGACAATCTGCGTCCGCATGGCAAGCCAGACATTTCTGTCGAAAATAACTGGCAGGATCAACTGGTTCACTATGTGGGTCGTGGCAGCTTAAACAACCAAGTTTTCCCCGGCTCGCTTGATAGCATTGGCTTGCCACCATCGACGTATAGTGTTGCAGCGGCATTGATCGAGACGCCTCTTGACTCGATCGTATAGCGAAAATTACGGCGGTTTCATCGAGAGGCAGTCCTGGCCGAAAATCGCTGAAAGATTTCCCCGGCCGAAGGACGCGAGTTGAGCTTGCCTCATGACAACTCATGCAAATGTTATCTGCAAGCCATTCCTGCAACCTGCGAGGGTTGACAATGGAGGTGTCCCCGCTTTCCTGAACCGAGCGCACACCCGGTTGGGCGCGGCGTAAGCGATTCAAGATCGGAATCCCCGCAGATCGTTCCTTCACATGCTGCTGGCCGGGACCATGGCAGTTTTCGCAGGACACAGAGAAATCGGCCCCGTTCTGTTCGCTGGAATTACCCTCGGACGCAAGGACCAATTGCACACGCCCGGTATGGCAGGTGAGACATGCTTCATCCACTCTTCGACTGAAACCGACCTCGCCTGATTCGTAGCCCGGAGATAGATCCCACTTAGCAGGCGTCGAATAGTACGACAAAGGTGCTTCAAACAAAGAATTGCCGCGCCGCACCAAGTATGTTCGACCCGCGTGTCCGGACCCTATTGCGTACATCAAAGAATGCGTATCTCGAAAGATCTCCCGGCCATTTGTATCCAACTCGAATTCACTCTGCGATATGTCAGTCTCATTTGCCAACACGTTGAACCAGCGGTGTAGTTTTTGATTTTGAACTGTAACGGAACCACCGGCAACTAAGAGAGTGTCCCGAGGATTCACGAGCGACATCGATTTCCCCATTCCCGTTTTCTTGTAACTGCGATAGATTTCGGAATGGCACGCGAGGCACGCGCGAGATCCCACGTATGCATCATTATTCGATGAATTGCGAACATCGCTTGCACCTGACACCAGTTGCGGGACGACATAAACGACGAACACCAACGCGAAGCATTTCTCGGTGCGGCACGTATAGCTCATATGGACGTCGGTGTTCGTAAACGAGATGAAGTGCGGACGGATTGAGGGCAAATAACGACAGCCTATTTTAGGATACGCTCAAGCCAAGAGTCTCTGCGCCGCCAGTAAAATCAATTCATCGAGAATTATGATCTCGAACGGTCACCAAGGCGACGATTCGTTCGATGGGAGCGGCAGCGGAGTTAAGGTCATCGGGCGAAGTCGGCTAAGGGCCAGCGCCTGGGTTCTTCAGAATCCTCGCTCCGCTCTGAAACCGACCGACGCAAGCGTTCGAGCTTCGATGTGCACACGAACAGGTACCCGCGTATGTTTTGCGAGCGCCGAGCCATTCGACGATGATGAATAGCGCACGCTCCAGGTCGTGACATAATCGCGAGCCTGACGGTGCTAGACGCGGAGCCTCACGCCGAATGTTTCATTCGAGGGAAAACAACGGGCGTCTTTTCCCGCGAGCCCGAGCCGGCGGATACAGCCGAACTTCGCGCGCGCACTGACACCACGATGTCCCTAAAGCCTTTCCGCGAAGATCATCGACAAAAACGAACGGCTACCGAACCAGCCGCGGCGTGATGAATCCGCCCTAATGACAAGTGTGGGGGAATTCAATTGTCCGCGTGGTCCACCACTTAGAGAATGGCCGAGATTGACCCCTTGATTCTGCGTTCTTGTTGGGAAATCCACAAGTACCAAGCAATGTGTTGGTCGACCCAGTCCCTTGGTTGGCTCGCGTCGCCTAAATCCCAGGAAACAGCGTTCGCGTCATCTAGGATTCGGCAAGTGCCGATGTCCAAGCGGAATCTAAGAGGACTTCGGGACAACGCCAACCGCTTTCTCTGAGCCGATTAGATGTGGAACAACCTTGCAGTATGCTTCTGGGTATCCATGTCTTTCGTTCGCGCGTGGGTGGTCGGCTTCGTACTTCTTAGCTTGCTTTCCGGGCAAGAACGAGGAGCTATCGCCGGACACATTGTCGATGCAGCTGGAGCCGCGATACCAGACTCGCTGTTGATACTCCACGGCGCTGGTGGCGAAGTAGCGCGCATCCACTCCGACGATCGTGGGGTGTTTCAGTTTCCGAACCTCGCACCGGGGGAGTACTCAATTGGGGCTTCCTCCAACGGGTTCGACACCAAGCAGGTTCTGGCCATCAGGGTCATTGGCAACGCTATCACTACTATTGAGATTGAGATGGTTGTCCGCATGGTAGATTTTGGTTGCGAACCCGGGCCAGAGTTTGAGGCTTATTCGCGGCACGCTCACGCCAGCGAGATTATGGGCGCCGTCCAACTCGGTGTGGAAGGCTCGTGTCGGCGTCCATTCGGTGCACGGCAATATTGAGAACGCCACCATCAGCGCCAGTTGGAGTAACGGCAAAACGAGATCCGTTTTCACCCACCCAGACAAGGAAGGGGAGTTCCGACTGGTAGTTGCAAGGCCGGGTACATATACGCTCGCAGTGCACCTGGACGGATATACGGATTTCATCGTCGAAAATATCCAGTTGGGGGCAAGACAGCGAAAAACCATCCTCTGGAGTATTCCGCTCTTTCCCTGCCCAAAAGGCGGTTGCGAGCCGAGCAAGCAGTTTCCCCCCATCCTCTGTCTCTAAAAGCACTCATCCTTCAAGCACGAGAGGCACTGCGACTTTCGAAGTCACGCGCAGCACCGCAACCGGGCGTTAGCTTGGAATGAGCACGCGGTTCCGAAACGGCGATGTAGTCCCCTGGGAAAACCGTTCGAGCCACTTAGATCACCATCAGTTCTCCACGTCTCTTCTCTTCTGTTCTCTCCTCTCCTCTGTGGCGCCTTTTCGAGATCCGTGGTGTTTTTCGCCCCGCAAGCTTGGGTGTTAATGCTCGATCCAGCTCCGGCGCTTCTCAATTCTTCCTCCTTCTTTTGCGCCTCTCTGCTCGGCACTGCTTCGGGCGAAATCCCTGCGCCAGTGCGCCGTCGTCCGCTCTGCTTTTGTCGGATCCCCCCAAAGAATTTGGCCGTTATTGCTCGGCCCGCTCGCTTAACAGGGAGGATCAAATTCTTGGGCCCCACCCACAAATGCACTTCCTTGGCTTCGGAGCAGGCGCCACTCGCGTTTTCGTGCCCGAGCAGAAAGGGCAGAGAGAAGGAACTTATCATGATCAATCAGCTCACCATCGTTGGATTCGTCGGCAAAAACGCCGAGACCAAGTATTTGGCGAACGGCACACCCGTCGTCAAGTTTTCCGTCGCCACCAAGAAGGCCTGGAAAGACGAGCAGGGCGAGTGGAAGGACAGAACACAATGGCACAACGTCATTGCCTACGGGAAAGGTTTTGAGCCGATCGCCGAACGCCTCGTGAAGGGCGCACTCGTTTTCGTCCAGGGTGAGGTCATGACTCGCGAATACGACCGCACGATTAAAGTCACGGTCAGCAACAAGGCCGTCGATCACGTGATTCAACAGCTCGTTGTCGAACTGAGGGCCGACGCAATCCGCGTTCTCGATCGCAGCGTCAACTCTCAAAGCGACGCGGCCGAGCCAATCCACGACGAAGGGGTGCCCTTTTAAAGGGCACCTCTTCGTGCCCAGCCACGGACTCATATCGCCATTGATGCAAGTCTTCTCAGCCGCTCCTCCTTCATGATTAAGGAACCCATCGCCGACACGGCCGTCCGGACTTTCAACTTCCTTGCGGTCAGGAACCGGCGATCTCGTCAGCTAGAGCTACTGAGAGCTGTCAAAACGCAAAGCGCGCGAAGGCATACCACCAAGTGGCGATGATTTTGACAGATTCCTTCTTTCGTCGAAAGGCGCGTTCTCAACCGCCATGCTTATACGGTTCGTCTTATATGCCATGGCGGCGGCTGAGCGCTGGCGTATGGCTTACTCCGCCCGTAGTGCTTCAATCGGTGCTATGGAAAGCACTTTAGCAGTTGCACGCGACGCCGCAAAGGCGCCAGCGCACAGTAGAAAGAAGGCGGCATAGACACAGGTCTTCAATGCCGGCTGAGCGGCGTTTTCGATCAGATAGCCAAGAGATCGACCGCCAACGAGGGAAACGGCGACGCCGACTAAGATGCCCAGAACGATGGGCGCAAGGCTTTCAAAGGCAGCATTTCTCGAACCATACCCGATGATGCGCCGATGGCGAGTCGAACGCCCATCTCCTGTCTCCTTTGCGCAATGGAATGGGCCGCCGTTCCGTAGATCCCGATTACCGCAAGCAGAATGGCCAGACCCGACAGAAACAGTGTTGATATGGTGTAGAACCGCGGCCGCGCTAGTACATCATTCAGTCGTTGATCCAAGGTCTTGACGTCATAAACGGGTACCTGCGTATCGACAGCGCGCACATCGTCACGGACTTGAGCCAGGAAGTCTTCAGGTTTTCCGTGAACTCTGGCGACGAGCGTCAAGGCCGGGGGCGGCTCCTCCTCAATCGGCCAGTAAATCTGAGGGCCCCCCACATTAGTAGGACCGGTGACGCGTTCTGTGCCCACAACCCCTGCGACTGTGTAGGCCGAGCCTCCCCACGGCGGCGTGAACTTACGCCCGATGATCCGATTCCCAAAGCCGGAGTTGGCTGCAAATGCTTCGTTGAATCACTGATCGCTCAGAGTTTTGCATCTCATTTTCTACGAAGTCCCGGCCGGCAAGCATAGTTGTGCCCATAGTGCGGAAATAGTCATGAGTGACGGCGTTAGTCATAACGCCCGCCACTATCTGGCCAGAGTCCATCTTGATGTCGCCACCCATGTAAAACGTTGTCGGCAAGAGGCAAATAGCTGGTGCCGCCTGCCGAGATGACGCCTGGGATTGAGCGAAGCCGTTTCAATGCGTCTCTGTAGTACTGCCACTCTGCGCTACCGTTCCGCGCAGTTCCCTGCAACGACACATTTAGGGTGACTGTGTTCGCAGTTTGAAATCCTAAGTCGACCTTCATCAATCTCAAGAAGGTAAGCCCCAGGGCGAAAGCGCTGGTCAAAAGACACAGCGTTAATGCTGCTTGCACGGCAACAAGGCCAGCGCGCGCGGTCTTTGTTCCCGCGATTCCATTGGCGTGTCGGCGTTGGATAGCCCGAGCGTTTGGCTGAAGATGGCTCACAAACAGCGCGGGAAAAACACCGAATATGATGCCGATCGCAACAGCAAGGGCGGCCGCAAACCCCAGGACCCGCCAGTCGAGCACTGTGTACTCCTGGGCCGCGATTTGAGCCGGTGCGACCGCCGACGCAATCTTCGCGGTCCAATAGGCGACCAGGAGCCCGAGCGTCGCGCCCAACACCGTCAAAAACGTCGCTTCTGTAATTAACTGCTGCAAAAGCCGGCTGCGGCTGGCGCCTAAAGCCGCGCGAACCGCGAGTTCCTGCCTTCGTTCCGTTGTAGTACGAGAGAGGAGTAACTGGGCAACATTGCCACATGCCGTCAATAAGACCAGCAGCGTCATGCCGGCCAGTACCCAGGTGGCTTGGCGTACTGTTCCGGCCAGGTGGTTCTGCAATGACTCCAGGCGCGGACGGTTCTGCGCACCGGGCTCGCCGGGGCCCAAGCTTCTGATCCGCTCCGGAATGCGTCGAACTTCGGCATCGAACATCTGCTGCGCCATCGGCACGGTCACTCCCGGCTTTAATCGGCCAATGGTTTCTATGAACAGGGCGCCTCGATGTGGAACCTTTTCGAAATCGAACACCGTAGGAAGCCAGATGGCAGTCTTACCCGGGAAGTCAAACGCGGACGGTGCGACGCCAATGATCGTGAACCGCGCCCCGTTGAGGTGCAACACACTGCCAGCGATCTCTGGTGTCCCGCCGAATCGTTGCTGCCAGAGTCCATAACTGATCACTGCAACCTCATTGTGGCCCGGGATGTCTTCGTCCGGCGCAAAGGTCCTCCCTACGACGGGATTGGTCCCCAGTAACTCGGAGAAGTTGGCGGAAGTCTCAGCCACTTTGATGCGAAAGGCCTCGCGTTCCCCAGTCAGATTCATCTCTGAAGGAGAGAGAGCAGCCGCGTTTGCCAGGTACGTGCTGTGCCGATGCCAGTCAGAGAAGGTCGCGTGGCCACTCAAAGCGCTGACCGGCGGAAGCCACAGGCGGGTCAACTCCTCCGGACGTGAGAAGGGAAGGCTCCGCAGCAGTAAAGCGCTCAACACACTAAAAACGCCTGTACTGGCGCCAATAGCCAGTGCCAAAGCGGCAAGCGCCAGCATGGTGGTGAATAAATGCTTTCGATAGATTCGCGTGGCGTGCGTAAGGTCAAGCATTAACTCGTTGAGCCGCTGCTGAGGTGCCGAGACAACAACATCCTCGATAGCTCGGAACCAGAGGCGAGTCCGACTCCAGAACCCGGTGGCATCGCGATACTCGTCGCTAAACAGGCGCTCCATTGGAGCTTCGTATTCTTCCCTGAAGCGTGCCGGAAAGAGCTGGAGCAATAACCTGTAGAGTTTCATGCGAACTCCTCAATTCATTCCTTCTACGCCAGTTCAGGGAGCACCAGCCGTGCCTCAGCCATGCGCACCAGATCGCGAAGCCTGACCGCTTCCGCTTCAACCACCTTGCGGCCAAATAGGGTGAGGCGGTAATAACGGCGCCGCTCATCATCGAGATGGGCATCGGGGCGCTCCTCCGATTCCTCGATGAGGCCTTGTTCCAGCATCTTATTGATTGAGCCGTAGAGGGCTCCCGAACCCAGATTGAGTTTGCCGCCAGTGCGCTGCAGGATTGCTCTCTTAAGTGCGTAGCCGTGGCGTTCACCCTCGGTCAAGGCCAGGAGCATATGAAAGATTGGCAGCGGCAGGGGTAGCAAGGAATTAGGTTCTGGGAGCTTGGGCTTCGTACTAGATCATCTCTTGACCTAGTCTAACCAGATTGGCCCATCTACGTCAACAACGTTACCCCATCAATTCTTCAATCGGATCGTGACGATACATCGGCAAGTATCAAACGATCTGTTGATCGGTCCAGTTCGTCGGTTGGCAACCTTAAAAGCAATGGCGGCCTACCTCAAGGAGCCGAAAACGGCGTTGTGGTCAACTAGCGGGCGGCAATCGTCGGGCCGGTTATGGACGAGATCCCAACTTCGCAGGAGGAATGTTATGTCGGTCGAGGAACTGTGTCGTTTCAGTAGGGCTAGCGCGTTCCTCGCGACAAACGTCCTCGGACAGAGTAATCCAAGTTGCCGGTAACTCGGCGTTGTGCTGCTGAGCCAGTAACTTTTGGCGGTGTTAGCAGTTCAGAGTAAGAACCGGAAGACCCTGACCGACAAAACCGCTCATACGGCCAGGACGCATATCGTTACGATTTCAAGAACTGGATAGCACGTGGCCACGCTCTTTGATAGGGCTAGGCAGGAATTTCGCGATGCTAAGGAAACACTTCACAACTAGCGACAGTTGCGTGAGTCGACAACCGCAGTCGTCGCCGATTCTGATATGCTCCCGGAGAGCCACGTGGAAACGATGAAATTCTTTCGAATGAGGAATGTTGCCTGCCTTTTGATTTTGTCGTCCGGCGTCTTTGCGGCCGATAGAGTGAAGACCGAAAATGGCATAGTAGAGACGACCAAGCCGCCGAAAGACGGAATCCGCAGTTTTAAAGGCATACCGTTTGCGGAGCCGCCAGTAGGAGATTTGCGGTGGCGACCGCCGCAGAGCGCCAAGAATTGGGCGGACGTTCGCAAGGCGGATGATTTTGGGCCGCGCTGCATGCAGCACACCGGGCCGAATGCTGATTATTGGTTTCGTAGCAATGGGATGAGCGAGGACTGCCTGTATCTGAACGTCTGGACGCCGGCCAAGTCCAGCCAGGAGATGCTGCCCGTTTTAGTGTACGTATTCGGGGGCGGGTTCCAGAATGGTGATGGATCGGAGCCGCGGTATGACGGCGAGAGCATGGCGCGAAAGGGAATTGTCGCGGTTTCGCTGAATTACCGCACCAATATTTTTGGGTTCTTTTCGCATTCGGAGTTGACGAAGGAGTCGTCGCATCACGCCTCCGGGAATTATGGCTTGTTAGATCAGGTGGCGGCGCTCGAGTGGGTACAGAAGAATATAGCGGCGTTTGGAGGCGATCCAAAGCGGGTCACGGTCGCAGGCGAATCGGCGGGCTCGATTTCGGTGAGTGCCTTAATGGCATCGCCCTTGTCGCGGGATTTGATGGCAGGAGCGATCGGCGAGAGTGGCGCGTTGATTTCGACCTTGCCGCCACGGCCCCTATCGCAGACGGGGAAGGATGGCGAGCGCTTTGGTGAGTTGGCCGGGGCCTCGTCGCTGAAAGATTTGCGGGCGATGAGTGCGGACAAGATTGAAGAGGTGGTTGCAAAGATGGCTCCCATGGGTGGCGTTCCAGGGAGTGCCACCGCACCAGCGTTGAGGTTCAGCGCGAACCTGGATGGGTATTTTTTGCCGAAGACACCGCTGGAGATTTTCGAAGCGGGCGAAGAAGCGAAGGTGCCGCTGTTGGCCGGGAGTAACTCGCAGGAGATGGCAGGGCGGCTGGTTCTGGGCCAGAGCGAACCAACCGTTGAGAATTTTGCGGCGGCGATTCACAAGCTTTATGGAGACAAGGCGGACGAAGTATTGAAAGTGTATGCCCCAAAGAATGACGAAGAGGTGATGCAGGCGGCGACGGACCTAGCGAGTGCGCGCTTTATTGCGCATTCAACGTGGACGTGGACCGAGTTGCAAATGAAGAGGGGCGGGCGCCCGGTTTATCGTTATTTCTATACGCGGATACGACCGTTGTATCTTGGGATGCCCGGGCAAACCCCGGAGCCGGCGAATCCGGCCATGAAGGCGCGCGGTGCGGTGCATTCGGCGGAGATTCAGTATGCGATGGGGAATCTGGATCTGGACCCTCGGTACACCTGGGATGCGGAGGATCACAAGGTCTCGGAGACGATGCAGAGTTATTTTGTGAACTTCATTAAGACGGGGAATCCGAATGGGGCAGGAGTGCCCGAGTGGCCTGCTTATGGCGCGGACACTGGGTATTTGCGGATGCGGATTGACGTTCAGAGCAAGGCGGAGCCGGAACCTGATCGGGCCCGGTATCAGGTGCTGGATATGATTTTCGCTAAAGGGCAATAATTGCTGGAGACCTTTCCTAAGGGTATGGTGAGCTTCAGCCAAAGATACGGGAGTGAGCCGCCGTCGGCGGCTTCGTCCGACGCCCGTTTCCCAGGCTTTCCTCCAGACAGAGGAGGTTTTGCGCGCCGGCGTGCGCGATCACCTCGTCCCGGTACGCTTCATCGCGGAAAAGGTTCCGGGGCAGGCGGAAGGCGTGATTACCGCCGATCCCTTCTCACTCCCGCTCAAGAAATTTCCAGCTAGCTTTTCCGACGCAGATAAGAAGCGTCTCACGGACGAGATCACGTCCACGGTTAACAACGAAGTTTTTCCCGCCTACAAGCAGTTCGCTGCCTTCGTCATTTCCGACTACCTGCCCCACTGCAGAACTACACTTTCCATCAATTCTCTTGGCGGCGGCGGGCGCCGCTACCAGGCCACTCTGCGCCGCTTCACGACCACCGATCTTACGGCGGCACAGATCCACGAGATTGGCCTGAAGGAGGTCCACCGGATTACGGAAGAGATGGCCGCACTGGCAAAAGCCAACGGATACGGAGATCTCGCCAGCTTCCGCGACCACATTGAAAACGACCCCAAGTATCGGCCCGCGTCCGCTATCGTCGAGGACTTCCGCAAATACATCGCACAGATGGAGCCGCGCCTCTCTCAGCTTTTCAATTTGCTGCCCAAGACAGCGGTCACAGTCGAGCCCATCCCGCCTTTCCAAGCTGCCGCTGCCACCCGCTACCAGGGCGGAACGCCCGATGGCAAGCGTCCCGGCCGCGTTTCGGTTGCTGTATCCGACCCCACCCGTCGCAGCTTCATCAATGACGAGGCGGTCGCCTATCATGAGGGCGTTCCCGGCCATCATCTTCAGATCACCATTCAGCAGTCGCTTACCGGCCTTCCCGAGTTCCGCAAGCACGGTGGAAACTCTGCCTATACCGAGGGCTGGGGACTCTATGCGGAGGAACTAGGTAAGGAGATCGGCTTCTATCAGGACCCTGGCTCGGATTACGGCCGCCTGCGCTCGGAATTGTTCCGGGCAGTGCGACTGGTGGTGGATACAGGCATTCACGACATGGGCTGGAGCCGGGACCAGGTTGTGGAGTACATGCGCGGCTCCCATGCTGTGGACGAGCCTACGATCCAGGCTGAGACGGATCGTTACATTTCTGGACCTGGACAGGCGTGCAGCTACAAACTCGGCCAGCTCAAGATTCGCGAGCTGCGCGAACGTGCCAAACAGCAGCTAGGTCCCAAGTTCGACCTCAAGGCTTTTCATGACGAGATCCTGTCCGGCGGAGCTCTCCCGCTCGACTTACTCGATGCCCGAATTGATCGCTGGATCAAATCGCAGCTGTTGGGCAACTGAGGTAGCCGCTCATCGGCTCAACTGGCACTTGATTCTCCCAATCGAATGGATAGTCAGAACGTCGACCACGAATTCTGTCGATTAGTGGTTTTGCGTTCCAGCTTCCGTTTCTGGAGATGCTCTCCAGCCTGGGGACAATCAGTAAAGAAAAACGCCCTAGCGTCCCGCAATCCACTTCGCCCGCTTGTCACTCGCAGAGGTCCCGTAGCCATTCCAAGGTGTCCGAAACGGCGTTCGAATCCCCTGGGCACCTCCGTGGTTTGCCCGCCATGCGGGACCTTGAAAAATTGAAACCGAGGATCTACACTTCGCGACTACTCGCGCTCCTCTTTCACCGGAGTTCTGTCAGGATTGCCGACCGTTCGGACACAAGGCGTCAAGAGGATCCAGTTAGCCCGGGTTAACGAACCTCGGCTGTGTCGAACGTGCAGTTGGCGTCGCCGTTCGACTCACGGACCGCAAATTGGCAGCAATGAAATCCAGGAAGGCGCGAATACGAGGCGGCTGGTGCGTTCTGTTGGCGCAAATTGCGAAGAGGTCGATCTCGTTGCACCAGAACGATTCCAGACATTGAACAATCGTGCCGTCCGCAAGCTCAGGAAGAAGGTCCCAGGTAGCTTTGACTGCCACGCCTGCTCCCGCACGAACCCAATCGTGGACAACTTCGCCACTCGTTGTCGTGAGAGTGCCGCGGACAGTCACCTCAAATCTCTGCCCGTTCTCCCGAAATACCCAAGAATCCATCACGCGCCGGCCCCTGACGAGTCGAATACAATCATGTCGCTTCAGGTCTTCAGGATGGGAGGGAATCCCATAGCGTTCGAAGTAAGCCGGCGAGGCGCAAACGATGCGCTTAGTCGATAGCACTTTTTTGGCAATTACAGTGGAATCGGCCGGGAGTCCGACACGCAGAGCAACGTCCAGCGCGTCGTCGATGACATCAAGGCCGGAATCCGAAAGCGTGAGATGCACTTGAGCATCCGGACACTTTTTCACAAACTTGGCAATCAACGGCGCAACCAGGTGTCGACCGAGTTCATTGGGCGCTCCGATGCGACGCTTGCCTTTCACCGAGCTAGTCTTCGACGAAGCTTCTGCTTCCGCTTCTTCGATATCGGCCACGATTCTCTGGCGACGCTCGTAAAAGACGGAGCCTTCCTCAGTCAGATTAAAGGCTCTGGAAGTACGAGTCACCAGGCGCACACCGAGGCGCGATTCGAGGGCGGACAGAGTTCGGCTCATGGCCGCGGGCGAAGAGTTCAAAACCCGTGCGGCGGCCGAGAGATTGCCGGCTTTGATGATCTCTACGAAAAGCCGAATCTCAGCGACTTCGTCTGCCACCTGATCGCGCCCACTTTCCATGGAATCTGTTTCTTTGTGATCATTGTACGTAGCGACGATGTGCGCGAGGTGCTCACGTAAAGGATCAGCGGGCCGCTCAGTTCGTTTGCGGTTTTAGGATCACACGCCCGCGCTGCCCATGCTCTACGAGCTCGTACGCATACTGGGCACGATGAAACGGCAAAATCTGCGAGATGACGGGTGCCTGGAAAAAACCATCGTCAAACAAATCTTGATCTGTTCCAGAATCCGCGCTGATGCGACCAGGTCACGTCTCAATGTATCGAGGCCGAAGAGTTGCGACTCATTATGGTAGAAGTCCACGATGTCGAAGCTCACTCTGCGGTCTGCCGGACCGGTGATCTCAATCTGTCGTCCGCGGTGAGCGAGAATACTAAGCGCTATTTCAAAGCAAGGGCCACCTACTGTATTCAGCACAACGTCGGCCCCCCGCCCCTCATTGAATGAACGAACTACTTTCGACAAATCGGGATCCTTGGTGTCAAGCAAAACGTCAGCCAAGCGCGCAACGGGCGCATCAGCGGGCACTGAGCGATCAATGCCAATCACCCGGGCGCCGATTCGTTTCGCGATCTGGACCGCCGCGCTCCCGATACCACCGGCCGAACCGAAAACTGCAAGTGTTTCTCCTTTCTGAAGCAGTCCGTATTCGACCAAGCCACACCACGCGGCAAGAAAGGTGACACCGACGCCGCTGGCCTGTTCGTGGGAGAGCGACTCTGGTCTGACCACCAGGCTCTCAACGGGCGCCACAATGTACTCGGCGTGCGTCCCGTCTCTGGTAATGCCGACATCGCCACCCGTGCCCCATACGTCCTTGCCAACCCAGTTCTTCGGACCATCAACAACAACACCGGAGTAGTCACGCCCGGGCACGCGAGGGAGCGTGGTTTGCGACATACGCCCAGCAACATTCTTTACGTCGCTTGGATTCACGGATGCAGCTTCTATGCGCACGACTGCTTTGCTGCTGTCGGCCTTGGGGTCTGGCCTGTTAGCGATGTGCAATGCATCTGGGCCACCGAAACTTCTAAACTCGATTACTTGCATGATTCTTCTCCGTCGTGGGAAAACGAGTTTTGTCTTTGTTGTATTGCCGGCAACGAGACCGTTGTCTTGTGAACCTGCAACCAACGTTCGGCGGTAATGTATCCGAGGTTCATGGTGACCACCAGCAGCGAACCCGTCAACGCTTGTGGCGCTGGCGATGGGATCCGCACAACGCGGCAGATTACCCCAATGATGAATGCGAGCATAAATCCAAAATAACTCTCAAACTAAAACCCTCCTTCAGATTTGTTCGTTCTATCCGCTCTATCGACTTCGATTCCGACAGCGTATGAGCCAGTGCGCGTACCGTTTGCGTTTGTTGAAAGGCATCGCGTTCAGGACACTTTGGAGATGCGGAGCACAATTTTGTTGCCGGCTATGATGTTGCGCCGCCGACCTCGTGATAAGCGTCAATGTAGAAAAACCATTTGCCACGATGAACAACCATTCCCGGCCCTATTGCTCCAATCCGCTCCCTGGAGTTGGCAATCGGCTGATCGTCCTCCCGCGCATCCGTTAACTGGTTCAGATAATACCCATTTGCGCCCATGTAAATGCTCTTCCATACCTCGTAGGACACGGTTGCATTGAAGTGAACGGCTTGACCGGCTTGTATGGTCCCGGCCCCTGAACTGAAGGCTGGTTCCCGATTGACACCATTCCAGAGATAATGCATACGCCAACTGGTCTCCAGTTTTTTTGTCGGGTACATCGTGAACGCGTAGTAAGATCAACAGCCCAGGCATTGTTTCCGATATTCACTATTGACGTTCGGGAGTATTGGCCGATCGGAAGATATACGTCGGATGCGACGCGCTGATAGTACGGCCGGCCGAAGAGATGCTTTTCCGGCCATTGAAGAATGGGCCCCGCTATGAGATCTCCCACGCAGCAACCGACTCCGTGGCCTCCGGTATCGACATACGCAAGCGGCAGAAGAACTTCAGCGCCATACCAGGCGCCCATGATTTGCCGACCCGAGAGCCACGCTATATGCGTGAGGCTTGTCGCTGAATTGACATCTGTGCTTTGGGGGAGTGGCTGGCCATTGTTGTCCAGAGTCTTGTCGTCGTGGACACCCTGACCAATCTCCTCAAAAAGCCATCCGGGGTTACCGATGCCGTCAAGGAAGCTGGTGTCTCCAAGATTCACTGGGGGAAGAGACGCCTGCTGTCCCGGGGCGCACACTGCAATGTGTGTGAGGAAGACCAGTCTTGCAATCTGTCTCAGGCAATACTGAGCAACCGAACAAATCCGTTTTCGCTGCGCTCTTCGCATTTTCGTGATCGGCTCCTATGCTTTCAGGCTAAGGTTGCGAACCGTCGATTGAGAAGACAATATCTGCGCATAGGAGCTTTCCACACGCTGCAAAGATGATCACGATAGTAGTCCGAGCTTTTTCGTTCCGTATTGACTCAAACACGACAGATGGCTAGCGATGGACACCCAAGCGCCGACGCGACGGAACATCAACTACACGGCTCTTCTGGCCGGACACAAATTTGGAGGTTATGTTATGCAACGACTTTCTCAATATGGCATTGTGGGCGCGCGCATTCTGATCGCGATCGTTTTCCTGCTGAATGCCCTCGGGGTCATTGACCAAAGCATCCCAGCGCAGGACATGGCGCAGCGTGGAGTACCGCCCGCGCTGGTTCCCCTGCTGATGGTTGGGGGCCGAGGCCTGGAACTCTTCGGAGGACTCGGATTGATATTCGGTGTGTTCCCGCGATTGGCTGCTCTCGCGCTTTTCGCCTTTCTGGTGCCAGCCACGCTCGTGGCGCATTCGTTTTGGCTTGCAGCGGGCACTCCGGCGTTGATGGGACAGCTCATCAATTTTTCGAAGAACCTCGCAATGCGAGGCGGTCTTCTGTTCGTCGCTTCTACAGGCAACGAACCGAACGTCAAACCGGGTACTGTCAGGAGTGTAAGGCGTGAACGAACGAATAACAAATAAACGCTTGATTAGCCGCCATCGAATCGATCGCTCACGCGTTGTTACGACTTTCTTTGGGAACAACAATGTTTCCTGCACGGTGTCGTCCGGTTGATCTCGGGCGTCGTGAGATTCGCGGACGTCATGGTACAACAATTTGCGAGTACGCCGCTTCCAGCCGGGCTGGTTCGTAGCTTCGGTACATGTCTTCCGTTATTAGAAGCAGTGATTGGCCTTTTTCTAATTCTCGGATTTGGGCTGTCTTGGACGCTTGTAGCGGGCGCACTTCTGATGAGCATACTCATCTCCGGCGCGACCTTGAGAAGTGATTTTCCAACCGTTGGCCTTCAGCTCATTTATGCGGTCGTATATTCCCTTTTGCTCTTCACGCTCGAATATGATCGTTACTCGTTTGACCGCATGCGAAGAGCCGGAGACGCTTCAGAGTAGAAAGGGTTCAGTCCCTGAATGCTTCGTTCTGTCACGATTGGTCCCGTGTGACGGGAAAGTGGAAAGTGGACGAGCTACGGCCGATAGATCCGCCCTGAGCCGAGTGTTTAGGAACCTACTTCGACGGTTAGCTGGCATGTCGGACGGCTGCCGTCGCGGGCCGGAAACGGCGTTCTATGACTTTGGGAAACGTCGGCTACTAGCTGGTCAGCCAGCTCCTATAACGACCTCAGTGCGCTGAATTGTTGACCCGGGGCTGTTCACAATAGGAATCTGTGCCCGGGCCGAGTTGCGGCCTCTGTCCGGATAGCGCGTTAGAGTCCACGTCTTACAATCGAGCAGGGGCCAAAAGAAGACAGAAGGCTCGGAACCGCCTTCGATTCGCGTTCGTCACCGATGTTCGGAGGGGCATCCGGAAACGTCCTAGTGACCCCTAGCTGCACAACACTCAAGCCCCGCCTCGCTCGAAATAAACTTCGCGACCGGCCAACGATTGGCCGTTTTCCCACGTCCAAAAACATCTCGATCGACTCCCAAATGGGAGGCCTCGGAAGCTGAAACGCCAGGTTGGCGGTCTGCGCACTGTGACAAATCGGCGAAAGCCTTGGAGAGAAGATGGAAAGCCGCAAACGCCCCGGCGACTATTGGCTTGATGCACTGCAGGACGTGCGCTATGCGTTCTGGACGCTTGGTCGCGATCCGGGATTTACCGCCGTCTCCATTGTCATCCTGGCCTTAGCCATTGGAGCCAACATCTTCAGTGTGGTGAATACCCTACTCCTCCGACCGCTGCCTTTCCCTGAGTCAGACCGGCTCATTTGGATCGCCCCTCCGCCAAGTCCCTGTGGCTTCTCTTGTGCGACGTACTCCGCCGGCGCTTATGAAGAACTCCGGGCCAGCAACCGCGCCTATGAGGATGTGACCGGATACGAAGCGTTCACCACGGCGGACAATCTGCGCCTTTCTCGCCTGGGCGAATCCGTCCCGGCCACGGGCATCGAAGTGATTGGCAATTTTTTTCAGGTTCTCGGCGTCCAGCCTGCCCTGGGCCGGTCATTCACCCCGGACGAGGTTCGCGGTGGGGCCCACCCGGTGGCTCTGCTCACCAACTCTTACTGGCAGCGCCAATTCAACGGTGACACCGCCATTGTTGGGCGGCCGATCGAGCTGAACGAATCACTTTTCACTGTAGTGGGCATTTTACCTGCCAGCTTCGACTTCGGAGCGGTGTTTTCTCCTGGCTCGAAGGTGGATCTGTTCCTGCCGCTCGACCTGAACAAGGAGCGGGATTGGGGCAACATCGTTACTCTTCTGGGCCGATTGAAGCCTGGGGTCACCATGGCGCAAGCCCTCGACGATTCCAAGCGCGTTGCGCCCGACATCTACTTCAACGTGAAGTATCCCGAGACAAAAGGCCGCTATAAAGGCGCTCTCCAGGTCCGCTCAAGGACCATGTCACCGGCACGCTGCGCCGTGCACTGACCGCCTTATGGTGCGCTGTTGGCACGATTTTGCTCATCGCCTGCGTGAATCTCTCTAACCTGCTTCTCGCCCGTGCGGCGGCGCGAGCCAAGGAGTTTGCCGTCCGCGGTGCGCTTGGAGCGAGCCGCGCCCGCATCATGCGTCAGCTACTCATTGAAAGCCTCGTGCTGTCCGGCGCCGGGACAGTGGTCGGGCTCAGCCTAGCTGCCGCACTGATCGCTTGGCTCGCACACCAGGGAGCTCTCGCCTTACCTCTCCTCGGCACTTTACGCATTGACAGCCAGGCGCTTGGTTGGACGGTTCTCATCGCTGTTATCACCGCCGTACTCTTCGGTTCCATTCCAGCCCTGAGGATAGCGGGCGGAAACCTGCAGGAAGTGCTCAAGGACTCCGGTCCGGGCGTAGGCCTCGGACGCAGACACGAGCGCGTTCGCGATGTACTCGTCGTCTCAGAGGTCGCTCTCGCGTGTGTCTTGCTGGTCAGCGCAGGGCTACTGTTGCGTAGCTTTCTCAAAGCGCTCGATGTCAACCTTGGTTTTGAGCCCGAACACGCCGCTTCGATCAAAGTCGACTACGACGACACGGCCTCAAGCTTCGACTCGG
>Ga0206891_10015_pt2 | contig 34623 bp, 30 predicted proteins | sample Alteio_BWOrgHeat_55_FD_153246 | JGI IMG/M metagenome (GOLD analysis project Ga0206891, IMG submission 153246) | Enriched cells from forest soil in Barre Woods Harvard Forest LTER site, Petersham, Massachusetts, United States - Alteio_BWOrgHeat_Nextera7 ...
GCTCGCGGTGATTTGTCGCGCAAGATCACCGTGGACGTAAAAGGTGAGATTCTCGAGTTGAAGAACACCGTCAACACCATGGTGGATCAACTCAATGCGTTCGCTTCCGAAGTCAGCCGCGTGGCTCGCGAGGTCGGCACCGATGGCAAGCTCGGCGGCCAGGCGGCGGTGCCAGGTGTTGCCGGTACCTGGAAAGACCTCACGGATAATGTCAACTCGATGGCCTCCAATCTCACCGGCCAGGTCCGTAACATTGCCGAGGTAACGATTGCCGTCGCCAACGGCGACTTGTCGCGCAAGATCACGGTGGACGTTCGCGGCGAAATCCTCCAGCTCAAGGAAACCATCAATACGATGGTCGAACAACTTCGCTCTTTCGCTTCGGAAGTCACTCGTGTGGCCCGCGAGGTCGGCACCGAAGGACGGCTGGGCGTACAAGCTGTCGTGCCCGGCGTCGCGGGTACCTGGAAAGACCTTACCGATTCGGTCAATGCCATGGGCGCGAACCTCACGGGCCAGGTCCGCAATATCGCCGAGGTGACGACTGCTGTGGCTCGCGGTGATTTGTCGCGCAAGATCACCGTGGACGTAAAAGGTGAGATTCTCGAGTTGAAGAACACCGTCAACACCATGGTGGATCAACTCAATGCGTTCGCTTCCGAAGTCAGTCGCGTGGCTCGCGAGGTCGGCACCGATGGCAAGCTCGGCGGCCAGGCGGCGGTGCCGGGTGTCGCCGGTACCTGGAAAGACCTCACGGATAATGTCAACTCGATGGCTTCCAACCTCACCGATCAGGTGCGTGGCATCGTCAAGGTGGTGACGGCCGTTGCGGACGGGAATCTCCGCCAGAAACTGACCGTGGAAGCGAAGGGCGAAGTTGCTGCCCTTGCCGAAACGATCAATAGCATGACAGACACCCTGGCGATTTTTGCGGACCAAGTGACGACCGTCGCCCGCGAAGTGGGTGTCGAAGGACGCCTGGGAGGGCAAGCGCATGTTCCAGGCGCGGCTGGCACGTGGAAAGACCTCACCGCCAACGTGAACTTGTTGGCTGCAAATCTCACGACACAGGTCCGCGCCATCGCCGAAGTGGCCACGGCGGTCACCAAGGGCGATTTGACGCGCGCGATTCAAGTCGAGGTCCGTGGCGAGGTCGCCGAGTTGAAAGACAACATCAACACGATGATCACGAACCTGCGGCTCACCACGGAGCGCAACACCGAACAAGATTGGCTCAAAACCAATTTGGCGCGGTTCACCGGCATGTTGCAGGGCCAGCGCGATCTCGTCACGGTCGGCAAGATGTTGCTTACGGAACTTGTACCGCTGGTCAACGCGCACCAGGGGCTGATTTACCAAATGGACATGGAAGCGCCGACACTCAAGTTGCTGGCGAGTTACGGCAACGCCCAGAATGGTTATCCCGATCGACTTCCGCTGGGCGAGGGATTCCTGGGACAGTGCGCGGCGGACAAACGCCGCATTCTGATTAATACCGTACCCTCAGACGCCGTGGTCATCGGCTCGGTTCTTTTGCATGCCGTACCTCGCAGCCTGGTCGTGTTCCCAGTGGTTTTCGAAGGCCAGATCAAGGCGGTGCTTGGCCTGGCCTCCCTGAATGAATTCTCCGAAACCCATCTGACATTCCTGGAACAACTGACCACCGGCATTGGCATCGTCTTGAATAGCATCGAGGCCACCATGCAAACCGAATCGCTGCTCAAACAATCACAACAGCTCACCAACGACCTGCAAACACAACAAAAAGAGTTGCAACAAACCAACGAACAACTCGCCCAGAAAGCCCAGCAACTCGCCGATCAAAACGTTGAAGTGGAGCGCAAGAACAAGGAAGTCGAGCTGGCGCGCCGCGCCCTCGAGGAAAAGGCGGCCGAGTTGGCGCTGACGTCAAAATACAAGTCCGAGTTTCTCGCGAACATGTCGCATGAGTTACGCACGCCGCTTAATTCGATCCTGATTCTCGGCCAGCAAATGGCAGAGAACCCCACCGGCAATCTCATGCCCAAGCAGGTTGATTTCGCCAAGAACATCCACTCCGCCGGTTCTGATTTGCTCAACCTGATCAACGACATTCTTGATCTTTCCAAGATCGAGTCCGGCACGGTCACGGTCGAAGTCGAAGAGTTGACCTTTACCTCGCTGCGGGAAAGCGTGGAGCGTAACTTCCGCCATGTCGCCGAAGCCAAGAAGCTGCCATTCGACGTGGATGTTGACACGACTTTGCCGCGCGGGTTCAGCACCGATCCGAAACGATTGCAGCAGATCATCAAGAACCTGCTTTCCAACGCTTTCAAGTTTACGGCCCAGGGCAGTGTCTCGATGAAAGTGCGGACGGCAACGCACGGCTGGAGCGCCGATCACCCCGTACTCAGCCGCTCACCGCATGTGATCGCCATCCAAATCAACGACACGGGAATCGGCATCGCTCCCGAGAAACAGAAGATTGTCTTCGAAGCCTTCCAGCAAGCAGACGCCGGCACAAGCCGCAAATATGGCGGCACGGGTTTGGGTCTGGCGATTAGCCGTGAACTCGCGGCGTTGCTCGGTGGTGAGATCCGGCTGACGAGTGTTCTCGGTCAAGGGAGCACATTCACCTTGTACTTGCCGTTGGCGTACACCAGTCCCTCCACGATGAGCACTGCGCCGGTCACTACTGCGCTGGTGAAAGAAGCTTCTGTGACCAGTCTACCGGTGCTACCGGTGGCGCGCAAGGAAGTCATCCCCGATGACCGCGAGGAAATTCACGAAGGTGACAATGCTCTGCTGATTATCGAAGATGATCCGCACTACGCGCGCGTTCTGCTGGGACTGGCGCGCGACAAGGGATTCAAGGGAATCGTGGCCACTCGCGGCCAGGAGGGGCTCGTTCTCGCGCGACAGTATCTACCCACGGCCATTACACTGGATATCTTCCTGCCGGATATGCTCGGATGGACAGTGCTAAATAATCTCAAGCTTGACGCCGCCACCCGCCACATTCCCGTGCAAATCATCTCGCTTGAAGAGGAACGCCAGCACGGTCTGGCACATGGCGCCTTCTCCTACCTCGTGAAGCCGGTCACCACCACCGTGCTGGAGCAATGCTTCGATCGCATCAAGAATTTTGTTGCCCCGCATCGCAAACAACTGCTCGTTGTCGAGGACAACAAGGTTGAAAGCGAGAGTATCGTTGAACTGCTCGGCCACGACGATTTGGAAATCACCACGGTCTCCACCGGTCAGGCGGCATTGCAGTCCTTGCTCGATCGACCGTTCGATTGTTGCGTGCTGGACCTGCGTCTACCCGACATCAGCGGGTTCGAATTACTGCAGAAGATACAAAACGAACCCAGCCTGCGAGATGTGCCGATTGTCGTCTTTACGGGTAAAGAACTCAGTACTGACGAGGAGGCCCAACTCAAGACCGTGGCCAAGAGCATTGTGCTGAAGAATGCTCAGTCACCGGAGCGTCTCTTTGACGAGACGGCGCTGTTCCTGCATCGAGTGGTCGCCAATCTTCCCAAAACCAAGCAGGAAATGTTGGAGCGGCTGCACAATTCAAACGAAGCCCTCCACCACCGCAAGGTATTGGTTGTCGATGATGACGCGCGCAATATTTTTGCGCTCGCCACGGTCCTCGAGAACCACAATATGGAAGTCCTCACCGCCACCAATGGCCGTCAAGCCATCGAGCTGATCCAAAACACGCCGGAACTGAACGTCGTGCTCATGGATATCATGATGCCGGAGATGGATGGTTATCAGACCATGCGCGAAATCCGCAATCATCCGCAATTCCGGGCACTGCCCATCCTGGCGTTGACCGCAAAGGCAATGAAGGGCGACCGTGAGAAGTGCCTGGAGGCGGGGGCCTCCGATTACATTGCCAAGCCGGTGAACATCGATCAGCTTCTCTCTCTCTTGCGGGTTTGGCTCTACCGCTAGGAAAACAAAATGCTCACCACGCTCAGAACCGACCGAAAGACGGACCCTCAAACACCGGTGGAGCCCTTCGGATCACCGGCCGCCGATGACCCGGTCAGTGTCCTGCTGGTTGACGACGATACTCGCAATCTCGATGTCCTCGAAAGCATTCTCGACTCCCCGGGTTATCGCTTGGTTCGCGCACAAACTGCCGAGGAAGCGCTGCTGGCGTTGATCGCAAAGGATTTCGCGGTGATCGTGCTCGACATCCGCATGCCGGGAACGAACGGCCTGGAACTGGCCCAACTCATCAAGCAGCGCAAAAAGACCCAGCATATCCCCATTATCTTCCTGACCGCGTACTATCAGGAGGGTAATGAAGTGGCAAGCGGTTACGATGCCGGCGCGGTTGACTACCTGAGCAAGCCGTGCAGCCCGATCATCCTTCGCTCGAAGGTTTCTGTCTTTGCGAGCCTCTTTCGGAACGCGCGCAGTCTGCAGAAGGAAATCAGCGAGCGCCGCCGCTTGGAATCCGAACTGGCCCGGGCCATTGAGCGCGAACAGTTACGATTGGGCCAGGAACTGCATGACGGCCTCGGTCAGCAATTGAGCGGCATCTCTTATATGATGCAGGCCCTCCAGACCAAACTGCGGAAAGCATCGCCGGCGGCGGCCCGTGAATTGGAAAGGCTCGTGTCGCTGATGCAACAGAGCGTCGACCAGTCTCGGGACCTGGCAAAAGGATTCTACCCGGTCGAGTTGGAAAGACTCGGACTGCTGGCCGCGCTGCAGGAAATAACCGGGAAAATCGGGCAGCAGTCCAATATCAGTTGTCTGCTGCAATCCAACGGAGATGCGATCTATGCCAATCTGAAGGGTCCCGTGGCAATCCAGCTCTTTCGTATCACCCAGGAAGCGTTGCACAACGCCGTCAAGCATTCCCAGGCAAAGCGGATCCTGGTTCGCCTGGCGTCGATGGACGGCAACATCACTGTTACAGTCAAAGACAATGGGGTCGGCATGTGTCCCGATGCGAGAAACCAGAAAGGTATGGGACTGACGATCATGCAATACCGCGCGAGAATGGTGGAAGGAACCCTGGACGTCCGCACCGCCGATGAAGGTGGCGTGATTGTCACCTGCTCGGTACCGATCAGAATGTTGGAAGAGCCCATTTTGGCGAATCCCGCGGAAGCTCCGACAAACCCGTGACATCGGCATCCCTGGCGCTCGTGATTTTCCGGCACGACGATCATTTCCAAATCTTGAAACGAAGGCGAAACCTGCTTCGTTCCAGCAATGCGCGCCAATCAATGAACAGAACCGCAAACATGACCATGAAGCCGAAGACGCCGGTCAGTAACGCGATCCAGGATGTCGCGCCGTGACGGAATCTCCGGATGCCTCCAACAGCGGTTTGGATGGCGAGCATCAGGATGCCGTAACCTATAAATCTTCCCACAAAAAACGGAATGAGGATTTGCCGTGGTTTTATTTTGGCAATGCCGGCAGCGGCAAAAAGCACCGTGGCCGGCAATGGAGTCAACGTATAAAAAAAGACGAAACAATAGCGGCGCCAACCTTTCTGCATGAGCTTTTTCCCGAATAACTCCAGGTCCGCTTGTTTGGCGCGCAGAAGAACACTATCAGCGACTTTTGGCAGGTAAAGGCCGTGAAAATATCGAGCGACCGCTGAGCCGCAGACTCCCGTGCACAACACTGGTAAAAACGGAAGTTTGAACTTCATGAAGAACACGACCATGACAACCCAGGCCGATGGCAGGAAAATTGGAACGGAGTCCGCCACCATGGTGGACAAAAATAGTACTGGATAGATCCACATTGCCATTCCTGTCCGCAAACGAGCGGTGGACAACCCGTGCTCGGCTATGAGTCTGTCAATCGGTAGCGGATACGGCGATGCCGATGATTCCGTCACACCCTGTGATGGCCATGGCCTTTACGCGTGTGCCTCCCAATCGCAAAAAACACGGTCCATTGCAGACTCGCGACGAGGGAATTTTCAACACCACCATGTAGGTACCGGGAAAATCCCCCTCGATAGCGGTCACGAACTCTCCGCGAATGGTCTCGCTAAGGTAATCGAAGGAGAGCCCTTTATTGCGATACCGGCCCTTGATATGCGTAATTCGTTCTCGCGCTTGTTCGAGGCGATAAGCGCAAGTTTCGGGATCATCGAACCGCGAAGCGAACATACTTAATCGGTCCGACCAACTGAGCAACATGATGCGCAAGTGTGTCATCGCTGGCCTCCTTTTTGATTAAAACCTACGACCGATGTACCCCATCGGCTAGGGGCAAACCTATGGATCATAGAGTGGGTAAAACTCCTACGGAGGATGAGCCGTCGTCCGAATCGTGAATCCCGAAATTCCCGTTTGAAATCACATAGGAAACCACCCTAGAGAACAAAAGGAGGCTTTCCTTTTTGTTTCTTCTTGAACCGGCCAGATGCGGCCAACAATATACGCGTTGTTGCGACGAATAGTTTTTTACTCTGGAGAGAAATGACTATCACCACGTCATCCCGGTCAATTCAAACGAACGATAAGCGAAATGGCGCTTCCGGTTCCCTTCCCAAGTCGCCCACTGGCATCGATGGCCTCGATGAAATTACCAATGGTGGATTGCCACGGGGCCGCCCCACTTTGATCTGTGGCAGCGCGGGTTGCGGCAAAACTCTCCTGGCAATGGAATTCCTGGTACGAGGCGCAATCCAGTTTGGCGAGCCCGGCGTGTTTATGGCCTTTGAAGAAACCGGGAAAGAACTCGCCCAGAACGTCAAATCACTTGGCTTCGACCTGGACGCCCTGGTGCGGCGCAAGAAACTTCTTCTCGACCGCGTCCGCGTGGAGCGAAGCGAAATCCAGGAGACGGGCGAGTACGATCTCGAAGGCCTGTTCATTCGGTTGAACCACGCCATCGATTCCATTGGAGCCAAGCGTGTGGTCCTCGATACCATCGAGGCGCTCTTCTCGGGAATGACCAATACCGCCATCTTGCGCGCGGAATTGCGCCGCCTCTTCCGTTGGCTGAAAGACAAGGGCGTCACGACGATTATCACGGGCGAACGTGGCGACGGCGCGTTGACCCGGCAAGGGTTGGAAGAGTACGTCTCTGATTGCGTCATTTTGCTGGATCACCGCGTCACCGAGCAGGTTTCCACCCGGCGCCTGCGCATCGTCAAGTATCGCGGCTCGACCCACGGCACCAACGAGTACCCTTTCCTGATTGATGAAGACGGCTTTTCTGTTTTGCCGGTCACTTCGTTGGGATACCAGCACAAAGCTTCCGCGCAACGCATTTCCAGCGGGATCCCGCGCCTCGATGCGATGCTCGGCGGCAAAGGCTATTATCGTGGCAGCAGCATTCTGCTTTCAGGAACCGCCGGCACCGGCAAGACCACGGTCGCCGCCCGTTTCGCCGAGGCTGCTTGCGAGCGCGGCGAGCGTTGTCTGTATTTTGCCTTTGAAGAATCACGAGACCAGATCGCCCGCAACATGCGCTCGGTCGGCGTGAATCTCGACAAGTGGATCAAGAAAGGCCTGCTCACGTTTCATGCCTCGCGTCCCTCCTTGTTCGGCTTGGAGATGCACCTGGTCACGATGCACAAGCTCGTGGAAAGAATCCGGCCCTCCGTGGTCGTCATCGACCCGGTCACCAACCTGGTGGATTCGGGCAATGAACGCGATGTGAGCGCCATGCTGATACGGCTGATGGATTTTCTCAAGTCCCGCCAGATCACGGCGCTCCTGACCAGCTTGACGCACGGTACCATCGCAGCGATGGAAAGAAGCGAAGTGCTGATTTCTTCCCTGGCGGATTCCTGGCTGCTGTTACGCACGATCGAAATTGGCGGCGAACGCAACCGCGGCTTGTACGTATTGAAATCCCGCGGCATGGCGCATTCCAACCAAATCCGCGAATTCATCCTGTCGAAGAAAGGCGTGCAATTGGTGGACGTCTATCTCGGTCCCGGCGGAGTACTGACCGGATCCGCGCGTTTGGCGCAGGAAGCGGAAGAGAAAGCTGGCGAACGGGTACAACAACAGGAAACGGCCCGCCGTCAGGCCGAACTCGAACGAAAGCGCCACGAGTTGGAAGCGAGAATTCTTGCTCTACAAGGTGACCTTTCCATGAACGACCTGGAATTGAAAACGCTGACCACGGGAGAGCAGACCCGGCGCCGAGCCATCACCACCGATCGCCTCGGCATGCAACGCTCCCGTCAATCCGATGCCTTGAGCGAAAACGGAAGCAGGACCGTCCATGAATAAAGAAGGAGCACTGATTTTGCCCCACTCAACCAAGCGGAAGACGTCTGCCAAAAGTCTCGGCGGCAAACGAAAGCTCTCCCCGGTTACTTCCATCCAAAAGAAGACGAGGAAAAGCGATGGCGACACGGTGATCTGGAACCTGCGTCTCTACGTCGCGGGCCAGTCCCCCAAATCCGTGACCGCCTTCGCCAATCTCAAGCGAATCTGCGAGCAACACCTGGCGGGACGGTATCGTATCGAGGTACTCGACCTGATCAAGAACCCCAAATTGGCGCAAGGAGACCAGATCCTCGCCATTCCCACTCTCGTGCGAAAACTGCCCGAGCCACTCAAGCGGATTATCGGCGATCTATCGGACATCGAGCGCACCCTGGTGGGGTTGGATCTCTTTCAAGCGGCCGATCAATAACCGAGGAATTTCACCACCATGATCTCTGTAAAAAAATCAGCGGTATCCCGGAAAAAGGCGCGCAAGCGCAAGCGTCAGTATACTCTTCGGCTTTATGTCACCGGTGTAACGCATCTCTCGCGACGGGCGCTGGCGAACATCAAGGAAATCTGCGAGAAGAATTTTCCCGGCAACTACATCCTCGAAATCGTCGACCTGTATCAACAACCGGAATTGACGCAGAAGCAGCAAATCGTCGCGTCTCCCACGCTGGTGAAAACGCGGCCTTTGCCGTTGTGCCGTTTCGTAGGCGACCTGTCCGATTCTTCCAAGGTCCTTTCGAAGCTGAAAGAACATTAAAGCTGTTTTGCAAAAACCGATTCGATGAACGACATAAAATCACTCCGCAAGCGGTTGAAAAAACTGCGGGTCCGACTCGCCGACACCGAGCAGACGCTGGAGGCCATCCGCACCGGTAAAATCGACGCGCTAATGGTGCACACCTCGGAAGGAGAACAGGTCTTTACCTTGCGCGGGGCCGACCGCCCCTATCGCGTCATGGTCGAGCAGATGGCAGAAGGCGCGGTGACCTTTGCCCGCGATGGCACGATTCTTTTTTGCAATCACCGGTTCGCGGAGCTGCTGCATGTTCCTCCGGAGCAAATCGTCGGTTCCAATTTGTTCGGCTATTTGCCCGGGACCGAGCGGCGCGCATTTCAAGATCTCCTGCACGGGGTTAACGGCGTTGCGGGACGGACGGAATTGCACCTTCTTTCCCCCAGTGGACCGCGATTCCCGGCACATGTCTCCGTCACGGCCTTGCCCCTGGAAGAATCCACCGGCGCCTTTTCCATGGTCGTGAATAATCTGGAAGAACAACGCCGCTTGGAGCGACAAGTGCTGGATGTAAGTGAGCGCGAGCAGCAACGACTCGGTCAGGATCTGCACGATGGTTTGGGCCAGGCGTTGGCTGGAATCGCCTACATGCTGCAATCAATCCCGTTGGAGCCGGATAAGCAAACAGGGCACCTGGCGCGCATCACGGAATTAGTCAATCACTCCCTGACACAAACCCGGGAATTGGCCAAGGGATTTTATCCAGTCGAATTGGAACGGCACGGATTACAACTGGCCCTGCAGGAATTGGCCATGAACGTGAGACGCACGTTCAAAATCAATTGTCGCGTGACCTGTGACAAGGGCATGAATCGACTCGATAAAGCCGTTCAAATCCAGGTGTTTCGCATTATTCAAGAGTCTATTCGTAACGCCGTGAAACACGGCGAAGCCCGTACCATTCACATCCAAACCGCGCGCGCTGACAACGAAGCCATCGTGCTCATTAAAAATGATGGCCAGCGTTTCCCCATCGAGAAAATGCGACTTACCCTGGCGAATTCCCATGGCATGGGCTTGAAAATCATGCACTATCGCGCCCGCCTCATTGGCGCCACGCTGGAATTTACGCCGGGTCGGAAAAGTGGCTGTACGGTTCGTTGTACGATTCCCCTCTCCCAACGCAATCGACGCTGATCGTGTTCCGGACCAGATCATCTCCGATTCTCACCCTTTGCCGCACTGGCCGGGTCCTGGCCTGACTGCTTCTGAGAGATTAACTGCTGTGCGGTTTGTGAATAGTTGATCACCGAAGTGCCCGCGACCGTGCGATTGGGAATGGTGACAATATTTCCATCCGAGGTCTGGAGCCGGGTGCTGCGGATTCCAATGTGTTCAACGGTGCCTTCAAACGCGTCGATCTTCACCCGGTCGCCGACGAAAAATGGGCTGTCGGTTAAAATGACAATGGATCCGAGAAAATTGGAAAGCGTTTCCTGGGCCGCCAGGGCCACGGCCAAACCAGTCAGCCCCAAACTGGCGAGTACGCCGCCTACCTTAATCCCGTTGTTGTCGGCCGTGACGAGAATTGCGACGCCGATGACAAAGATTCTCGCCGCTCTCTCCAACAGAAGCAGAATCGGATCCTGAATGCGGCGCGCATGATTCCGCAGATGGTCTCGGGCGATTTCAAAGCCAAAATCAACAGCCCTAACTGCGGCATAGGTGACGGCAATCGCAATCAAAATGCCGAAGCCGTGATCCAGGTATTCCTGCAACCATACCGGTTTGTTCATGGGCCGGACGCCGATGTGCAACAGGAAGATGAATACTGCCAATTTGAGAGGGGTGCGTAATAGCTCGAGAAGTCTTTCAGCCGCCCCGGACTTTACGATTTGACCCGATGTTTTGAGCGCGCGGCGCAGCAACAGGTCCATCAGCTTTGAGATAAAAACTGCCGCAACCACGTATCCCAGAAATATCAAGTATTGCCATATCTGGTTGCCCAAAATCTCCCACTGCAACCAGGGAAGACCGGCCGGCCCAAACGCGAGTTGCTGGGTTACATTTGTGTCCATGCAATTTCAGCGAATCGACTTTGTTTTCACTTTGATCACCAGCTCCATCCCCTATTCTGCCCAAACGCTTCCCATCCTCCAAGATAGGGATGCGAGCTGTTTCAAACAATCGGACATTTACCCATCATCGCCTAGGAAATCCTGCAAACACGAATCCGACTTTTGCCGCGTAGACTACCATCGCAATGCAGCGTAGGTTCATTCGTGCCAGGTATATTTGCCATTCCCAGGATCCGCAATCTCACCGATGCCGCCGGTGCTGCCATCGATTCCATCAAGTTGAATAGCGTTTCCGACCAATGGCTACGAGGACGTCGAATGCGCATAAAACATCGTCGAACCGGCAGTGAGTATATCGCCGGTTTGGCGAATATTTTTTTCCACGCCACCAGCGCGCATATCACGGTGCGTGCCGATCCCCAAGAGTGGCAACATTGGGAGGTAGCCCTTTTCCGGAAGCTTAATGGCGATCAATTTCGCGCTTATGCAAGCGGCCCGCGGACCGTGTGCCAGGAGAAATTGCCGGGCACAAACCTGCGCAAGCTCCTGACCAACGGCAACCTCACCCCCGCCGCCCTCGCTGCCGCGGCCAAAGAGATTCGCCGCGCGCACCAGCTCCGCAGTCCAGAGCACGGCAGGCTGTGGTCACACGGCGATCTGCATATGGGAAACGTGATCTATGATAAGACCGCCTCTCGCGCCCGGTTGGTTGATTTCGAAATTGTTCATGATAAGAGGTTGCCAACCTTGACCCGTCAGGCAGACGACCTCCTTGTATTCCTGCAGGACCTGATTGGATTAGGACCGCGACGGCGATGGTTGCCGATGGCGCTGGATTTTCTGGATGTTTACGGACGCCAGGCCGTGATTGCCAAATTGCGCGCGCTTCTAGTGGTTCCTCACGGCCCGCCGGCGCTCTGGTGGAAGATCCGCACCGACTATTGCTCCCTGGCAAAGTCGAGGCGACGGGTGAAGGCGCTGCGAGTTGCGCTTGGTTCTTACGCCAAACAGCGCGAACACACGCCACGCGCAATCTCATCACGAAAACAGATCTCATGAAAAAACTTCTGGTGCGCGCTTTTCAAATCCTGGTCGCCATCGGTGTCCTGGTCTGGGTGTTTCGCGATCGGCAAATGCGCGGCAACATCCCACTGATCCTGCACCAGGCCAACCTCTACTGGATTCTGCTGGGGATCGCCTTTGCCGGAGTGGGTGAACTCGCGAATATCTTTCGCTGGCATATTTTTCTAAAAATTCAAAATGTCCGGGTCCCGCTGGCGCGCACCGCGACGGTGTTCATGATCGGCGTATTCTTCAATTTATTTCTGTTCGGCGCCACGGGTGGCGACGTGGTTCGCGCGGCGTATCTTTGCGCGGATCAAAAGAGAAAAAAAGGGGGCGTTATTCTCAGCGTCGTCGCCGATCGACTCATTGGCATGATCGTGCTGATACCCTTCGGCGTGGTGGTCGTTCTACTTCGCTTCCGGTGGTTTCACAAGACGCCGACAGCGGCAGCGTTATTGTGGTTCCTGATCATTTTTATGGTCGTCCTAACAGTTTTTTTTGCCTTCGCCATTACGGTCACGAGCCTCGGAGTGACCAGTAAATTGCCGCCGGCTTTGACCGCTCATAAATCATTCAGGCAGCTCCTGGATGCTTGCGCCTTGTTTGGACGGGGATGGCGAGAGACGCTTATCGCCTATGGGCTTTCATTCCCGGTGCTGTTCGGACCATTCGCGACATTTTATTGTGCCGGCCGGGCATTTGACGCGCACGTATCGCTGATGGACATGTTTTCCATTACGCCGATTGTGACCATCGTGACCTCGTTGCCCATTAGCTTCAGCGGCATTGGCGTGCGTGAGCAACTTTTTAAAAATCTACTTGGCGACTTGTGTGGTGTTCCCGCGGTCGTTGCCGTCCTCATCTCACTGTCGGGATTTTTGAGTTACATTTCGTGGAGTCTCGTCGGCGCGGCGGTTTACCTGGGTTATAAGCCCGCTCGAACGCGTAAGCGTTAATCATTTGGCTGAGCCTTTCCCGGCGCAAGAGGTTGATTCACAAAAATGCGGGGTCGCTGCTTGCGATAGATGTAAATCGTCAGTGCAAGGCACAGACTGCCCAACAAGTATCCGGCGATGACATCGCTGGGCCAATGTTGCCCCAGGTAAACGCGGGACAATCCGACCAGAGCAATAAGCAACCCGAGAACACCCAGGCCGCACGTGCGCATCCACGAGCGTGGCATCAAGGTATACACAAGAAAAAGGAGAAAGCCGAGGAATACGGTGAAGAGCAGCACATGCCCGCTTGGAAAACTGTAATCGTCGAGCGGAGCAAACACATCCACAAGATCAGCGCTGGGCCGCTGACGGTGCACAATAATTTTCACGGCCACGTTTAAGAGGCCAACGCTGGAACCGGCAAAGAGCAGCATCACCGCTTCCCATCTCAGACCCACGAGGTACACGAAAATAATGGTCAGTACAACGAAGACACTGGCCGGCGGATTAAAACCCAACTGGCTGATACTCTGCATCACAACATCCAGCCAAAAGGTATGCCAGCGCTGTATGAAGTGTGTAACCGTTAAATCAAAACTGAAATAGGCCGTTTGGTGCGCGAGAACGAGTAGCAGGCAAAACCCGCAGGATGCAACAATCAAATAGCTTTGGAACAACCGCGCGCGATACTTCCGTACCGGCCGGACAACCACCGGGGTGCCGTGCGTTGTTGCTGATTTTTGGATGTGTGGTGCCTCGGTTATCCTGGCGCCCGGCCACCGCGACTACGCCTTCTCGCGTTGCCGGCTGGTCGCAACGGCCAAGACGGCACAGCGAACTGGGTTTCGTAACAGCCGTTCCATCACGCTGCCAGCAAGAAAGTTTCGAATCATGGACCTGCTGCGGCGAGCGACGACCACCGTCTCGAAAACGCTTTGAAGACCCACTTCGGTCGTTTCGTGCGCCACGTGACCCACATAAAGTGTTGCAGACATAGGCCCTCTCTTTCAGGACGAAGGGTAGCGGAAGTCGTCTCCGTGCGCTATCAGGGAGGTTCCGAACCTATCATAGGAAGTTTGGCGAGATGACGCGAAAGAAATGATCATGGCCCGTCGCAGTCGACACGGCAGGAATATCTCCTACGATAAATTCGGGGTTTTGTCCGATTGTCGTTCTGCCGGATTGTTCTATTCTAGCCAGCGGTCGCAGGGATGGCAGTGATGAACTTCCGGCGACTGGCCGGAATTACTGCGACGATCACGATCATCATGAGGCCAGAGATGAGACGAGCCGTCCGATTGACATTGGTTGTTGGGATCAATGCGATCGTTGCTGCCGTTTTGCAGGCACAGACCAACAGTTGCGTCAGCTCCACGGGCGGTTTTTGGCAAACGACCCAACTTTGGTCGCTCGCGAACATGCCGTCAATTATGCAGGCCGCAATTCTCATTACCAATGCCCCATCAACGACTGTTATGATCGATAGCATGACGGCGAACAGTTTCGCGAGCACGATGACCGTCAGTAACCTCAGTGTCTCCCCTCCATCGGGCAGCGCCGACTCCCTCTATTTGGACAATACCGGCGCGATCGCACTGCACATTCTTAATGGTCTTGCGATTGGCATCACTTGCGACAATTCCCCTGCCGGAGGGTCAGAACTGATCAACACCAATTCCACACTGGTCGTTGACGGGTTGTCAGGAGGACAACTCCTGGATAACGGCACGATAGCCATCATGGGCGGCTCACTAATCACAACAAACTGCAGCCTCCAGATTGGTGAAGCGTTCTCTTCGCTTTTCCCCGCCGTGGGCCTGCTCATTGTCTCCAATGGTGTTGTGCAAGCTCGTGACGTCACGATTGCCGTGGGGAGCTCTTCTAGCGGGACGGTTGAAGTCATGGGCGGAACAATGACCTTGTCCTCTTTTTTGATTGTTGGTAATGGCATTAACGGTTCTCCGGCCAGCATGCTTGTGGCAAACGGGGCGCGGCTGGTAGTCACGAACGACGAGACGGATATCGGAGGTGTCTACGAAAGCTCTGGAAACCTGACCGTGTCGTACGCCAGCTTCCTCGCTACGGATATCTTTCTGGGAGGGACGAGGAGCATTGGCGAATTAATCATCACCAATGGCACCGTCATCTTAAGCGGACAACTCGACATCGGCGACAGCGAGCAGGGCTCGGGAAGTGTCTCCCTGGATGGTGGCGAGCTCGTGGTCACAAACGGCGAAACGCGTCTGGGCCTCGGAACGCCATCCGGCGGCAGTCTGGCAGTTTCGGACGGACTCCTTCTCGCGCGCGACGTTTATGTGGGTGCCTTTGAGTCATACGCTACGCTGTTTATCGACGGTGGCGTATCGATTCTCAGTTCCAATCTGCAGATTGGCGTGGGGGAATCGGACGCAGTTGTTTCGATAACCGGTGGACAACTGTTCGTTACGAATGCTCCGATAGTGGTCGATGACGAGGCGCAATGCATTGTTTCCGGCGGCGAACTGGCGGCAAAGACAATCGAGCTGGGTGATTTTACGGAGGGCACGCTCACGGTCGAGGGTGGCTCAGTCAACGTCTCCGAAGGAATTACGCTGGGAGATTGTAACGATGATCTTGTTGTTGGCTCCACCTTGGTGGATGGCGGTCAGGTGACTGTGACCAACAACACCGGCACGGGATTCATAGACGTGCGCAATGGAAATTTGACTCTGGATAGCGGGATATTGCATGTCGACAAGCTGGTGATGACGAATAGTTGTAGCAGCTTCATCCACAACGGGGGGACGCTCGTTGTCGGGAGCGTGGTCCTCGATCCCAATGCGTTCCGTATCACATCCCTTGTGCGGGAAGGCAATGATTTACGGGTAACGTGGATGATGGGGCCAGGGCAGATCAACGCGTTGCAGGCTACATCGGGGGGCATCTGCGGTACCGGTACCACTAACGGCTTTGCGGACATCTTTATCGTGACCAACAATGCTATTCCCGGCTTCGTCACCAACTATCTTGACGTTGGCGCCGCCACCAACTTCCCATCTCGCTTCTACCGCGCCCGCCTGACACCCTAATGCAAATTGCTGAACGCCGAAGCGAAGCCGCACATTAGCAAGATCCCCTAACCAATAGGATTTCTTTGAGTAATTTGTAGCAGTTGCACGACAAAAGAATGCGAGAACTGGTGTTCAGAGCACATCAGCCAGTGGAGAATACGAGCCTTTGCTTCGTGTATTTTTGAACATGGCACTCAGTCGGCGGATTCGTTTCCCAAAAGGGGTCGTGGGTTCAAATCCCACCCGCGCTACCAATTAAGAAGGCCCGGTGCCAATGCACCGGGCCTTTTTCGTGGAAAGGTTGCATCCCAATTACGAGTCACCCAGAAAGGGTTTCCAGTCTCGAATACCGTGCGCATTGCGAATGGTAAGCGTCACCGGCAATGTCCGCGGCGTCCGGGGAGACTTCAACAGTCGCAGACCGACTTCCTGGGGAAGCCGATTGCCCTTTTTGGTGTTGATCTCCTTACTCGCAAAGACGCAGTTCTCCCATGTCGTCTTCCCACCGCGTGAGCGGGGAACGACGTGGTCAATATTCCCCTCTTCCGCGCGCAATACCCGGCCGGTGTACTGGCAGCGGTGACCGTCACGCTCGCGGATGGTACGCGCGGAAAGATTGGGTCGCTTCTGGGGCACACGGGCATAATTCACACACACGATGACTGTTGGTGCACGGACAGGTCCACGAGGCGAGCCAACTGCGTTATCGTGCGGCCGAATCGGCAGCTTGAGCCACTCGCTCCACGTAACGGGACGCATACAATCCTCGCCCTCGATGTCCAGGCCTGTTGCCGCGTTGATTGCCATCTGGCAAAACGCTTCCGCCGGCGTCCGCACATTAATGGCCTGCCAGTTGCGATTCAGCACCAATACGGTTGTCTTGTTCAGTATGTCGTTCATACAATTCATTCCTCTGTGGTGTTCGTCCTTCGTTGTGTCTGAAAGTGAAAGCGCCCCCGTCATTACCCGGGAGCGCTTGAGGTAGAACCGACTTCAGTCTTTGTACGGATCGACGATGTCTCGTCCGGCCATCGCCACGCCCAGCGGGCGTAGCGTGTGGAGAACGCGAATCGTGTTGCCGTGCGCCGCGAGTACATCCGTCAGTCGACGGTAGGCCTGTGGCGCTTCGTCAAGATCGCCGCCACGCAGGACGACGTCTTTGTTCTTCAGCCAGGCCATCATTTCATCGTGACGGATTCGACCTGGCTGGCGGATGCGCTTCCCGCCGACGTTCTCAAATTTACCCTTGGCCGCAGTGCGCGACATAATGCGTCCCGCACCGTGGACAGTTGAGAACAGTGCCTCTCGCGACTTGGGCACATCCACGCCTTCAATGATCACGGCATCGTCGCCCATGCTCCCACCGACAAATCCCTTTTGACCGGGGAACGCCGGTGTAGCACCTTTGCGCACGACCCAGAGCTTCTCGCCATCGTGTTCTTCTTCCCACGCGAAGTTGTGGTGGTTGTGAACTTCTTCCACGATGCTCGCCTTGAGAATCTCACGCACGACGAAACGGGCGACGTACTCGCGACCGGCGTAGGCGTAACGACCACCCAGCCTCATTGCGGCGAGATAATCCTGGCCGACCTGGTCCTGCAGATTGACAACAGTCGGTGGCACGTCCATGCCATCCTTCCCGCCTGCAACCTTCAGGAAGTGCGTCGCGGACCGGTGACCGAGCCCGCGCGAACCGAAGTGGACGCCAACCCAGACCACGCCGCTCTCATCGGCAAAGACATCCACATAGTGGTTGCCGCTGCCAACGGTGCCGAGCTGCTCCTGCGCCATGTGCTTTAGCTGACCGATCGCGGGAATATTCCACGCTTCGTCATCAAACAGGTCATGGTCAACCTTGTTCTTGTTAGTACGGCCGACGCCGAACGAGATGTGGCGCACCACGTCGCCCATGATCGCGTCCATCTTGGGCTTGATGTCAGCCTCCACAGCATCAGTGCGGATGGCGAGGTTGCCGCAGGCGATGTCGAACCCGACGCCCGAGATCGACACCTTGTCCCTGTAGGCCACCACGCCGCCAATTGGCTGGGCGTAGCCCTTGTGCCCATCCGCACACAGCACAGCCTTCTCCCCGCCCGCCGCCAGGCATGTTTCAATCTGTCGGATCGTTGCCTCGTCATGCTGACCGAAAATTACCGGCTTCATGTTGGTGACTCCTTTCTTATCATTCAATGGGATGGAGGAGCACGCATCAAAGCTACTCCTCCACCAGATTTCTTTACAACTCCACTGCTTCCATTTCTCGTAGCAGCGCCGTCTTGTTTGGGTCGAGGAACTTCGCGATTGCGGATCAGTGAAAACGCAACCGTTGTCAATGAAGGCTGCCCAAGACCAAGCTGGTTGCCTGCACCCAGCATCAGCGCCGTTAATTCCACCTTTGGCAATTTGTTAAATGCCTCCCCGCCGTCAAAGTTGCGGGTATCGGCAGCCGTACTGCGTCTCTTTAGGATATTGAATCTCACGATTTATCTCCTTTCGGTTTATGTGTTGAGTGAATCGACTGGGGAAGAGCCTTGAATCGTCAAAATGGTCACCCGACGAGGTTACGCTCCTCGGACTCCTGGATGTTGGCCAGGCGTGATTCTATTTCACCATCGGGCGGGAACTGGCTGCCGAGCATGGATTCGCACCACGATTCTCTCGTTCAAAGCGAGATGTCCTACTGTTGGACGACTCGGCAAATTGGCGTGCCGGCCGAAGCCTCGGCGAAGGCTGGTGGGCCCGGAGGTAGTTGCAACTTCACCTCGCCGGATTAAAAGTCCAGTGCCGGTCTGCTGTGGCTTCGAGCCCGTGGCAGCCGTGGCGGGTCTCGCACCCGCTCGGTCCTGCTTGAAAGACAGGTCGCTGGAGCTGCTTCGCGATCACGGCCATCCGCCCGCTCGGTAACGCTCCGAGGCCTGGCACTGATCGAGTGCGACTCCGCTTATAAGGCGGACGGTTCTCTTTGAACTACGGGCGGGACAAGAAATGGCGGAGCACGGAGGACTTGCGCCTCAACCCGTGAATGCAGGTCGATCTGTTTAGCAAACAGTCCCGGCACGGTTGGCCGGTTCATGCTCCGTGTATTGGTACCGACGGAGGGAATCGTACCCACACTGGTCCCGTTTTGAGTGGGATGCCTCTGCGTTGGGCTAGTGCGGCGTCGAATCTGGCTGCCCCGCCAAGGTTCGCACTTGGGCCTGCGGTTTCAGAGACCGAGATGCTGCTGATTACACCACGGGGCCACGTTTTGATTTGGCGGACCTGCCCGGACTCGCACCGAGAACCTTTCGCTTAGGACGCGACAGCTCTGTCTGTTTGAGCTACAGGTCCAAACGAGTGGCGGCGAACGGAATTGCGCCGTTAAGCCACGGCTTATGAAACCGCGCTGGCCACTGAGCCGACACCGCCTTGAAATGGTCGCAGGGGATGGGAGTCGAAACCATCGTATGGCCAGCGTATGAGGCTGGTGTCTTACCCCTTGACGACCCTGCAATCGAAACTGGTGAGCGAAGGTGGGATTTGCACCCACACCGCCGCCTTCACAGGGCGGAGTGCTAGCTGATTACACTGCAAGCCCACGGGCAACTGGAGCCGGCGGCAGGTAACGCTCCTGCTTGAGTGCGTTTACAAAACGCGTGCATCACTTTTCTGCCACGCCGGCGAAAGATCGTGCAGGCCGAGCGGACAAACCGAACTCCCGGATGGGTTCGCTCGACTGATAGGCTGGACTGCACGGAAACTGGCCCCGCAGGGATCCGGGGTAAATGTTCCCGCCGAGAATCGCACTCGGGACTCGACCTTCGCAGAGTCGTGTGATTTCTACTTCACCACGGGAACGAAAATTGGTGGCCCGCGACGGAGTTGCACCGTCCCCTCCTGTGCTTCAGACAAGCGCTCTCCTCCGAGAGCTTCCGAGCCATTGGTCCTTCCGCACGGTAATGCTCCGTGGTCTGTCGGTTATCAGCCGACGGCTCTGCTCTTGAGCTACAGAAGGGATGGGCGTGTCGTTCGCGATCGTAGTGGCGAACGACACGCGGTTACGGAACACGCGTATCCGTTTCGGTGAATGATCCACGACGCGCCCTCTTCGGCTGTCGCAGGACCGGTACTGCCAACGACCGATGGCGGCGAGTTTCCCGCACCGGTACGATGAAGCGCGTGTACCGCCAGTGCTCGATGGGAATCCTCACGAGCGCTTCCGCTTTCACGGTGTACATGGGCTGACCTCCTTTCTGTTGTTTGTTTTTGGATTGGCGGAGTCCGCAGGTAATGCTCCCGCCTCCCGATGAATCGGGATCTCGTTTTCAAGACGAGTGCCGCCAGCTTATATCGGCCTGGACTCCCTGGCTCCATCCCGTGGATTCGCACCACGATCTCGCGCCTTAACAGGGCGGCGGATTACTGTTATCCCACGATGGAATCACAATTGGTCTCCCCGGCAGGACTCACACCTGCGACCTCCGAGTTAGAAGCTCGGCATTCTGTAATCTGAACTACGGGGAGTGGATATTGGTCGGGCACCTCGGTTCTGCCCCGAGTCTCTCCCGGTTCCAAGCCGGGCGGATTGCTATCTTCCTCGTGCCCGTAGAATGGCGGAGCATACCGGACTCGCACCGGCTTTCTTGTCTGTGACAGAGACACGTCTCGACTGCTTCGACCTAGGCTCCGTGAATTGGTGGAGACAGTGGAAGTTCCACCCACCACAAACTGCTTGCAAGGCAGTCTCGCCGCTACGGCACATGTGTCCCCGAACGGACACGGCGTGTTGGTGCCGCCCCAACCGGATCGAGTTTTGGAAACTCAACTGCGCAAGCTGGCGCGCGCCGTAAAAATGAAACTGGTGCGCCCGGCGGGAATCGCACCCACACCTCCGCGTTGGCAACGCGGCGTTCTGCTGCTGAACCACGAGCGCCCGTGACCGCCGGGGCGCAATTCGCCCCGGCGGGTTGACACAACAAAGAACAAACACCTTCACACCAGCATGACACTGGCGCGGCCACGGGATTTCACGGTGGACGTTTCGGTGTTTCGGGCACACCTCCCACAAAGCCCTCATCGTTACTATTTGTTGGCGTGGGAAACGTTCACTTCGGCAGGACAGTTTGGCGGGCAAGGGGCCAACCCCTTGACACCTCAGTACCGGGGAGGCTAACCTTATACAAGGTTGCTCCTCAGTGGCCCTCACAAGAGTCCTGTTGCAGTGACCGTTCCCGCCGCGCTGCCAGTTGACGCTGGTGGCGCGGCATTTTTTCACCTTAAATCTTCATTTCAACCGTTATTCCTCTCATTTTTCGTGATTGCGACAACAAAAAACCCTGCCTTCCTTATCGGAAGCAGGGTTCACGGAACATCTGAATGTGACAGGCTACCTGCTTCCGGGTCCTCCAATATCTTTGGTGACGTTATGTTCTAAAGTCACAAAAGACCGGAACAGACCACAACCGGACCACGAGGCTATAAGGCTCCTCGTTGTCGCGTAGCTACGTTGTGATCTTGGCGTTCGCATGTCTGTCCTCAAAACTGGCGCAAGGTAACTTCTCAATTGCCGTTCGTCAACAACTTTTTATTCGTAACGTGAAATATCTCGCGCCTTATGATCCGAAGGTCGGGGGTTCAAGTCCCCTCCCATTACCTTACGGATTTCCACGGGTGTGCGCCGGTCGAACCGCGAAGAAAGTCCAGATAATCTGGCGCTTGTACCCGTTTCAGTTGACCTCGGGCCATCTCCAAGCGCTCGCCGACTCCCAGTCGCTTCGCCTCACGGGCGTAACTCAAATCTTCTAACAACTCTTCCAACCGACGGACGTTTTGTTCCCACAAACGAATGTCGATCGTCTGCTTGGCGGCAAGGCGTTCCCCGTACCAATCGCCGGCGAGCATGTTCCCGCGGGTAAACAGGGCGCGGAACTCCGGGTGATTGAGGTCCTTTTCCTCGTAATGCCCGTGTGTCATGATCTCCAAGAGCGCCTTCAGCGGCGGACAGGCCTCCTGGATACTGCCGTCGTCGAAATAACTACGCGCGATGCGCTCATGGGCCTCAACCATATTTTCCATGCCATCCGCAAAAATGTCGTAGTCCTGCTTCTCGGGGCGAAGCATCTTCTCCGTGAACACCGCGTCTGGATGGTGGAACACGCGTCCAAAAAAGCTGAGCACAAATCGCTCCGTGATGCGATACCCGAGACGGCTCGCAAGCACGGGCTGGCCGGCGTGCTCGAAGTCCCGGCATTTCTCCAGGTAACCGTGCTCAATCAGAAACTTCGGGTCGCGTTCTTCCACGCTCATGCGGCTCCAGATCTCCGGGACGAGCAGGCTGATATCGTGATCGACACGGGCATACGGGCCAACGTGCCCGGCCGCCGTGACAAAGACGTGGTCTCCCGTCAAGAGTAGTGAGACCAGCGCATTGTTCAGATCGATAATTGGAGGCAACGCGTTGAAAGGCCCTTTGGTCAACGCCCCTTCGGAACCGGCACCCGTGGTGGAGGGCGATTTACCGGTCATACTACAAATGAATCCCATGAACAGTTCAGGCAGTTCCAGATAATGAATCGGGTTGAACACGGCCAGCGAGCGAATCTGTGAGGCCGATTCCGGCGGATTATTGCGGCGACCGGGCAGGACGGCGTTCACCGGGGTGAAAAGCGGTTGATTCACGGGAATGCGGCGACGCAAGCGCGTGCCCATTTCCGCCAGGTAAACGGCGCGGGCATCCAACAGGTCGGGACGGACTTGCAAGTAACGCGGGTTCTTCGAAGGCTTGCCGTCCACCACCCGCGGTTGCGCCGAGGAGACCACATACGATGGCTTGCCGCTTTCGGCAAATTCACAGACCAATCGTTGCATCGGTCCGGTAAATTTGTCGAAGCCGATGGCGTCCTCGATCAGTTCACGCGCCTGGGCAACAGTAATGGGTTCGTAGTTGGAAAAGAAATTTCCCGGCTTGGAAAAATCAGCTTCCGTTTGCTTGTCATAACCGCGATGGATGGCCTCGTCGGGCCTTTGGAACAATCTGTATTCGCAGTTCTTGACGAATTTCACGGAAGGCTGGCTGTACTCCGGATCCAATCCCGACAAACACCTTGTCGGTACCACGATCGAAGCGGTGATGTCGTCCTCCGCCTGCAGTTTGACAGCGGGATAGAAATCCTTCCGCAAACCAAACGTGCGCCACGAGCCGTCATGCTCATAGCCGACGCGCAGGTAATTGGCCACCAATTTGCGCCCCTCAAACTTCAGTTCATTGGCGGGTTTGCCGTCGATGATGTCCACGCTGAAGTGTTCGGGCCAGCCGTCCCCCATTTCCGGCTTGTAGTAGCGTTTTACAACGAAAACCAATTCCTTGATGTATTGTGGGACAGAGGTCAGCCATTTGTTATACGCGACGGTGTACTCATCCGACGGCGTGAGCAGCTTAACGACGGACCCCAGCGAGCGTTCGGAACTGAGAATGGGTCGGCTGTCCCTTTTCGGCCTCGCCTCGCCGCCAAAGCGGTCGGAATAATCACGTTTGATCAGCTTGGTAGCGAAGTCGAACTCCCGTTTGAAGTCGGCAATGAATACCGGGCCTTGAATGATCGCGTCGGTGATCGGTTTGGAGATTTCCGATTTCCCTCCGCCGGAAACCGTACAGGGTTTGTGGCACAGCGTCGGCTCGGCTCCGGTCCCCACGAGCCGCCACGAACGGCCACCGGGCGGCTTTTCCATATGGACCTTGTATCCCGAGGGGCGTACATACGTCTTCCCGGGAAGCAGTTTAATCTTCTGTGTGCCGCCGTTGCGAAGCCAACTCACCGTCTGGCGTAACAGATCGAAATGCACCTCCTCCGGCACATAAATAATGTCGGGAAACTTCTTATCGACGGCATACCCTTCAACTTTCACGTCCAGCAGCTCGCCGAAGAGCGCAATCATTTCCTCAAACTTATAGTCGAGCCGTGGCACATGGAGATCCCCGCTGAACTCTTCACCCAGATCGTAGCAGGGATAGACCAACGCACCGCCTGCGTGTTCCTCCTCACACAAGCCGAACAAATTGGCCGAGTAACTGATCTGGGTTTTGACCTCCTTCTTGCAATACCCGAAGTAATTGTCCGCAATAATGGTGACCATCACCCCGCGCGTGTCCCGACACGTGAGTTTGAACGCCACCCCGTCGTTATAGCGCTCCGTTTCGGTGCGCCAGCACATACTGTCACGACGTTGTCGTTCCGTGGCTGCATCCCAGTGTGGGAGCCCCACTTCCTTCTTGGTGATCTTGACCAGATGCGGCGCCAGGATCACGCAGCCGGTGTGACCGGTCCAGTGTTCCACGTCCAGGCTCGCGTCATTCTCAGGCAGAAAAGGGTCGCCGCCATTGCCAAAGATGCTCTCTACGAAGTCGAGGTTACTCACCAGATTCCCCGGCGCGAAGAAGCGGATCTCCATCGTTTTTTCCGCGATGTATCCGGGAACTTCCGGCGCGACCAACGGTCGTAACAGGAGTGAGACGAAACACGCCGCTGGTTCCAACGCCGATGCAGTGAACGGCAATCGCAATAACTCTAACGGCGGCGCCATCGCTAATTGTAACATCCGGCCAAACACCGCTTTCGGCACCGCGCGTTTGTCGTCGGGAATGCCCAGCCCGCCTTCCGCAATGTGAAAAATCCCCTGCGTCGTGCGCCGGTCGGCCTGCGGATTGTGCAGCATACCCTGCTTGACGCGGTAGGACCGGACATGTTCCGAGACAAACTCGTCACGATCCGGCGGCAACGAAAGCACGCGGGCCAGGCCATATCGATCGAGAACAAACGTCTGTCCTGGCAACTTGACCGACAAGTTGGTCTCTTTAAGATAGTCGTTGAGAAAAACCTGGATGCGCTGGTCCGCGGGACAAAGATGGTTGGCCAACAAGCGATCAGTCTCGTGTTGATGCTGCAGCAGCCCCGCCGCCATCTCATCAAACTCCGGGTCGGAACCCGCCGCCACCGTCGGGAGACCCAGCAGCGCCAGTTTCAGGTTGATGTACCGAATCGTCTTTGGGTCGGTGAGTTCCGTCACCGTCCCCAGCCCAATATTATTCTTCGCCTGCATGATTCACGCGCGGTTAATAATAGCAGATTACCGGCCGAATCAACATTCACTGTGGAACATACCAAGGGACGCCTGCCATCACTGGCGGGATTTTTCCGCCCTGCTCAAAACACACCAGTCCGGGAGGACGAAATTCGTTTTCACCGCCTAGTCTTTGGCAGTTCCCCAACGACGGTAGAGAAAACGTTCCCAGGGGGAGAAGAGGATTTTATCAGCCAGGACACCAATAACGATAATGACTAACATAATGCCGATTACTTGGTCCATGGCCTGTAGTTCGCGTCCGGCTTGCAGCAGATAGCCCAGCCCGAACCCACTGAGAATCGTCACGTAAATCTCCGCCGCCATCAGCGAACGCCACGCAAATGCCCAGCCCTGTTTCATGCCGCTGACGATGAACGGCAGTGATGCCGGCACGATCACCTTGATCCATGTGTGCAACCTCTTCGAGCCCATCGTACGGGCCGCACGTGCGTAAATCGGCGGAACGGTGCGGACGCCGTTGTCCGTGGCGATGACCACCGACCACAACGTCCCCATAATGACAACGAATAGCATCGCGGCTTCCGTCTGCCCGAACCAAAGCAACGCCAGCGGGACCCAACAGACGCTCGGAAGTGTTTGAAATGCCAATGCGATGACGCCCAGCGTGTCCTCGCAGAATTTGAATCGCGCCGTCAACAAACCCAACGGCAACCCAAACAGCAGCCCGAGTACGTAGCCGATCAGTAACCGGCGAACAGTCACCACGGTGGCGCGCACGAGCGTACCATCCTTGAGCGCACTCCAAAGATAGCTCGCCACACTCAGAGGCGACGGTACCAGCACCGGCGACCAGATCTTCATCCGCACCAGCGCTTCCCACACCCCAAAGAGCATCACGAAAAATGCGATCACCACCAGGGTGCGCCTCATCCCACCACCTCGGCGAGCGTCGGGTCCAAATTCATGTGGCGCTTGAGCGCACCCCGTATCTCTGTGGAGTGTTTCGCGAGATCGACGCTGTTGATGTCCCGCGGACGCGGCAGATCAATCTGGAACTTCTCCTGGATGCGACCGGGATGCGGCGAGAACAACACGACACGGTCGCCGAGACAGGCAGCTTCGCGGACATTATGCGTAACGAATATAATGGTCTTTTTGCGCTCCTGCCATATGCGCTGGATGTCGCCGTACAGTTGCTCGCGCGTCAGTGCATCCAGGGCGGCAAATGGCTCGTCCATGAGCAGCACGCGCGGGTTTGGCGCCAGCGCGCGCGCCAGTGCCACACGTTGCTTCATGCCGCCCGACAGTTCGTGGATACTTGCCCTCATGAACTTCTCGAGGCCAACGAGGTGAAGATAATACTTCGCAACTTCACGGCGTTCTTTCCTCGTCAAATTCGGCTTTAGCTTCAGGCCAAACATTACGTTATCGATGACGTCCAGCCACGGGAAGAGCGCCGATTCCTGGAACATCATCATCCGCTCACGGCCCGGGCCTGTGACGGGTTTTCCGTCGGCCAATACCTGTCCGCTATCGGGAATCTCCAGGCCTGCGATAATATTGAGAAGAGTCGATTTACCGCAGCCCGAGGGACCCACCAGGCAGACGAACTCACCTTCGTGAATGGTCAGCGAGACGTTGTCTAGCGCGTGGACCGTAGCACGGCGCGTCCGAAACCATTTCGACACGCCTTCCACCACCAGCTTTTCAGGCGGCACGTTCTGCAGCTCTTCCCGGATCGTCATCACTTGATTTCAGCCAGCCCCTTTTCACGCAAGACCTCATTAAGAAGCTGGAGATCGTAAATCCGCGACAGGTCCGGGGGCTCTTTCAGGAATCCGATGTGATACGCGTCTTCGGCGGATTTTAACAACGAGGCACTCACCGGATCATAGGTAATCTCTAACCGCTTCCACGCGCTGTCCAGAGTTGCCTGCGGCAATGCTTTCGTTGTCTCGGCCTTTATTTCTTCGTTGAGGATTTTCTTGGCCTCATCCGGATGATCGTTGATCCATTTCGTCAGCTCGACCTGCGCGGCAATCCATTTCTTCAACAGATCCGGCCGGTCTTTGAGGAATTTCACGCTGCTCACCAGATGCGTCGTGACGTACTTGCCACCGGTATCCTTCCACAACGAACTCTCCTCAAGGTAAATCTTTCCTTTGGCTTCCTGCTCCAGTCGACTCACCCACGGTTCGACGGTCCACACGGCATCCAAATCGCCCTTTTGAAAGAGGGAAAGCTGGTCGGGATTCGTGGTCGGGATGACAAAGGCATCTCCCCCGGTCATCGTGATGCGCAATCCTTTGGATTGCAGCCATGCTCGGGCCGCCACGTCTTGTGTGTTGCCGAATTGTGGCGTGGCGATCTTCTTGCCCTTAAAATCCGCGTCCGTCTTGATCCGTCCATCCGGTTGCACAACCAGTGCCGCACCGCCACTGCAGGCACCGGCAACGATGCGGATTTCCTCGCCCAGTGATTTCAGGTGCGCGTTGACGGCGGGATTGGGGCCGACATACGTGAGATCGATTGAGCGCGCAAAAATCGCCTCCATCGCGCTCGGCCCGGCGTTGTAAACGAACCACTGCACTTCCACGTCCGGCCCAAGTCTCTCCTCAAACCACCCCTTCCCTGCCCGGCTCAATCCGTGAGCGATCACGGCCTGCGCGTGCGTCACGTTCGGGAAATGGCCAACGCGCAGGACGATTTTCTCCGCGTGACACGCGGTGCTCACGACAAGCCCCATCAGAAGAAAGGAGAAGCGCCTCCAAGCTTTCACTTTTTCGTCTCCAGGAATGGCAACGGCACTTTGTCTCGCCGCATCTTCCGCAGGGTGACATCAACAGTGTCAGCCAATGTATATTTATCAAGGATGTTGGCAATGGCATTGCGCACATCCACCATCAACAAACGCAGTCCACAATGCGCTTCGTCCGGACAGGAACACGGATGATAAGCCGTCACACTCGCGCAGGAAATCGGCGCCAGCGGACCATCAATCAACCGCACAATCTCGCCGATCGTGATCTTGTTCATTGGCTTCTTGAGGAAATAGCCCCCACCCTTGCCGCGTTTGCTACCCAAATACCCTCCCCGATTCAACTCGAGCAAAATCGCTTCAAGGAATTTAATCGGGATGTTTTCCTTCTCGGCCAGTTCGCGGATCTGCACCATCGGCCGCCCCAATTCCCGGGCAATCCCTAGATTGATGAGCGACCGCAGGGCATACTCGCCTCGTTTGGAAACCCGCATGGTGTGTAAACTCTATCCATTAACTAGAGAATTGCAATCTTCTTTTAACAGGTGTCCCGGTTCAATCTGGCCCTGTCAAGGTTCGCCGTTTGGGTTTTCGAACACCGCCACCAATTCTGACAGAATGCCGTCCAGGGCCGACTCCAGACGCCGCCATTCTGGGATTAATGGCGAACCGAGCGGGTGCTGGTGAAATTCTTGAAAGGCCTGCTCCAGGACGCCGGCGAAGGACTCAATGGTCCGTAATTCCGCATGGGAATCGAGTCGTTCGACCTTGTTCATTTCGGCGAGGCCCTCATAGACGCGGACATAGGCCCGCGCGTTGACCATGTACGTGTGTTTGAGCGTGACGAGAAAGTCTTCGCTTAGAATGCAACCGCTGGAAGCCAATTGCGTGTAAAAGGTGCGGGCGATGTCCGCCACCATGCGTAATAAACCGCCCTGCGGGTCGCTCCCGACCGCCTGATGCTTGTGGTCGTAGCGCGGGGCAATCTCCACCTGGCAGGTCCGATGTGTGCGCACGATGCGGTACATCTCGGAAAGTATACCCACTTCAATTCCCCAATCGGATGGGAATCGCAACTCGTTGGCGATGGTGGCGAACGTGGCAAATTCGCCCGACAGCGGGTAGCGAAAATCAGCCATGTAATCCACGAAATCCCGTTGCCCGAGCACGTCCCGCAGTGCCTTGACAAAGGGGAAGTAAAACAGCCTCGCCACCCGTCCATTCAGGCGTTCCGAGTGCCGCGCGTAGAAGGCCTTCGCAAACTGGTAACGAAGATGAACGACCGGATAAAGTAGCCGCACCATCATCGCGCGATCATAGGTAACAATATCCGCGTTATGAAACGCCAGCACCGCCACCTCCGCCTTGCCCAGTGCATAACCCAGCGCCATCCACACGGCCCGTCCCTTGCCACGCCCGCCAATTGGGGTCACCGAATCGATATTCTGGACGATTCTTTGCACCGCCGGCGCGTCGTTCCATAATAATCGCGCGCGATCCTCCAAGGGGCGAACAATGTCGTACGCCTTCCGATACTCCTCGGGGCTGGCGCGATCCAAGCTGATATACACCCGTCGCAGGAACGGCATGTTGGCCAACTCGGTGACAATCTTTTGCATGGCCGGCGACGCGAGGTCATCGTACAGGGCGGGAATGATCACACCAATCGGCGTCCGAACGGACGCTTTCATGATCCGCCGTTCCATTCCTTCGAGGTCTTCGGATTCCAGCCGCGTAAAGGTCGGCACCACGTTTTGACGAAAATCAGCCATGACTGCGTCCTCCGGCTTGGCGCTTATTTTGCATCAAGGTACACTGGCTTCGTCCTATCGTCATCCGCCCCAGGAATTAGAATAAAAACTGGGCTTGCGTGAAAAGAATCTGCTCGGCTTCGCGGTTTTTTATGTCGTACGCGCTCGCCGTAGCGGTACCCGCGCCTCCGTCGAATGTGGTCCTTTCGTAATCAAGCGAGACTTTGATGTTCCGGTTCAGGTACCAATTGATTCCAACCCCCCATTCACGAGCTTCCTGGACTGACGTGATGGGGCTGGCAAACCGCGTACCGGCGGTTGCCGGGCTGATGTTAAATGCGTTCGGGTCAATGTGCAGATCACCGTAGCGGGCGACGAGTTCAAAAGCCCCCCAACCACCGCTCCCCAGTTTAAACGGATGCCGAGGAGTGACTGCGCCCAATGGAGAGTACGGCGAACCACGGTAGCGCTGTTCCTCACCCGTGAGAAACAGCCCACCAGCCACTTGCCAGGCGCTCATGTCAAGGTCGGCCGTGTGCGTCCCATTGCGGACGGTTTGATCGGAGACATTATATTCGCCCAGCAAGCCAAACGGTCCCAGGTAATAAAAGGCCTGTGGGGTGTAGCGCAATTCCTGCCCATCCGGTGCTACTCCTTTGCCATAGGAAAAAATCGTCAACTGTCCGGTCGATTTGTACGTCGGCAGATTCGTCGTCGTCGAGCTGACCCGCTCACGACCGATGGTCCCGCCGCTTCCGAAACCGAAGCCTTGCAGAAAACTGATATCGGTCTTCTTGAATGGCTGGAAGAACACCCGTGCCGCAAGGTCTTTTGAGTCAGTCGTGTCCAGATCCCCGATACCTCCGTCAACCACGCCATTGAATACCCCGCCCGCGTAGGTGACCACTCCATCGAGTAAGTTCCCAGACAATTGGACGCCGACATCGCGTTGCGGAACCAGGTCGGTGGGCAACCCGCGTTCAACAAAAAGCAGGTCCGTGTCAGACTCCAGCCACTCCAATCCAACCGGCGGCTTAAATTTGCCAATCCGAAGCTTCAGCCACTGCCAATGGTGCCACTCAACATAGGCATCCTGAAGAAGGGATGATTGGGGCGCGCCATTCCCGAAGTCCGTCATAATACGGTAGTCAAAGTCCTGATACAAGGTGCCTTCAAGAATCGGACGGACACGCCTCAGGAGAAACGTGTCGACTCCGTGGTTGAGCTTGTCATCTAAATAGGACCGATAATCCGCCTGCGCATATCCACCAACGCGCAGCACGTAGTTGCTGTCCGCTGACTGAAGCCGGAAACCATCCGGCCCCAGCCCACTCGATCCGGCCGTAATCACCGGCGCGCTCTTCGCCTTCTGGGCCGCTTGATCGGCAGCCTGCTGCGCCGCTTCCTGGTCAAGCTCCCGCTGGCGCTTGAGTGCTTGAACTTCCTGCTCCAGTGCGTCGATCTTTTGTTCGATGGTGCCACCCGGCGCCGTATTGGTATCATCGGCATACAGGCGTGTGCCCGTCGCCACACTGGCGGTGAACGCCACAATCAGACTGAGTATTCGTTGACGATTGCTCATGGTTCCTTTCGATAGCCTCGTTGGTTCAGGAGTCGGCCCAATCCGTGATGAAACTCACGCTGTTGGTGTGCAGCCCGGGAGAAGGCGACGGTGGAATCGAGAACCGGTGTTCCGACTCTTTGGTCCTCACAATTTGGCGGTCGTGGACTACGAGGTAACGTGATGTCACCGGCTCCTCTCGCCGTCGTTGTTGTTCGACTTCGTTTGTTGTTTCTCTGTTTCGAATCATGGGCGCATCTCTCGTATTTGTCTATTATTTAGATAGACTTTTGCAATATGTTTTTTGGGTTTTTATCGAGCCAACCAGGGCCTCTTCACATTCAAATCGCTGGCTCATGGGATGGCAGGTGTGCGCTTCCATTGCCTCGCGTCCCATGTCTGTTGAAACGTCGTGTAAGCGGCATGACCATCAGCATACCCGACGTTGGCGCCCTTGCTATGGCGCTCGTCCATTCGCGATTGCGTCGTGACTGAGGGAGCGATTATCTGCATCGGATATAACCCCCCGCGCGACGGATTCCCATCCGCACGGGCGGCGTCGGCCACAATGATGAACTCCGACGAGTTGCCAAGATCCGAACTCGTATAGTCCTCATTGAAGCCATAATCCGGATTCGCCTGGTACCAGGCCTGCTCACCAAAACCGCTCGAGTACTTCGCCTCGCTCAAATTGAAACCGTAATCACTCGTGTACCATTGTCCCGGCCCGGGCGCTGGCCATGGGACTTTTTGAGACGGGCACCGGAATACATTCTGATCGACGGAGCCGCCGGCGTTGACATTGATGATGTACGGCTCCAATTGGCCGCGCGCCGAGAACGGGGCCCGCGCGGCTGCCGTATCCGGCACAGCGCCAAATCGCCCGGCATCCGTGGCTTCCCGTTCCGTCACGGCAAATGGAAAATGTCCGTTATGGTCATCTGTATACGCCACAAACGCCAGGCTGATCTGGTGAATATTGGAAAGGCATCGCGCCTGCCTGGCTTTCTCCCGGGCCGTGCCCATTGCCGGAAGCAACATCGCCGCCAGGATTCCAATAATGGCAATAACCACCAGTAGTTCAATCAGGGTAAACGCGCCGCGCGCCCCCACCCCTACAACTTCAATAATTTCTGTCTTCCGATTCTTCATGCTTCCTTTCGCCTCTGGAAAGGGAACTTCCGGCAGACCGGTCAGCCCTACTGTTCATTTTTTATTCTGCGTCTCCGCTGATCTCGGTCGACGTCGCCGCGGTTTTGCCCTCGGGCTCCAATCGCAGCTTCTCGGTCCGCTCAATCCGCGTCACCCTGGCATCGTGCACCACGATCTGCACCACGCCGTATCGCAGCGATTCGACCTGCTGCCGCACCAACGCCAACCACTGGACATCCTTGTTTTTTGTCTGCTGCATGTTTTCTTGTAACAGCACCCTTAATGCCTATCAATTTAGTAGACAATATAAGTCTATCGAATCTATAGACTATTGCAACTATTATTTTTGGGTTTTTTTAGAGCCCCGCCGGCGCGGCTCTGACACGCGTAACACCTTTTGCGCCAATGCCTTCACAGGATGAAGATCGATCTTGGGGAGTTGCTTGAAGTTCATTGGCCCGGGCCGTTACCCCTCCTGAAACACCGTCCCGAGGGCTTTCGGCGCGCGCGAGTGGCCGACGAATCCGGCGAGCACGAGAATCGTTACCAAGTAGGGAAGAATCTGGATGAACTCGACGGGGATTGGCTGCCCACCCCAGAGGGCCACACCCTGAAGCCGAATCTGCACGGCGTCGGCAAAACCAAAGAGAAGACACGCGAGCGCAGTCGGCAGCGGCTTCCATTTTCCAAAAATCAGCGCCGCCAGTGCCATGAAGCCACGGCCAGCGGTCATGTCGCGAGAGAAAGAGGAGGAAAGAAAAATGGACAACGAAGCCCCGCCCATTCCCGCCAGCGCGCCACTCACCAATACCGCCGCCCAACGGACGCGATTGACCCGGATTCCCGCCGCGCCGAGGGCCTCGGGATGCTCGCCGGCAAAACTCACCCACAGCCCGGTCGGCGTGTACTTCATCCAGAGAAAGCAAAACACGACAAGCCCCCAACTCAAATAGAGCGGCGCCGATTGAAAGCGCTCGGCAATCGGGATCGACGGCGTCGAGCCGGTCACGTCATAAAGAATTTTGCAAAAAAACGGCGTCAATCCCATCGCCAGCATATTGATCGCCATCCCCGACACGATCTGGTCGGCCCGCAAGCGAATCACAAAAAGCCCATAAACCGCGGCCAGCATGACACCCGCGCCCATTCCACAAGCTGATCCGAGCCACGGTGAATGCGTAACCAATGTTCCCACCGCAGCGCCGAACGCCCCGATCAATAGCATGCCTTCAAGCGCGATATTGATCACCCCGGACCGCTCGCAAAACATCCCGCCGAGTGCGGCGAAGATCAGCGGTGTCGAAACACGCAGAGTCGATGCGATAAGTTGACGGATCACGCTTCGCCTTTCTTCTTCATCCAACTCCAAAGCCCGTCCGCTGAGACCGACAAAATAATCAAGGCCTGCAGGATAAGTGACAACTCACGTGTCACGTGTTCGGTTTCGAGATCCAAATCCGCCGCACCCTTGTGGAGCGCGCCGAAAAGCAAGGCGGCGGCAACCACTCCCACCGGCTGGTTTCGTCCCAACAACGCGACAGCAATCCCGATGAATCCGTATTCCGGCGAAAACCCGAGTCGGAACTTCCCCGCATTCCCCAGTACCTCGCCGACGCCCACCAGCCCTGCCAACCCACCGGCCACGGACATCGCAATAATTCGGATCCTGCCCGAATTGATCCCCGCCGCGCGCGCCGCCGGCTCACTTTGCCCCACGGCGCGCATTTCATAACCCAAAACCGTTCGCCACAGTAAAATCCAAACGAACACCGCGGCCACGATCGCCAACGGAAGCGCCAGGCTCACCGGTGCCCCTCCAAAAACACCAAACTGATGAATCAGATATCCATTGCCGATCTGCCGGGTCTCAGGATTCTGTGTGTCAGGATTCTTCAGGAGATAAAGCGTCACGTAACTCGCGAGACCGGCCGCGATAAAATTCAGCATGATCGTATTGATAACTTCGTGACTGCCGCGCTTTGCCCGGAGCCAACCGGGAATCGCGCCCCAAATCATCCCGGCAAGAATCGCTGCCGCGGTGGCGAGCACTGGTGCCACGGGCCACGGCAATGCCGGCCAGAGCGCGCCTACGACCGCTGCAGCGAGCGCGCCCAGGGTGAGTTGTCCCTCGGCGCCAATGTTAAACATTCCCGCCTGGAATGGAACCGCAACCGCCAGACCGGTAAAAATGAGCGGCGTTGTATAGAACAACGTCATTCCAAAATCATAGCCGGAACCAAACGCGCTCTTCCAAAGAATTTGCA
>Ga0206891_10060_pt1 | contig 34234 bp, 27 predicted proteins | sample Alteio_BWOrgHeat_55_FD_153246 | JGI IMG/M metagenome (GOLD analysis project Ga0206891, IMG submission 153246) | Enriched cells from forest soil in Barre Woods Harvard Forest LTER site, Petersham, Massachusetts, United States - Alteio_BWOrgHeat_Nextera7 ...
GGGATGCCCGGCCCATTGTCAGAAACGGTGATAGAGAGCGAATCGCCAGTCTGCACGGAAATCTCAATCTTTGCGGGCTTGCGCACGGCTTGCACAGCGTTCAAAAACAAATTCACGAACACACGCTCCCAGTCTTTGGCGGTGCCGGGCAGGCGGATGCCCGCGGGGACATTGCGCTCAAAAAACATTCGAGGGCGCCGTGCCGCGTTGCAGTAATCCAAGTTCGATTGAATTGCATCTTCAACGATTGCCGCAAGGTCAGGCGTCCTGTCCGGGAAGGCTCCCACCAGGCGCTTGCCCCGTACAACGCAGCGGTGGAGAGTCGCTGACAGCGCCTTCCAGTGTTTGTCGGAGCTCATCAGCTCCGCAACTTCGGTGATTGTCTCGAAGACATTGTTCAGATCGTGAACCAGGCTCGCGTGGGTCAGGTCCGGATCGAGTGGTTCGTCCATGCTACACCTGCAATTGTCTTCTTTTTAAGATCGGATTTGCTCCGCTACTGTATGATCTCGCGCAGCGTTGCGTAGAACTCAGGATAGGATACCGAAGCGGCAGCGGCATTATGAATAACACTTTCACCTTCGGCGGCGAGCGCAGCTATGGAGAATGCCATAGCAATGCGGTGATCGCCATGGGAATCGATCTCGGCTGCTCGAAATTTTTGTTTACCGGGGACCTCGAAACCATCGGCATGGACGGTTACCCGGACATCCATTCTGTTAAGGTTTTCGGCTATCGTCGCGATGCGATCCGACTCTTTCACCCGGAGCTCGCCCGCATCTCTGACCACAAGTCCCTGTTCACTCACCGGGCCGAGGATGGCGAGAACCGGGATTTCATCGATGAGCGCCGCGGTTAGGGCACCTTCAATCACGCCGCCCCGAACTCGTGTGCCGGACTGCGATGACCTTACCTGAAGGGTCCCGATCAGTTTCCCGTTCACCTGCTCCAGGTTGAGAATCTTGATCTGTGCACCCGCGCCCACCAGAAAGTCGAGGAGCGCGGCGCGAGTCGGGTTTAGGCCCACGTTAGCGATGACCAGGTCGGCTTCTTTTGCCATCAGCGCCGCGACCAGGAAGAAGGCCGCAGACGAGAGATCGCCCGGCACAATAAGATTCCGGGCTTTCAGGGGTTTGCCTGCCCGCACCTTCACGACATTGCCGGATGACTCCAGATCGGCCCCCAACTCACGGAGCGCAATTTCAGTGTGGTCGCGCGTCCGGATGGGCTCACGCACAACAGTTTCGCCATAGGCGTAGAGGCCCGCGAGCAGAACGCAGCTCTTCACCTGAGCGCTAGCCACGGGCAGCGCATAATCAATGCCTTCGAGCGGCTGACCATTAATTGCCAGCGGCGGGAACTCCTCATTGGTGGCCCCAATGTGCGCGCCCATCGCTCTTAGCGGGGCCATGATCCGGCTCATGGGACGCTTGGACAGAGATTCATCGCCGCCGATCTCGCTGGGAAATTTCTGTGCGGCTAAAATGCCGGACAGCATCCGAATGGTCGAGCCGGAGTTGCCCGCATTCAAGCAGACCAGCGGTGGCTCCAGGCCGCGCAAGCCGCGCCCGTGGATGATCAGTTCCGTGCGGCCATCGCGCTCGGCGAAACCATGACTGACACCCATCACTTCCATGCAGGAAAGAGTGCTGCGGCAATCGGCGCCTGTCGAATAATTGAGGATGCGCGATTGGCCCTCCGCGATCGAAGTCAGCATTGCGTACCGGTGAGAGATGGACTTATCGCCTGGAACGGCGATAGCTCCGTATACCGCCTTAGCCCCGCTGATACGCTCCACCGAAGAAACATCTTGATTCATGAACACCGCCCATTGTAGCGTTCCGTGTGTCCTCAAGCAGCGCGAACGGGACGGCGTGTTTCCAGGAAGAGAACGATGCTTAGATGCGATGGCTGGTAAAGTCACCTGTGAAGCCATGCTCTCAGAATGCAAATACGCAGGTAAAGGTTTCCGCTTTGCAATTACTCCGCAATGTTCGCGCCAACACCATTAATCTTAACGACGATGAGTAATGTACCCCACATTATTCTGGGTCGGTGCGTAATATTTTGATGACTAAGCACTTGAGTAAGTGAAATCGATTGGTGTTGCGCCGCATTCTCTTGCCACAGGGACGGCCCCTCTTAATCTGGCCCGATATTTGCTTCTCGTAAAGCCAGGAGTGTTACATGCCACGTTTCTTACAGAAAGCTTTGCTCGGAGCCGCCCTTGTCGTCCCTGTTGCCGTGGGCCCGGCAGCGCTGTTTGCCTATGATGATCACGTGTACCACGATCAGGATCATCATGATGACCATCATTGGGATCAGCGGGAAGATCAGGCGTACAGGTCTTGGGTCAAAGAAACCCATCGCAAGTATTACAGTTTTTCAAAGCTTAAAGCAGAGGACCAACAGCGATATTGGAACTGGCGTCACGACCATCCGGACGCACACTAGAGGCTTTGTCCGTTGAGCCGCGTGACTTCCGCGGGGCTGACCTGGGAGTACCTTCCAGGGAAGCTCCGCGAAAGTCGCTCGAAGCAGCTTACCCGTTTCGCAACACGCTGACAATATCATCTACGGTGATAGTGCCTACCAGTTTTCGGTCTTCATCCACCACAGGCAGGCTCAGCAGATTATATTTATCGAACATTTCCGCAACTCTTTCCTGCGTTTCACCGACATTGGCAAAGAGTAACGGTTCGCTGGCAAGTTCCCGTAAGAGAGTTTCGCCCGATGCGAAAATCAGGCGGGCGACAGGCACAGTGCACTCCAGCGCCTCATCCCTGTCAATGATGTAGATATTGTGCAGGTTTTCAAGCAACTCTTCGTTCTGCCGTAATTCGCGCATGGCATCGGAGACCTTCGCATGCAGCGTCAACGCGAGATATTGAGTGTTCATCAGGCCGCCGGCGGTATCATCTTTAAACTCCAGCAGTTCCTCGACCTCCTCTTTTTCCTGCTGGTCCATCTCTTCGAGGATCTCTTCGGAAGTGTCATCTTCAAGCTCGCTCAATACATCGGCCGCCTCGTTCGGATCCATCTCTTCGAGGATTTCGGCGGCCTTCTCGACTTCGAGCGATTCCAGAATTTGCGCTTGAATGTCCGGTTCAATTTCGGAGAGTGTATCGGCGGCCACTTCGCTATCGATGCTGCTCATGATGGCTTCGCGGTCTTCCGGACCCAGGCTTTCGACGATGTCGGCGAGGTCAGCCGGATGCATGTTCTCGAGCAGACGGTTTGAGATGTTGAGCCGGACGCGCCTTTGGGGATCGGTCTCCAAAATGTTGCAGAACTCCCAGCGAATCGAGTGCGGAATAATAGGCCTCTGAAGACGGCGAATAATGCGCGGCGGTATGACACCCGCGAGCACGCGCCGAACGATGCTTCTGATTCCGATGTCCACCTCGAGAACGCGTAACATCGTGCGCCCCTCGGTCTCGATGCGCAGAAAGGTGACGTCGTTAACGCGGACCACCTTGCGGCCTTGAGCGTCGATGATCTGCTGGTCAAGGAGATCGCGTACTAGCCGCAGCATGTATTCGTCGGAGTGATAAGGCGTCAGGCCCTCATCCCGGAGATAGATGCCGTGCTCATCGATCCTGCCGATTTGATCGTGCCGGATACTCAACCAACCAGGACCCGCGCCGACAAGGAAACGGTCCACGCGCACGGGGTCAACGAGCGGCACCAGGGCCGCATCGCGGAGCGTCCCGATGAGCCGCCCCTTCAGGTCATACACCCTCAGCCCCAACAATTCCGTGAGGTAGAGGACATCTTCGCTTGTGGACAGGCTCTCAGTCATGGCGGAGGGAAGGGTCTCGCGTGACCGCGCCGAAACCGGCAATCCTAATATCCCGCACCGACCTATGGGCTGCAAGTAACTTCACTTTAAAGTTGACGATGCCGCTGGTGTGCGCATGCGGATACTGCCTCGAATTCTGTCCGAACGCTAAACTGGAGGGAATTCGCTTCGTCCGGGTTGTCTTCCCTCATGTCTTCCACTTCCATACCGGTCGAGCTGTCCTCTGGCGGCTTCTGGTCCGATGTGCGCCTGGCCTTACGCGGCACCAGCCAGGACTACACGACGCTGGGTTTGAACCGCGCTATCTTCCTGCTGGCCGTGCCCATGGTGCTCGAAATGGCGATGGAGTCTCTGTTTGCTGTTGTCGATTCTTACTTTGTGGCATCGCTGGGCCGGGATTCGATTGCCGCGGTAGGACTGTCAGAAGCTATTCTCGCCATCGTGTATGCCGCCGCATTGGGACTGGCTGCCGGTACCACAGCCACCGTTTCAAGACGCATTGGTGAGAAGCATCCTGAAGCGGCTTCCGAGGCCGCATTCCAGGCCATCCTTTTAGGGATCGGCGTTTCGATCATCGTGGGGACGGCCGGCGTCATTTGGGGGAACGATCTGCTGCGTCTAATGGGCGCGTCGCCTGGGATCATCCACGCCGGCGGCCGTTACACAGTCTGTTTGCTGGGGGGCGTGGGCACGATCTTCCTGCTATTCCTGATCAATGCCGTGTTTCGGGGAGCGGGCGATCCCATCATGGCGATGCGCACACTTTGGCTTGCCAATCTTCTGAACATACTTCTCAATCCGTGTTTGATCTTTGGACTGGGTCCGTTCCCGCGCCTTGGCGTGCTTGGGTCCGCCGTTGGCACAACGGTGAGCCGAGGAGTTGGCGTCCTGTTTGCGGCGTGGTTCCTCATCCGGGGCAGCGGCCACCTACGCCTGGGCGTGGAGCATCTGCGCGTTGACATTAAAGTGATGTTGTCCATACTGCGCCTCTCAGCGGGAGCTGCCCTGCAGTCAATGATCACCATTGCGAGTTGGGTGGGTTTGAGCCGCATGAATGCCACATTTGGCTCAGCTGCCATTGCCGGGTATACGCTGGCCATCCGTACGGTGATTTTCGTTATTCTGCCGGCCGCAGGCTTGTGTAATGCCGCGGCAACGCTGGTGGGCCAGAACCTTGGGGCTAACAAGCCCGATCGGGCCGAACAGGCGGTCTGGCGGGCAGGCTTCTACAACGCCATCTTCCTTGGATTTGTGACTGTTGTTTTCTGGCTGTTCGCACCGCTGATCATGCGCATTTTCACGGATGACGCGCCTGTGATCGCGGTGGGTGCGACCTGCATGCGCACCGTCAGTCTTGCCTATCCGTTCTTGGCTTACGGCATGGTCATGGAGCAGTCTTTTAATGGTGCGGGCGACACCACCACGCCGATCTACATCAATCTATTGTGTTACTGGGCGTTTCAATTGCCGCTGGCCTGGTGGCTTTCGCACGGAGCCGGCACCGGCCCGAAGGGCATCTACATCAGTATTGCCGCGGGGGAATCGCTGCTCGCTGTGGTGGCTAGCTTGTTGTTTAAGCGGGGCAAATGGAAGCTGAAGCAGGTCTGAGCAACTCGCCCGCAGGGCGAACCCTGGGATTGTGGCGTAAACAGCGAGAGGACGTCCCTGGTAAAATAACTAAACCTTGACGGGGTGAATCCCAGTCTTTGGTTTATGAGAAGACGAAGCCACCCCGTCGGGAAAGTTGAAAAAGTGTCGCCACTGGCTTTCAACGGCGTGTGGCCGATCATCTTATCCGTTCTACTTTTTGCCGTCCCAGCTCTCTCTCAAGTACACTCCGACCCGTCGATCCCAGAGCCAACAAGCCCGAAACTCATGCAGGGGAGCATTATCGGCGCCGTGGTGGACCAAACGGGAGCGAGCATCGTTGGCGCTAAAGTCACTCTTTCCCGAGACGAAGGCTCTCCGGAGACGGGAATCCTGTCGGACGAAGACGGACAGTTCTCCTTCGTCAATGTTCCGCCCGGCCCCTTCCACCTTTCGATCTCCGCAACGGGTTTTGCCACACAAACCTCATCGGCAACGCTCGGACCGGGCGAAACCTCCAAACTCCCGCCCACGACGCTGGCTCTTATGGTCCTGACCAGTCCGGTCGAGGTGACGCTTACGAAGAAAGAGCTGGTTGAGGACGAGATTAGGGACGAGGAGCAGCAGCGGATTCTCGGTTTCCTTCCCAACTTCTATGTAAGTTACCTGCCGAATGCCCTCCCACTCAACACCCAACAGAAGTTCAAGCTGGCCTGGAGGTCGAGTATGGATCCGGTCACTTTTGGCGTGGCGGGCCTAACTGCGGGACTGCAGCAATGGCGGAATGAGTACGTCAGTTTTGGTCAGGGCGCCGGGGGTTACGGAAAGCGGTTTGGTGCGGCCTATGCCACGCTTTTTACGGGCACCATGATGAGCGACGCTGTCCTGCCGTCGATACTGAAGCAGGATCCTCGGTACTTCTATAAAGGTACCGGGACCATTCGCTCGCGTTTTCTGTACGCCATCTCGCGGTCCGTCATCAGCAAGGGGGACAACGGAAAATGGCAACCGAACTATTCCGCCGTTCTTGGCAGCTTCGCGGCTAGCGGGATCTCCAACCTCTTCTATCCATCGAACGACCGGAATGGCGTCGCGTTGACCTTCGAAAACACGTGCTTAGACATAGCCGAGAATGCCGTCGGCAACGTTTTCCAGGAATTTTGGGTTAAGAAGTTAACGCCTCATGCGCGAAAGTTTCACCCTGATCCGAGGGGGCCGGAAGTACCCTAACCGGGCAGGCGGCGACAGGTGTCCAAATAACGTCGAAATAAGCTCGAATTGCTCGGAGTGGTTATTTGCTCGACATTCAGTGCCTCACGTGTTATCCCATTTAGTTAAGCTGATTTAAATTAAAAAGTATCCCCCAGCGTAGCGGGCCATCCGCTCGCGCTGGCCCGGTGTAAGAAACCGTCCGCAGGCCGTGTTTTCTACGCTATTCCGGCTCCCCGTCCTGGTGGAGCGCCGTCGAGGATCGCCCGCAGTTTGCGCGCTTCCAATGACTTCCAATATTTTGTGAGCAGTCTGAACTCGTGCCTATCGAACACACAATTTCCTGGCCGGTCATTTGTTTTTTTTCTCTAATATCCAGTGTTCTGGGTGGCGTTTTGGTCCGGTATGTTTACCGGGCTCGACACCTCGCCAATGTCATGAAGGCACGGCTCGATGCTGCTCTTGTTCCCGAAACCCGGGATCAGCAGAGGGCGGAGGTGCTTGAAGAATGGTTGCTGGGCGAATGGTCACTCGATATCGACAGCGACAAGGCTTTCGCTGATCCGGCAGTTTTTCGGATGTTTGGCGCCCCGGATGTCAAAGGCCCTGTGCCGGTGGGCTGGTTTCTGGATCGAATTCACCAGGACGACCGAAAGTGCGTGCTAGAACGCTGGAGAACAGCGATCGATACCGCTGCGAACCTCGACATGGAGTATCGCGTCGTCTGGCCCGACGGCGGCATTCATTGGATCAGTGTCCAGACAAGAATGGGCGTCGAACGTCCGGTGCGGCGCATCTACGGTTTGGACAGGGATATCACTGCCCGCAAACTGGCCGAAGCGGCACTGAGCGAGTCGGAGTATCATTTCCTGGAATTGGCGAATGCCATGCCCCAGATTGTTTGGACCGCGACTCGGAATGGTCATGTCGATTTTGTGAACCATCGCTGGCGTGAGATGACGGGCGTCGATGGCGATACGGATTTCGAACGGTCCTGGGTGAATCTTCTACATCCCGACGATGTTGATACGAGGGCTTCAGCATTGAGGGAAGCCTTGCAAGAAGGCACGCCTTTCGAAACCGAATATCGCGTCTGGGATCGCCATCACGACGCGTATCGCTGGTTTCTCGGGCGAGGAATACCTCGTTTTGACGAGAACGGCAAGGCCAGCCGCTGGTATGGCACCGTCACCGACGTCGACGAAATGAAGCAGGTCCAACAACGGGTGGAGGCTTTGAATGTCAGTCTGGGCGACCGGGTAAGGTTGAGGACTTCCCAGCTCTTCGAAAGTGAACAGCTGATGAACCTCATGGTCGAAGGCATCAAGGACTACGCCATCGTGATGCTTGACCCGGCTGGACTCATCACCACATGGAACGCCGGCGCAGAGCGATTGTATGGCTATAACGCTGCGGAGGCCGTGGGCCGGAACATTTCGACGTTCTATACCGCCGAAGACGTTCGGGCGGGCTTGCCCGCCGGCGCCTTCGCTTTAGCCCGCGAACACGGCCATTATCACGAGGAAGGATTACGAGTTCGGCGAGACGGCGCCCTCCGCTGGGTAAGCAAGGTCACGACGCCGTTTCGCGATGAGACCGGGCAGTTGCGCGGATTCTCAACCATTGCTCAAGACATCACGGAGAGCAAGAAAGCAATGGCAGATCTTTTGGAAGCGCAACAGCGCGCTGACAAAGCGAACAAGGCCAAGAGCGCATTTCTCGCATCAATGAGCCACGAGATACGCACCCCGATGAATGCGATCCTCGGCATGTCAGAGGTTCTTTGGAACACGCGCCTGGATGCTGAACAGCGGGAGTACGTCGACACCTTCCGTTCAGCTGGGCTTAGCCTGCTTTCCCTGATCAACGATATCCTCGATCTCTCAAAAATCGAATCCGGTCAGATGGCTCTGGAGCATGCACCGTTCGATCTCGGTACGCTTGTCAAAGATGCTGTGGACCTGTTTCGCCCGCAGGCCGCTGAGAAAGGCATTCGTCTGCTTTTGGAACTGAGTCCGGGCGCGGAGATTTTCGTGATGGGCGATTCCTCCAGACTCCGGCAAGTGCTCGTGAACCTCCTGACGAACGCCGTGAAGTTTACGCACTTCGGCGAAGTTACGGTGACCGTCAGCCGCCCTCCAGCCTTTAAGAGTGCTCCCGTCGCTATTGGATTCTCCGTTTCCGATACGGGTATCGGAATCCCGGCAAGCCAAATCGCAGCTATCTTTGACGACTTCTCCCAAGGCGATTCATCGACTGCAAGGAAGTATGGCGGGACCGGTCTGGGCCTAGGGATCTGCCGTCGCATTGTCGCGAAGATGGGAGCGCAAATCGAGGTAGAGAGCATTCCAGGCGAGGGCAGTACGTTCAGCTTTTCCGTGCCGTTCCACCAACCCGCCGTCCCTGCCCGTCCTGAGGGGAACGACTTCGCGGCCGGGTCCTTCAATGGGCAGAATGCTGACTTGATGTATCCAGACGCGCCGCAGGAACGGCTCAACATTTTGATCGCTGAAGATAATGATAAAAACCAAAAACTGTTGAAGGCCTACCTCTGCAAGACAGGGCACGTGCTGACTCTGGTCGAAGACGGATTAAGTGCGGTCGAGAAGGTAGAGTGTGAAGAATTCGACCTGGTCTTGATGGATGTCCGGATGCCGAAGATGGATGGCCTCGCCGCCACTCGAGCTATCCGGGAACGTGAGCGCGTTCTCAAAATCGACGCGCTGCCGATTCTTGCGCTAACCGCCGATGCGGGTTTCGGAGAAACGGAGCGTAGTCTGTCGGCGGGCTGCAACGCTCACCTGACGAAACCTATTTCGAAGGGAACGCTACTTGCGGCGATCGCGAAGTACGCGCGGCGGAGGACGCCTGGAGCGAACAGTTGCCCGGTTGCGAATGCCACGGAAGCGAGGCACGGCGCGAAGGCCTGAAGAGGCAGCTTGGGATTCCTAGTAGCGACCACCCGGTGGCGGCGCTCAAATGTTATTAGTCCACGACGCGGTCCCAGCCACGTCGGTTAAGGTCCCAATAAATCAGCCCGCCTCCGAGAATCCCCAGTGCCAGCAAAACCGTGCCGGACAGCCATTCGTGCAACAGCAACTTGCCCGTGCCAAACAGGAAACCGTAAATCAGCAGGCAGCCGCTGAGCCAGTCGAGCACGTTGAACCATCCGTCGCGATTCGGTCGTACATCCGGTGCCAGCGCGGCGATCGGCCGCCATCCGGCGAGCGAGGGACGCGTCTTGCGATAGAAACTCACCAGCGTTTCGTTGGTCTCCGGCTGCGTTAGAAATGTGGTGATCAGCCAGACGGCGGTCGTAATGGAAACGGTGATGATGATGATCATCGCGAAGCCGCGCGGGTCATCGCTATCGAAGCCCATGCCCTTTTGGAGCCAGACCGACACCACGGCAGCGCAGATCATCGCCGAGATCTCGCTCCAAGCGTTGATGCGCCACCAATACCAACGCAACATAAGCACCAGGCCGGTTCCTGCACCGGTGAGAATCACCATTTTCCAAGCCTCAGAGATGGAGTCCATCTTTCGTGTGACTAGGATTGAGATGATTGTTATAATCACCGTCGTCACCTGCGAGACAACTACATAATGTTTGTCCGTGGCCTCACGCTTGACGAAGCGCTTATAGAAATCATTCACGACGTAACTCGCGCCCCAATTCAGCTGCGTTGCAATCGTCGACATATAGGCTGCCGCAAATGCAGCCACCATCAGGCCGCGCAAGTAGGGAGGCAGGTAGGTGATCATCACCTTAACGTAGCCGCTCTCCGGGTCCTGCAGATTCGGGAACAGAATCAGCGAAGCTAGCGCCACCAGAATCCAGGGCCAGGGTCGCACGCCGTAATGCATTACGTTGAAGAAGAGCGTGGCCAACAGCGAGTTCTTCTCGTCCTTGGCAGAGAACATCCGCTGCGCGATGTAGCCGCCGCCACCGGGTTCGGCGCCCGGATACCAGGTAGCCCACCAGTTGATGGAAATGTAGACGAAGAAAGTAATAAGGGGCATCCAAGCCGAGTTGAGGTCCGGGACAAAGCTGAGAACCGAGCCGTGACCCCCGTGTTGCGCTTGCCGTACGGTATCGAGTGCAAGCAGCTTCGCGCGCATGGTTCCGATGCCGCCAACAGCATGGACGGCGGCGACCGCCAGTACAATGACCATACCCATCTTGATAACGAATTGAAAAAGGTCGGTGACCAGAACGCCCCAGAGGCCGGAGAGGGTGGAGATCAGAGCGGTGAACGCAATGAGGCCAAGAACCAGCAATAGAGCCTGGTCCCGCGTAACGCCAAGAATCAGCACCAGGATCTTTACCATCGCGAGGTTGACCCATCCCAGCACCACGCAATTGATAGGGATTCCGAGGTAGAGCGCGCGAAATCCACGCAACGCCGCGGCCGGTTTGCCGGAATAGCGGATCTCGGAAAACTCGATGTCGGTCATCACGCCGGAGCGTCGCCAGAGCCGGGCATAGAAGAAGACGGTCATCATACCGCCGGCAACAAAGCACCACCAGAGCCAGTTCCCGGCAATCCCGTTCTTGGCCACCATGCCTGTAACGGCAAGGGGGGTGTCGGCGGCAAAGGTGGTTGCAACCATTGACGTTCCAGCAAGCCACCATGGCACGTTGCGCCCGGAGAGAAAGAACTCGGAAATGTTAGCGCTCGCTCGCGACTTGTAGTAAAGGCCGATGGCTATGTTGAAAAGGAAATAGGCGGCGATCACCACCCAGTCGAGGACCGTCAGTTGCATCGTGAGCGATTATACCTTTTGCTTCAGGTTTCGCTTATTGTCCAAGAGAAAGCAAAAAAAAGCAAAGGGAGGCGCGACTTCGGCGATTTGAGCTTATCGTCGACCATCGGAAGTGGCGACAGGCGCGGACACGAAGGGCGTTGTCCTCCAGTTGTCCTGCACTGCCCCGTCGTGGCGCCATGGAATCACTTCGAGTACGAGATGCTTCGAAAGGGTGTTCACGTAAGGTTCATACATCGCGCGCAGTTGGCTTAGAGTTGCGTCTGCCTCAGGAGTCCGCAAGCAGTTAATGCCGCTTTTTGCCAGGTAGGCGCGCAACAACTCTAGCTCTTCTGCGGGTAGACGGTCGGTTTTGAAAGAGACCGGCTCCCGATGAATGATCGCCGCCAGACTTACCAGGGTGTGTCACAACATCGCGAAGGTAAGCCGGGCATGCCAGCTATCCACATCTTCAATGCCGGCCATCACCAGCGCGCAAGTGTCAAGCAGTGCGGTAAGGGAGCCGACCCAATTTTGGTTTTCATGTTGGGAGCGGTAATAGACCAAAACCGGATAGGAGACATGGGTTTCGAGCATCTCCGCGCCAGTCAGTTCCCAATCCGCCAGAAACTGGTGAATCTTTCGTCAGCGCTCCCGCCCGGCCCATCCGGCCCAGAATTTCAGCTGCCGTCGGAGGCGAGCCGGCTCGCCCGTCGAGCATGGTGATCTGAGTTTCGCGATTCGAGAATGCTCCGTAAAGGACAGGAAGATAGCCGATGACGACGGCCAGAAATCCGAATCCCAGTCCGGCTTCTGCCACGGTGAGTATTCGGGTCGGCGTGTTACGCGGTACGACGTCTCCCAATCCGAGCGTGAAGAAGGTGGTGCCACTCATATAAAGGTCGATGAAGAAACCCCGTTCCTGGGTTTGACTCGTGATTAAATTCGAACCGGAACTCCAATAAAGGGTGCCAAATGCCGCTATCAGGCCCGCTGCCCAGATCATCAAAAGCAGGAGCATCGCCAGGGGCCCGTACCAGCCGAGGAAGTTCTCGCGCAAGGGCGACGGCTTCATGCGCCGCGGGAGGAAAGACCAAGCGGGCCAAGTGACCATGTACATCAGCCGAGTCAGGCGCACATGGCGGGTTACCCGTCGCGGCAGAATAACCGCTTCGAAGGCATCCATCAAGATGATGCAGATCAGAAGGGTAGCCGGAATAACGAGTAGCGGCATAAGACCATAAGAAATGGAGGACGTCGCTGAGAGACATCAAAGCGGGCGGTGTTCTCCAGGTTTCAAGCATCGCAAATCCGGGAAACATTGGCGACCAAGCAGGCTGTCATAAACATTTAACAGGGCAGCCCATAATAATTTCTTTTCGACCGACCGATTTGAACCTATACTAGAAATGCCTTACACCCTCGTCCGGTGTTGGTAAAAGGGGCATTCTCCCAGTTTTGAGAGGCTCGATGTTGAAGAGGCTGTTGGTTCTTTTTCTCGTCTGCGGTTCGATCATTTTTGCGTCAGAGCGTAACACGCCGTTACCCCCCGTCACCGTCCTGATTGAATTCGATAAGCCGCACTCAGCCCGTTCGGTCGCGGCGATGGAGCGGGAAACGATGCACATACTGCAGCCGTCCGGGATCCGCCTGGAATGGCAGATGATCGCTGACCTCCCGCCGAACGCCGAGTTTTCCGATTTTGTGGTTGTTCGCTTCCGAGGTAGCTGCGCGACCGACGAAGTGCCCATGCCCATGGATGAGCGAGGCATTCTAGGTATGTCTTACGCGTCTGACGGCGAGGTGCTGCCTTTTGGCGAGGTTCAGTGCGATCGTGTGAAGCAATCGATGCGGCGCGTTGTGCCGGCCTCCCAATTTCGCATCAGCGAGGATCTGCTCGGGCGCGCGCTAGGGCGCGTGGTCGCCCACGAGATGTACCACATGCTCACCAATGATAAGCACCATACCAAGGACGGCGTGACAAGGGAGAGCCTGTCGGCTGACGATCTTGTGTTAGGTGAATTACTCTATTCGGGCAGGGCCGCCGACGCGATATCGCGGCGGCAAGCGCCGAAGTAACGAGTCAAGCCTAGGGCTTTCGGGCCTCGTAATAAATCTAGTTGAAATATTATTTCGACAGGTCTCTTGCAGGCCATCGGTGCTATACTCGACCAATCTTTGTTGCTTGGGCTATAGTTACATTCGCATTGATGCCGATGTAGCACCCCGATTGTTGATAATCTAACCTGTCTCGTTCGTCGCGAATTCGCGCGAACCGTCTTGAAATTCGCCCTCCGTCCGGGCATCGCTCTCCGTTCCGAGCGCAGCAGGCCTAGTTGCCGCTGGCCGCTGGTTCACACCAGCTAAAGGGAATCTTCAAGGAGAGCTTCAGGATGAATCCATCCACATCGACGTTCAATCTGTTTTTTGCGATGCGCAAGCTGACGATCGCGGCGCTGCTTATGCTGACCGCGGCTTCCGTATTGCTCGCGCAGTCGTACCAAGGGGGAGTTCGGGGCGCAGTTACTGACCAGCAGGGGGCGGCAGTGGCCAACGCCAAGGTCACTTTGACGAATGACGGAACCAGCGAATCGAGGTCCGCCGTCACCAACGCATCGGGCGGATATGATTTTACCGCGCTCGTTCCTGCTACTTACAGCATTGTGGCGGAGAGCCCGAGCTTCAAGAAGTTCGAGCAGAAAAATATCATCGTTGGCACCCAAGAATTTCTTGTTGTCGATATCAAGCTGTTTGTGGGCGCCGTGTCCGAGACAGTGCTAGTGACGGAAGAAGTGCCGCTGGTTGACACGGCCAATGCATCACAGGGCCAGGTTCTCGATAACCAGAAATTGATTGATTTGCCGAACTTAGGCCGCAATCCCTTCATGATGTCGAAACTGGCTCAGAATGTGGTTAACGTCGGTCCGCCCGCATATAACCGTATGGAAGACCAAAGCGGATCGTCCATGATCGCGATCGCCGGAGGCCCCGTCCGCGGTAACAACTATTTGCTTGACGGCATTCCAATCACCGACGCCAACAACCGCGCGATCATCATACCCACGATCGAGGCCGTTCAGGAAGTAAAGATCCAGGCCAATACCTATGACGCCGAAATGGCACGCACCGGGGGCGGTATGTTCAATACGTTGATGAAGTCGGGCACTAACGAGTTTCACGGCAGCGCCTATGGGCACATTCGCCGCACGGACTGGGATGCCAATAACTTCTTCAGCAATGCCTCGGGCCTTCCCATTGCGGACCAGCCAAACACTACCTGGGCCGCAAGTTTGGGCGGATATATTTCGATTCCGAAGGTTTATAACGGGAAAAACAGAACGTTCTTTTATCTCGCGGTTGAGCACTACGACGATGCTTCTTCGGATTCTTCCTTCTTCGCGTCGCCAACTGCGCTCGAACGCGTCGGAAACTTCTCGCAGAGCTATGCGACGCCCGGGGGGGGCCTGATCCAGCCGATCGACCCGACTACCGGTAAGGTCTTTCCCGGCAACATCATCCCGGCTACGCAACTGAGTCCGGTCGGCCTGGCGATTGCATCGACATTTGCGACCCCGACTTCGGCGCCGGCCTATTTTGGAGCCAACGATATTGGTGTTTCATCATCAATCAAAGCTCGTGCGGTACAGTACACGGCTAAGGTGGATGAAGACTTCACCTCGTGGTATCGCTCAAGCCTAAGCTACCTCCGCTATTACTCGCTCGAACCGGGCGACACGTGGTTCAACAGCCCATCAACCCCTTCCGGGTGGAGACTTCTACGCCGCGTGGACGCTACACAGTGGAATAACATCTTCACGGTCAATCCAACCACGGTTTTGACGTTTCGATACGGATTCAACCGGTTTCCGAACTATGATTACAACAGCTCTCAAGGCTTTAACATTGCAGATTTGGGCTTTAGTCCGAGTTTCGTGAGCCAAATTAACCCTGCACTCGCCGAATTTCCCGCGGTCAATATGACCAGCTTCTATTCGCTCGGCGATACGGGCGATAACGACTACTACTCTGAGGCCTCCAACAACTTTTCGACCAGTGGTGACAAATATCTGGGACGTCATAGCCTCCAGTTCGGATTTGATTTCCGCCGTCTGAAAACGTCTGGAGCCGGCGTGAATAATTCAACCGGTGGCTACACATTCAATACCAATACGCCCGGCACCAATAGTTACACTGGTTATGACATGTCGGACTTGTTACTCGGCCTGCCATACGGGAGGACCGCGGACAATGCAACAACCCTGACTGACACCGTGAACTATTATGGCCTGTACATTCAGGACAACTATCGCGTTAACAGCAAACTTACCCTCAACTACGGTCTGCGGTGGGAGCACGAGTCCGGTATCTCAGAAATAAACAATGGGTTGATTGTTAATTTCAACCAGACCACACCCAACGTGCTCGCCCCCCAGGTGTCGGGGATTTCGCCACTCGGCGCGGTTGAATATGCCGGCCTGGGCGGCAATCCAACCACTACCGGCAGCCCGACGAATAATAAGTGGGGGCCGCGCGCCGGCGTCGCCTATCAATTAAATAGCAAGACAGTCATTCGTGGCGGATACGGCATCTTTTGGGCTCCCCAATTCGCACTCGGCGGACCCATCAGCACGTTGGGATATGCCCAAACCACAGCTTACACAGGCAGTACCAATGCAGCAGGAGCAGTCAGCCCGACGCTTTACGATCCATTTCCAACGGGACTGGTTCAACCGGTCGGCAACTCTCTTGGAACTGCGGCTGGCATTGGGCAAAACTTTACCCTCGCTGACCCGAATGCCAAATCACCCATGATCCAGCAATATTCCGTTGATGTCCAACGTGAGTTGCCTTTCGGAATTGCATTGGAAGCGGGATATATCGGTTCGTATTCAACTCATTTGACGCTAGGCGCACCGACGTACAACATCAATGCCCTGAACCCATCCCTGTTATCGCAGGGGACGGCGGCACTTAACGCTTCTGTCCCGAATCCCTACTTCGGGCACATCACCACTGGAACCTTGTCGCAGGCCACAGTTCCCAGTTATTTCCTGCAATTGCCTTTCTCGGCTTATGGGTCGATCGGAGAATTCTTCGATGATGAAAACCATGCCCGGTATAACTCCCTCGTGGTAAAGGCTCAAAAGCGGCTTAGCAAGGGCCTAACGTTCCTCACCACCCTCACTTACTCAAAGAACCTGGATGAAAGCAGTGCCGGTGCGGGCAATTCACTGAATGGCGGTGCCCAGGGTTACCCTCAGAATCCGTACAATCCGGGCGCGGAGTATAGCCTTTCGAACGTCGATACTCCCATTCGCTGGGCAACCGCCATCTCTTATGACCTGCCGTTTGGCAAGGGTAAGGCCTTCGCCAATAGCAGCAAGGTGCTGGATTACATCGTCGGCGGTTGGACGATCAACGCGGTCAGCGTGTATCAGACCGGATTCCCCTTGCAGGTCTATCAGAACGACTCGAATGGACAGTATGGCTATGGTGCACAAAGGCCGAACGCAACCGGCGTCTCGCCTTCATCGACGCTCGGTGGAGGTGTCGAAAACCGCCTGTACGACTACATCAATCCGGCTGCCTTCTCAATCGCTCCGCAAGGCACTTTTGGCGACATCAGTCGCACGCTTACGCTTCGAAGCCCGGGCCAGAAAAACTGGGATATGTCGATGTTCAAGAGTGTAACAATCAAAGAGCGTTTCAGGGCTCAGTTCCGGTGCGAGACGCTGAACACCTTTAACAGCCCCCTGTTTGCCGCGCCAAATACGAACTTTTCCAGTCCGACTTTTGGGCAGATTAACACGCAGAGCAATTTCGCTCGCCAGCTACAACTGGCGCTTCGCTTCTCTTTCTAGATTGAAACGCGCACAACGGACTCGATCAACTAAGGCGGGATCCGTTGTGCTTCTCTTTGGTTTTGCGGGTGAATCCGTAATGCTTTTTCAACAACCGGGCGCTGGTTTGTGGCCTATGCGCTTCAAATCGGTTATGTTTAAATGATGTAACTTTGGCGGCACTCAAGTCGCCTGAGCTTCGAGACTTTTAAAGCATCTAGTTGCTTGAATGGGCGGCGGGTATCCTTCATGGGTTCCTGCCGTCTTTCCCGGAAACCAGCTTTTATCCAGCCATTAGGAGATACCATGTCATCCATATTGACCGCCGATCAACAGGCGGATTTTCTCAAGCGAGGCTTCTCGCGACGCAGCTTTGGCCGGCTGGCCACGGTGTTGACCGCGGGCGCAACACTCCCGTTCTACAACGAGCCCGCCCTTGCGCAGCTGTCGCGCGTGCGCAATATTCCTCCCGATGCCGTCCTGATTAACGCCAATGAGAATCCTCTCGGTCCCTGTACTGCGGCCGCCGAGGCGATCTACAACGTCGTTAAGATAGGCGGCCGATACAATTACGACCTTACCGATGGCATGACAAAGACTCTGGCGTCAATTGAGGGACTGAAGCCCGATTACGTCGCCGCTTACGCCGGCTCCAGCCTTCCGCTTCACACTTCCGTAATGGCTTTCACCTCCCCCACGCGCAGCCTTGTAATCGGCGACCCCGGCTATGAAGCCGGTCCTCGCGCGGCGCAGTTCGTAGGCGCGAAGGTCATCTATGTACCACTACGCAAAGACGGCTCTCATGATGTGAAGGCGATGCTCGCTGCCGATCCGAATGCCGGCTGCTTCTATCTCTGCAACCCCAATAATCCTACGGGCACGCTGACTCCACGCGCAGATATCGAATGGCTTCTGTCGAATAAGCCCGCCGGTTCCATCCTACTGCTGGATGAAGCCTACATTCACTTCTCCGACGCGCAGCATGGCTCGGACCTGGTCGCGGCCGACAAGGACATCATTATCCTGCGCACATTCTCCAAACTGTATGGCATGGCGGGTCTGCGTGCAGGCGCGGCTCTTGCTCGTCCTGACCTGCTCATTAAGATTCGCAACTACGGGTCCGAGATGATGCCCATTACCGGCATGGTCGGCGCCGACACCAGCCTCAAGTTGAAGACTCTGGTTCCGGAACGCGCCTCGAATCTGAAGGCCATTCGCGAGAACACTTTTGCATTCCTCGAGAAAAACAACATTCCTTACATGCCCTCCGTCAGCAACTGCTTCATGATGGACACCAAGCGTCCAGGCATGGAGTTTGTGAAGGCTATGCAGGGTGAAAAGGTGTACATCGGGCGCGTTTGGAAGGCTTGGCCGACCTACGCACGCGTGACGGTTGGCACCAAAGAAGAAATGGCGAAGTTCCAGGCGGCGACGCTTAAGGTTTACAACGCTTAGGTTGGCTGGGGGGCGAGGTGCTGACTCGCCCTCCTCTTCTTGATAACTCGTGCATAGCGCACGTAGCGCACCCGCTTGCTATGGGTTGGTTCTCCCACTCGTCGTTTGTTTCGCGCTGGGTTGACTATGCGCTCTTACTTCAAGGACGCCGAGGTCTCTCACATGCGAAGGCTGGCTGGCCATCCGCTTTTGCTCGCGTTAGTACGTGCACTGTAAGCAGTGCTGTACGAGGTTGAAGTTGAAATTCCTCACTTGGCGATATTCCTGGCGCGCCTTCACAGGTGATGTGTTTGGTGGTTTTATTGCGGCACTCATCGCCATTCCCTACGGTTTGGCGATGGCCGCCATGATGGGGTTGCCGCCGGTTCTAGGGCTCGTCACTTCCATTGTCAGTGCGCCTATTACCGCTGCTTTAGGACGGAATCCGGTTCTTATTGGCGGAACGGCCAGCGCAACGGTTCCCTTCATCGCCCATGCCGTTCAATTGCAAGGGTTAGGCGGCGCGGCGAAAGTCTGCATTGTCGCCTCCATTTTCATGATGGCGTTTTGCGTACTGCAATTGGGGCGGTACATTCAGCAGGTGCCACAGCCTGTCGTGACGGGGTTTTCCTGTGGCATCGGTGCCATGATGGTGCTGTCGCAGCTTGCGACCATGACCGGCGTCAAAGCTGTAGTAGATCGCACATCGAATAACCTGATCTATCAAAGCTGGCAGGTGCTCTCGCAAATTTCGACTGCGCGCCCCGGCGCTATTGTCATCAGCCTGTTGGTGATTGCCGTGGCCTTTGCCGTAGCCCGGTTTGTTCCACGCGCGCCGGCACCGCTGTTCGGCGTTCTTTTTGCCGTGCTTGTGGCATTCGCCACCGGCATTCATGAAAGAGAAGTTGGACATTTGCCGTTTGAGATTCCGCCATTTGCCGGATTCGCATGGACGCCCCACGACGTCTGGACGGTGCTGCCCAGCGCGCTCGGGTTGGCCTTCGTTTCGTCGGTGAATATTCTTATCACGTCGCGCGTGGTGGAACACTTCCGGGGGAGGCACCGCCATCTGAAGCGTACCGACGCCGATGCCGAGTTAGGAGCCTATGGAATTGCGAATGTAGTGGCCGGCATGTTTGCAGCTCCGATGAGCGTTGGTATCCCGGCTCGCAGTCTAGCCAGCGTGCGGTGCGGGGGATCCACCCGTCTTTCGAACATCATTCACGCAGTCTTCATCGTGGCGTTTCTGGGAATCGGCGGCGAGTTCATTTCTCACATCCCTATGGCCGCGCTTGCCGGCGTGACGGCATACATCGGCATCTGTCTTCTGGAATGGAGCACGTGGCGGCGTTTGCGGCGCATGCGCCGTGTGGATTCGGCGGCCTTTCTTGTCACGTCAATTGCCGTACTTCTGGTCAACGCCGTCGCTGCCGTTGCTTTGGGGTGTGGGCTTTATCTGGTGCGATTCATTTACCGACGCTACATCAACCCCTTGACTCCCGAGCAGCAGGCGTTGAGGGAAGCGGTTATGGCAAAATAGATCTCATTTGTCGACGCTGCTGGTATTCGAGGGCGCATTCGTCCACATTTGTTGGGCGATCCAAACCGGCGTCAGCTCCTTTCGCCAACACCATCAGATAGCTGCCGCGAAGGGCAGTCTTCGCTCCGTTTGAGACATCCACCATCGTTTCATGGAAATTGCCGCTATCGTAGGCCAGCAAGCCGGAGACCTTGACGGAGATGCTTTCGAGCGTAATATCGCTGGTGAACGCCTTCGTCACTTTCTCGTAGAGGGCCCTCACCGCAGCTTTTCCGATGGCATTATTGCCGGCGGGTGAAAGAAGATCGCATCGTCGGTATAGAGATTCATGGCCGCGTCAATCTGCTTTTCATGAAGCGTCTTGGCCCACGCAGTACGGAGCGCCGCGATTTGCTGTATATCGAGAGAGATCGATTTGTTCGCGCTGCTTGACTGACCCGCGCTGTTTTGGCCGGACCCGAAGCGGCCAGCTGAAACCAGCACAATGAGAGCAAACACGCATAAAGACAGTGTTTTCATTAAGGCTTCCGTTGCTCCTGGATACCACACTATCTGCCGTTGTCGCCAAGTGACTCGAGCGACATCGCAGGCAAATAGGTTCCCAGCAATTGCCGTTTCCAGATGTCGCCCGTTTGGTCGCGTTCAGCCTTAGTCGTGAAGCGATAGTCGTAACGTTGTGCGCGCACAAACTTCGGCGGATTCGCAAACGGCACGCCGCTGAAGAGTTTTAGGACATCCGGTTCACCCTGTAGCAGTCGAATCTGGAGGTTAGCAGTCCACGGCTCCTGTTGCGGGCTGCCGAAAGCTGCAAACCAAAGCTGCCAATCGAGCCTCGGTTGAAGCGGCGCGACTATCGGCAGCCGTCTTTTCACGTCGCTGGGCTTATAAGGCAGCTCATACGGCTGCCACGCAAGCCCATCGTTTGAGCCTTCGAAGATGATCTCGGGACGGTCCCGGGTCATCACAGCGAAGAGACCGTAGTGATTGACAATGTCGAAAGGCGCGATCAGATTTTCCGCCGCCGCTATCAACGGCTCTGTGCCGGGCGAAAGGTTATCGAGCACATGCGCCGATCCGACGAATGCAATGAAAACCGCTACCGCCGCAGCGGGCCAGCGCACCCACTTCGTAGTCGACCAGCGAGCCTCCTTCCTTGCAGACTGTTTTGCGAAAGCCGGCAACCACTCAAACGCCTGATCCTCGAATGCCCATAGCAACAACGCAAGGCTCAACAGATTGAAAAAGGCATAATTTCCGCTCGCTGCAATTCCCAGCTGCAGACCGATCAGCAGCCATGCTCCTAGATGCCTCAAACGGCGGGGCGCGAAAAGAAGGAAGGGCGAGCCTAATTCGATGACAAGCACCCACCCGGTGAGCGAATCCAGAAACCAAACCGGCGCATGGTGCATGACATAGGCGAATGGGTTTGGCAGCGGCTGAGTCTCAAAGTGAAAGCGCAGCGCGCGCAGGCTGCGCCATGTGGAGTCGCCGCTGGTGAGTTTCACGACGCCAGATTCAAACATCAGCCGGAACACCAGCAGGCGAAACATCCAGACCTGCCAAGGAAAGCCGGCGAAGAGCGCCAGGAACCCTGATTCGAGCAGCAGCGTGTCCCACTGAAATGATGTGAACGGCTGCCCAACCGTGGCCAGAGATAGGTAAGCCACCCAGCAAACCAGGGTGCTGAATCGCGGCACTACATTCACCAACAGCAGCACCGCGAAAACGATTCCTGTTCCGCACAACGCTGTCAGCATTTGATCCGTAGGGCTCAGCCATAACAGAGTTGGAACGAGGTGGTACACGCGAGAGCCGAGTTCGCCGTGCAGCATTTGCAACACGCGGTTTACTGGAACAATACCGTGTTCGCCTACCAAACCCGTGATCTGGTGACGCAAAGAAAGGAATGCGAAAGAGTAAACAAGTCCTAGCAAGCGGAGAAAGACAAATTCGGCGAGGCGGTACCTCTGCGGACGCACCTCCTTGCCCCACAGCAGAGCTGTCGCCTTGTAAGCAAAGTCGCGGTGGCGTCCAATCCAGGCATAGATCGCATCTGATACCACGGCGAACGAAGTCACCTGCTCATAGAGCGAAAGAAGGAGTCGCGGCCACCAACTCGTCGGGGCAAGCAATCGCAGAATGGCCTGGGCGCCGTGATACGGGGTGCCGTCTATTGTGACCAAATGCGCTGCGCCAGAAAGCGTTTCGCGGTCGAGCTCTGGAAGCCGGTCGCCGAGTTCCTGCAGGGCCACGTACTCGACTGAATCGCCGCAAAGCGCTTGCCAATACCGCAGCCAGATGCCGCAGAAGCTGCACTGGCCGTCGTAGACGAGCACGCTTCGGTCGAGCATTTTAGAGCCGAGGGCGAGGCGCCAACCGTTCGGCCGTGACAAAGTGCGGTGCGATATCGACGGGAATGTCTTCCAATCTGTCCAGCGCCGCGCGTAGTTCCGGTCCAATGACGCCTAATTCGTCGAGGAACTGTCGGGCCGCGTTGTAGTCGCCAGTAGCCTCGATCAAAAGAATGCGGCTAGTCAGTTCACGAACGCCGTCACGGATGCGGCTCAGGTCCACTCCAAAACGGCCGTCCGGGAGCGCCACGAACGCACCGTGCCGCAGGAGGAAGTTCAACTGAACAGCCATGCCCCGGCCGTGCGCCTCATGCACGCCGAATCGCAGGGTGCGAAATGACGAAGCCAGGAACGTGTTGTAGACCTGCCGCTCTGCATCCGGACCGGCTGTCAGAATGCCGCGGTCGAAGAAGAACTGCAGCATAAACAGACCCGTGACGTCGGCTTTGGCTTCCTCGAGAGCGCTGTAGAGTTCCTTCAATTCCGCGCGTACCGACGTCTTCCGGCCGTCCACTTGAATCTCATGGGGCCCAATGCCGTGGGCAATCTCATGCGCAAGGATGTGGTTAAAGAACCAATCGAAGCTTACGTCAGCCTGCGCCTCGTCGCTGAGTACCTGTGCAGCGATCGGCTTCAGAATAGCGTTAAACTTCGCGTGCTGCACATTGCGCAGCATCACCTTCTTGCTGCCTTTTTGCAGAATCACGCGTTCGTCGTTCGGCAAGTTGAAGGCGGCGGCCTGCACGCCATGGCAGGCGTCGCCGGCGGCCAGCAGTTCATTTACGACGCTGATCGGTGTTGAGGCCGCGAGCTTCGGATTTCGATGACAGGGCGGAAGCGGGAGGTTATCTTCTACCAGTTGCAGGGAGCCTGTAAAGGCATCTAACCGCGCGGAGGCCTGCTGGTCCGTGAGGCAAATATAAGCCTCGAAGCCTGCTTTGTAGCCGAAGAGTTCGTCGTTGTAGGTTTCGTAGGGACCGATGGTGACTTCAAGCGGTCCGGTGACATCCATCCAGGCTACGTCGCTTGCAAAGTAGTCATTCGATAAAAAAGCGTCGGCGCGAGCTTCGAGAAACGCGCGAAGCGACGAGCTGGTTACCAGGCTGGCTGCTTTCCTCAGGTGGGATGATGCCGTAGCCAGATGGCCAGCATAGGCGGTGGAGTAGGCGACCGCCGTCAAATCGCCGAGCGTGTCCCGGCGGATCACGGAATAGAAACCGTGCGCCAACTCGGTACCCTCCGGACTCAAGGTTGCGGCCCACCGTTCAAACTCGTCGCGAGTTAGATGCTCAGGATAGAAATTGGCGCCTTCCGGTTTCTTCAGGGGCACATCTGGCAGAAATGCGGCGTGGTTGTCGAGGTCTGACCATGGTCCTTTATACAGTTCGAAGAGGCGCCGCCGCGCTTCACCGACGGAGCTTGGATCGCCGCGAAGCTTTTCCTCCAGCCCGAGGTTGCCTGACCACAACTGCTCAAGAAAGAGACGGTCCAAGACGTAAGCCACTTGAATCAGCGAGCGCAATGCTTCGACGTCCCGTGGATCGAGGTGCGACAGGTCAACCTCGAGCGGGGTCGGGGCGAAACGCGCTGCCATCCTCTCAAGCTCAGCTTGATCGAAGCCGCCTGGGGCGATTGATGGCTGTTGTTCGCGGTTTAGCGAGGGAAGAGAGGTCGCGTTAGTCATTCCTATTGCTAGGCTGACACACTCCGGCGTAGTGTCCCGCGCGGGACCTCTTGGCGAAATGCTGCGAAATACCGGATCGTCTGCCCACTGTCAGTTTTGATATGCCTGCCTCCGCAATAACAAAGATTCCGACACCACTGATTGAGCCTAGGATTATCCTGATCCGAGGTCAAAAGGTCATGCTCGATTCTGATCTCGCCGAGTTGCATGGGGTGGAAACGAGGGTGGTCAACCAGGCTGTGAAACGAAACCATCAGCGGTTTCCGGAAGACTTCATGTTCCAGTTGGCGCAAGAGGAAGGACGAGGTTTAAGATCACAGATTGTGATCTTAAACGATTCGAGCCAGGCTGTCGAGCCTGTAAAGCGCTGAAAACACAGGAAATACACTCCGTACGCTTTCACTGAACAAGGCATCGCAATGCTGTCATCCGTCCTTACCAGTTCCCGGGCGATTGAGGTAAACATCGCCATCATGAGAACGTTCGTCCGGTTGCGCCATTTGCTTGCAGCACACCAGGAGCTTGCCCAACAACTCGAAAATCTGCACTGGCGGCAGGAAGAGCAGGGTCAGCAGATCCAGACCATCTTCGAAACTATCCAACTCTTCATCGAAGCGCCGCCAGATGAGAATAAACGGCGCATCGGCTTTCATGCGATCCAGGATAATTCTTAAGGCGCGTTTAAGATCACAGTTTGTGATCTTAAAGAATGCTTACGCTATGTTGGCTGCGTGGCGAAGCGCAGGACATCACGACCCGCCGCGGGACCTGCATTCCGGCGAAAGGCTCCCTTTCGAGCCGCGCCATCAAAGGGTCGAAGCGGCAGCGGACGGTCCCGGGGCCTCCGTTTCTGGCTTTTTTGGCGCATTCTGCCGCTGATAGCACTCCTTGTTTTCAGCTTCTACGGCTTTGTGATTCTCTCGCTAATTGCGCTGCGCGTCATTGACCCGTTCACCACGTCAGTCCAGATTCAACGCCGGATTGAATCGTGGGCTTCGCGAGATACTTATCACAAGCAGTTCGAGTTCGTTCCCCTGGCGAACATCTCGCCAAATGTGCAGCACGCCGTGCTTACGGCCGAAGATGCCCGCTTCTATCAGCACAATGGCTTCGATTGGAAAGAGATAGAACAGGCCGTGAACAACGACAACGAAGGGAAACGACTGCGTGGCGCGTCCACCATCACCCAGCAACTGGTTAAGAACCTGTACCTGACCACGTCGCGATCGCTGCTGAGAAAGGGAGTGGAGGCGACCATCGTTCCCCTGATGGAGGCGATCCTTCCGAAGCAGCGCATCCTGGAGCTCTATCTGAATGTCATTGAGTGGGGTCCTGGGGTCTATGGAGCCGAGGCTGCCGCCCGCTACCACTTCCACGTTTCAGCCGCCACGTTGAATCGAGACCAGGCCGCTCGGTTGGCCGCGATCATTCCTGCGCCACTCCACCGGCGTCCGGGGCAAATGAGCCAATCGGCCGAGCGAATCGAGATGCGGATGCACCAATCGGGTTTCTGATTTTCTGGTGTCGTCGCTTCTTGGGGGCGCGCCATTCGTTACACTTAAAGGCACATCGTTGGGGGAATGGCAGGGTGAACGGCGTCCTTTGCAGCACGTCTTTTGCCGGCAGCCGCGCGAGCCCAATACCCACTTCTAACCTGCGGGAGATCTGCCCATGATCGAGCTTAAAGTAAACGGCGTTACGCAAAAATTTGATGGGGATCCGGACATGCCGCTCCTCTGGTATCTCCGCGACGTCCTTCAGCTGACCGGCACGAAGTTCGGCTGTGCGATGGGGCTTTGCGGCGCTTGCACCATCCATGTCAACGGTGTGGCGGAGCGAAGCTGCCTGAAGCCGATCAAATTGGCAGCTGGCAAAACCATCACCACTATTGAGGGGCTGAGCGAGCATGGCGATCATCCGCTGCAGGTGGCGTGGAAGGCAGCCAATGTGCCTCAGTGCGGCTACTGCCAGAGCGGCCAGATTATGCAGGCGGCATCGCTTCTAAAACTACATCCCAAGCCGAGCGACGAGCAAATTGATTCCAGTATGGATGGCAACATCTGCCGATGCGGCACATACCAGCGAATCCGAATAGCCATCAAGAGCGCTGCGGGGGTGAAAGCATGAGCCGCATCGAACTGGTTTCGCGCCGCGGCTTTCTGGAGAATGCGTTTGGCGTGGGGGCCTTTGTGCTCGGCGCTAGCATTCCGCCACTCAAAGCGTTAGCCAAGAGTGCCGCCACCTCAAACATTGCTCCCGACACCAAGCCTATTGCCGACGCCGCGTGGCATCCAGGCATCTTTATTGGCGTTGAGACAGACGGAACCGTGCGCATTATCGCGCATCGATCGGAGATGGGCACCGGCATCCGCACCACGCTGCCGATGATCGTGGCTGACGAGATGGAAGCCGACTGGTCAAAGGTCAAGGTTCAACAGGGCCTCGGCGATAAAGCCTACGGCTCGCAGGATACGGACGGATCGGAGTCCATTACCGACTTCTACGAAACTATGCGCAAAGCGGGCGCGACTGCCCGGCTGATGCTGGTCCGCGCAGCCGCGGCGAAATGGGGCGTGCCGTCAAGTGAGTGTTCGGCACAGAACCATTTCGTGCTTCATACGGCGGGCAAGAAGATTGGCTATGGTGAGCTAGCCGCCCTCGCCGGCCAGCAACCGTTGCCGCATCCCGATGAAGTGATTCTGAAGAGGCCGTCGGAGTTCCGCTACATCGGCAAGGGTGTACCGATTGTCGACTTGAACGATCTCGTCACCGGTCATGGTGTCTTCGGCATGGACATTACCGTGCCAGGGATGGTGTATGCCTCTATCGAACGGCCGCCGGTGTTGGGCGGGACCGTGCGCAGTTTGGACGATAGCGCTGCGAAGAAGACCGCCGGCGTTTCGGGCGTCTATACGATTCCCACCTTCAAAGCACCCCACGCTTTCAAGCCCCTGGGCGGCGTCGCTGTCATCGCCGACAACACGTGGACCGCGATCAAAGCACGAAAGGCTTTGAAGATCGATTGGGACAACGGTCCGCACGCCATCTTCGACTCTGAAACGAACAAGAAGCAGATGATCGAAACGTCACAGAAGCCCCAGAAGGTGGCGCGGAAGGTCGGCAATGTTGAGGCCGAGTTCGCAAAACCCGGCGGCAAAGTCATCGAATGCCAGTACTACACACCTCTGCTGGCCCACGTCCCGATGGAGCCGCCGGTCGCCACCGCCCATTACAAGGACGGCAAAGTGGAGGTTTGGACGTGCACCCAGAATCCTCAGGAAGTGCAGAATTCCGTGGCTGCTTTCGTCGGCGTGAAGCCGGAAGATGTAACCTGCCACGTCACCCTGCTGGGCGGCGGTTTCGGACGCAAATCGAAACCAGACTATGCCTCAGAGGCCGCTTACCTTTCTAAGCAAACCGGAAAGCCGGTAAAGGTGGTCTGGAGCCGCGAAGACGATATTCACTTCGACTACTTCCACACCACTTCGGCCATGTATTTCAAGGCCAAACTTGACGACACCGGTAAGCCCGCGGCCTGGCTGCAGCGGTCTGTGTTTCCCACCATCAGCACGCTGGGCGATCCTAATGCGGAGTACGGCCGTGGCGAGCTCGATATGGGCTTCACCGATGTGCCCTTCCGCCTCCCGAACCAGCAGGTGGAAAATGGCCCGGCCAAAGCGCATGTCCGTATCGGATGGCTGCGGTCGGTCGCGAATGTTTATCATGCCTTCGGCGTGCAGTCTTTTGTGGATGAGCTTGCTTATGCCGCGGGCCGCGACCCCATTGACTACACGCTCGAGCTCCTTGGGCCCGACCGAATGATCGACTTCGAATCGGAGCACACCGAGTACGAAAATTACGGAAAGCCGTTGAAGCAGTTCCCGCTTGACACCGGTCGGTTGCGCGGGGTCATTAAAGCCGTGCGCACCAAGTCGAACTACGACCAGCGTAAGGCGACGCTAGCCAAGGGTCACGCGCTGGGCTTTGCCGCTCATCGCAGCTTCCTGACGTACGTGGCCGTGATCACCGAAGTCGAGGTCGATCCAAAAGGGAAACTCACAATTCACCGGATGGATCTTGCTGTCGATTGCGGTCAGGTGATCCACCCGGATCGGGTGATGGCACAGTTTGAAGGGGCGGCGGTATTCGGCGTGAGCATCGCGGTGCATGGCGAGATCACCGCATCGGACGGCCGCATTAAGCAGTCCAACTTCGATACCTACAAGGTTGCCCGCATGACCGATTCGCCACGAATCACGAACGTATACCTGGTGCCAAATGGCGCAACCGCTACCGGCGTCGGCGAGCCCGGCGTTCCTCCCGTTGCTCCGTCAATTATCAATGCGATTTTCGCCGCCACGGGCAAGCGTGTTCGGGAACTACCGGTTTCGAAAGCCAAGCTCGCGTAAACGAATGATCCTATTTACGGCGTTTTTGGCAAGTTGTAGTCAAAGGAAAAGGCGAGTTTTAACTGGCCCCCGCGATAATCCTTCGGCAAGGGTGGCAGCGGGTTCGACATGCTTAAGCCCGCGACTGCAGCACGGTCCAGCGGATCTGAGCCGGAATAGTCGCTGATCACGACCTTCGCAACCGTTCCGTCGCGATCCACCGCAAACTGCACCACGGTTCGTCCGCGACGGTTTCCCATACGCACGCTTTCAGGCATCACGATGAACCAGTTCCTTCGCACTATAGCCAGAATCTGCGCCAGGTAAGGACGCAAGTCCACGCCGGACGGATCGCTCTTCAGTTCTACTTGCGAGCCCATGCGTCCCGGCATCGCTTTGCCCCCAGGCATTGGCGGCACGTTCAGACCCGGCGTGTCGTCACTGACCGAAAGTTGCTTTGAGCCTGTTTCATGAACCAGCCCGCGCACAATGTCCGGCACCGCGGTCTTCGGCAAGGCAACCTCGGACTGGGCCTTCGGAACGGTTTGCGGCGCCCCCACATTCTCAAAGGGATTGGTCGACTGAGGCGGAGGCGGCACGTTCTGCGCAATGACTCCGTTGGCCACTCCCGGCGCTGGAGGCGCAGTTGTCTGAGCATTGATCTTTGGAGCTTCCGGACTGATTTGAGGCTGCTGCACCTGCACGGTTGGAACTTTGGCGGAAGACTGCGGGACAAATTTGCGGCGGCCGGAAACCGATTCCTGCTGCCGCTGAATCTGTGGCGCGACGAGATCCTGCAAATCGAAACGTTCAGTAATCTTATTCTTGTTCGGCGTACGCTGAGTCAGTTCAGGCCGGTAATACAGGGGCGTCTTGTGGACAATGATTGTACGATCCTCCGATTGCCCGGTCACCAGGGAGGGAATCCGCGTCCCAGCCAAAAACACCACGGCGTGGACCGCCACCGAAGCAATTAAGGCAAGGCGAAAATATTTACGCTGTACCGGATCTTGCCACTCTCGCAGGAGGTCCAGGTCAGCACCTTCCAATGCCCGCGGCACGGAATGCACTTCGCCTTCCTTGATCTCAGGCGCCGGAAGTATGGACAAACCTTTTGGCGAAGCAACTGACATATACACCGAAGCGTGGGCAGAGAGAGTTTAGGCCCGACGCGAGAAGAGACCTAAGGATAATGACGCTACTCTGCAAGAGGTTGCTGGTTTTTCCGCCCGCCTTACGAGCCGGAACGGGCCAGGGTTTGCGTCACAACTCCTGCGTGTTCCTGTATTTTACCAAGGATAGCCTCCGCTACCCGGAGAGTTTTCGTGGCATCGCGGCCATTCACGCGCGGCTTCTCCCTGGTTCGAACCGACTCCGCAAAGGCCCGCAACTCCTGCAACAGCGGCTCGGCTTTGCTAACCGGCAGGGACTGAAATCCGATCTCCGGCAGGCCCGTGTGCGGAGCCCGGTGCGCCGCCACTGAAAAGACGCTGACATTTTGCCGCTGGTAGTCGAGCGACAGGTACTGGCCCGGCTGAAACAGGCGTAGCTTGCGAACCCGTTCCGTTGAGATGCGGCTCGCCGTCAGGTTTGCGACACATCCGCTGGCGAAGGCCAGGCGTACATTCGCGATATCAACTTTCTCAGATAAGACAGAAATGCCTGCGGCGCGAATCTCCTCAGGATCTTCCCCGGTCAGAGCTAGCACGACGTCCAGATCGTGGATCATCAGATCCAGAACCACATCCACGTCCAGGCTGCGCGGCGAAAATTCGCTCAGCCTGTGGATCTCAAAGAAGAGCGGCGTCGTAGTGGCTTTGGCCAACGCCTCAACGGCGGGATTAAAGCGTTCCAGGTGCCCCACCTGCAGGATGCGCCCATTACGTTCAGCGAGCCCGGATAAGCGCTCGCCCTCTTCGGCTGAGTCGGCAATCGGCTTCTCAATCAGAACGTCTACGCCGGAAGCCAGCAATTGCTCGGCGACAGCGGCATGGGTGGTGGTGGTGGTGGCGACAATGGCAGCATCTACCTGACCCGCGATAGCGTCGAGGTGCGCGAATAAGCCACAGTGATATTCCGTGGCGACGGCGGCCGCCCGATTGACGTTCACGTCGCAGATACCGACCAGATCCACGTCCGGCATCCCCTTCAGGACGCGGACGTGATTGCGTCCAAACGATCCCGTTCCAATCACGGCCAATCGGATTTTCGTCATTTGCTTCGTTTCGCCTTAAGCGGAATTCGCTCCTCAGCTGCATAGGCGGCGATCGTAATGCCGGCTTCATTCGCACGACGAATCATTTCTTCTTTGTCCAATAGAAGAGTTCGGTCGGCGTCGATAGCGAGTGCCGTCGTCCCGGTTTCTTTCATCGTCTCAATGGTCGAGAGTCCCACCACCGGCACGTCGAACAACAAGTGTCCGCGGCCGTGCGAGACCTTCACCAACCGGAGCGGCCGTCCGTTCGCAAGAGTCGCCGCGCGCCGGAGCATGGCATCCGTGCCTTCCATCGCTTCCGCAGCCACGCAGGCCTTTTCGCTGATGGCTACGCTTTGCCCGATATCGACCGAGGCCAATATGTGCGCCACGCGGCGGCCGTACATCAGGTCTTTTTCCTCTTCATTAGTCGGCTTACGTTTGGTCAGGACGCCACACCCGGCCAGCAACGGCTTTAGTAGGCGGGTGGAATCAACCAGTTGAATGCCTTCCTCTTCGAGCGCACGCTGTACACCGCCGATTAGGGCGCTGGTGTTCTTTTCCCGCAGCCCCGCCAGAACCTTCACCAGTTTCCAATCGGGCTTCAGGTTCGAAAAGATGCTGACGTGCTTCACCTGGCCGGTCATCATGACTTCGGAAACACCCTCCCGTTTCAGAATCTCGATGAGTTTTCCCAGTTGTCCGACATGGATCCAGTGGAGCGCGGCGGCCAGGTTCACAACCTCCGGCGCCGCTTCTCCCTCAATGGCGACAACCACTACTTGGTCTCCCAACTGCTTAGCCGTTTCGAGCGCGAGCAAGGGGAAGCGTCCGTTTCCCGCAATCAGACCGTATCGCTGATTTCGTTTCGCCACCGCCGCCTACTTCACAAAACCCTGACGCGAGTTTCTGATGAACTCCAGCACCTCAATCACGTCCGACGTTTGCGGCAGTTCCTCCTGAATGCGGATGATGGCTTGCGTGGTGTTCAAACCGGCGCGCGTCAAAATGCGGAAAAGCGTCTGCAGCGTTTCAATGGCATCCGATGAGTAGCCGCGCCGCTCCAACCCAATGCGATTTGCGCCGAAGACTTTTACCTCGCGCGTCGTGGCGATGGTCGAAAACGGCAAAACATCCTGGTTCAAGACCGAATAGCTTCCGACCATCGCGTAGCGCCCGATCCGGCAAAACTGATGAATGCCGCAGTGGCCGCCGATATTCGCGTAATCGTCCACCATCACGTGGCCCGCAAAGGTGACGTTGTTCGCGAGAATCGTGTGGTTCGCGATGGTCACATCATGCGCCACGTGAACGTAAGCCATCACCAGGTTGCCGTCCCCGATGGAGGTCACCATGCCGCCGCCTTCAGTGCCTCGATGAATGGACACGAATTCGCGTATGGAGTTTCCGTTCCCGATACGCGTCTCGGAAGGTTCACCTTTGTATTTCTTATCCTGGGGCGCCACACCGCATGAGCAGTACGGAAAGAAGACGTTGTCGTTGCCGACGGTCAGTTTCCCTTCCAGGTAGTTATGCGCCACCAGGCGGGTCCGTGCGCCGATGCGAACGCCGCTGCCGACGATGCAATATGGTCCTATATCGGCTGTGGAATCAAGCTCGGCTTCCGGATCGATGATCGCGGTGGGGTGGATTGCCATCCGTTTGGGTTCTGACCCTTAGGCCAACTGTGTCACGGGCTCTTCGACGCTCTTTTTCTCCGTGACCCTGTCCGTCAGCACGCACATCAGGATGGCTTCGGCCACCACCCTGCCGTCCACCTTAGCGATGCCTTTCATCTTCGCCGCGCTCGCCTTTTTGGTGGTGATCACCATCTCCATCACGAGTTGGTCACCCGGAACCACGGGCCGGCGGAACTTTGCTTCTTCGACCGACGCCAAAAGAACAAGCTTGGAATGGCGATTGGGAATCGACTTCAGCACCAGAACGCCGCCTGTCTGCGCCATGGCCTCGATGATCAGAACGCCCGGCATCACGGGATAGTCGGGGAAATGACCTGAGAAAAAGGGCTCGTTTGCCGAGACATTTTTCACGCCCACAATTCGGCTGGCATCCATCTCGACAATCCGGTCCACCAGCAGCATCGGGTAGCGATGCGGCAGGAAGTCACGAATTTCGTGGATATCCATTATCACCATAGACAAATGGCTATTGTACCGCTTGGGGTATCGGGACAGTCATTGCCGACGGCAACATTAGGCGTTCTCTGGGTGATCGCGGCGAATGGCATCACCGATGGTCGGGATAAGCGCGTCGATACCTTTGTTGGTTTATTGCGCGACGTTGAGGAGGATGCTCACCTTGCTTCAACGGCGCTATCATAACGCCAATGCACCCTCTTCTCCGCTATGCAACTGAGAAGCAAGAAGAAAGCGTCACGCTCCTGAAGGATCTCGTCGAGTGCGAGTCTCCCTCTGATTCCCCCGCCTCCGTCGCACGATTCGTCGACCTTTTCATTGAAAAGACGCGCGATATCGCTACGGCTACGATTTTTAGAAATAAGACCCGGGGGCCCCACCTACGGCTCGAATGCAAGCTGCCAGGCCGCAGGAAGTCAGGCCAGATTCTGGGTCTCGGCCATTCTGACACTGTCTGGCCCATCGGCACGATTTCGCACATGCCTTTCCGTCGCGGGGAAGGCCGCTTATGGGGGCCGGGCACGCTCGATATGAAGGCCGGACTCGTCTTCTTCGTTACAGCCTGCCGGGCACTGCGCGATCTCGATCTTCCCATAACCCGCAAAGTGGTTCTCCTGATTGTTTCGGACGAAGAGGTCGGCAGCGAAACCTCGCGCGCACTGACTGAAGCGGAGGCGCGGAAAAGCCAGGTGGTCCTGGTATTGGAACCGGGCACCGGCCTCGCCGGTAAGCTCAAGACCGCCCGCAAGGGCGTCGGCGATTACACAGTTCGCGTTACAGGAAAAGCATCGCATGCGGGCGTCGACTTCGAAAGTGGTGCCAGTGCAATTGTTGAACTCGCCCGCCAGATCGAGCGCATCGCCGCCTTCACTGACCTCAAACGCGGTGTCACCGTCAACCCCGGCGTTATTGGAGGAGGAACCCGGACAAACGTCGTCGCTTCCGACGCGCGGGTCGAAGTGGATATTCGTGTGGCGAAGGCGGCCCACGCCGCAATCCTGGATCGCAAGTTTCGATCGCTGAAACCGTTCGACAAGCGCTGTCAGATAACGGTCGAAGGTGGCCTGAACCGCCCTCCCATGGAACGGACGCCGGCCATCGCGGCCTTGTTCAAGAGGGCTCGGACGATGGCGGACGAATTGGGGGTTGAACTCGAGGAGTCATCAACTGGCGGAGGGTCCGACGGCAACTTTACGGCCGCTCTCGGGATCCCGACCCTTGACGGTCTCGGCGCCGTCGGTGAAGGCGCCCACGCTGTTCACGAAAGCATTTTGGAATCGCGCATTGCTGACCGCACGACCTT
>Ga0206891_10063_pt1 | contig 33615 bp, 27 predicted proteins | sample Alteio_BWOrgHeat_55_FD_153246 | JGI IMG/M metagenome (GOLD analysis project Ga0206891, IMG submission 153246) | Enriched cells from forest soil in Barre Woods Harvard Forest LTER site, Petersham, Massachusetts, United States - Alteio_BWOrgHeat_Nextera7 ...
GCACGCGTCACTGACCTGATTATTCCGCGGACCAATACACCCGGCGCCATCGACGCGGATGTGCCAGCTTACGTCGACCGCATCGTTAGCGGCGACAGCAACCATCAGGAGCTAGTAGCGGAAGGCTTGCGGTTCCTCGCGGCCCAGGCGCAGGCGGCAGCTCAGAAGCCATTCTTAGAACTGATCGAAACGCAGCAACTCAAGATTCTTGAACCGCTGTGCGAGGCTTGGGACAATCGTGCAGGCGCGCCCGTAAAGCTTCCACGCAGCGTACAGTTCTTTGGCCTGATGAAGAGCTTGACCGCTGATGGATACTACACGTCTCGGCCGGGGTTAATAGAGGAACTAAGGTATCGCGGAAACCACGCGCTGAGCGCATTTCCTGGTTGTCAAGAACACTAGAGATTCGGAGTACTAAAAGAGAAGACATGTCACTGATTGAAGAAGCCCTCAAGTCGGGCGAAGGCATTCTGCGGCTCAAGCCAGCTTGGGTTCCACGCTCATTCATGATGCCGGGGGGACGCCTGCGTCTTCACCCATCTGATTTATACGCACTTGGCGCTCATCGCGGCGGAATTAATGAGCGCTGGTTTTCTTCGACGACTAACGCTTCAAACGGTCCGGGCACACCACCGGATGAAGGCCTGAGTTACATTGCGTTCGATGGGCATCAGTTTCTGCTGAAAGAGGCCATTGAAACCATCGGCGACAAGTTACTGGGCCGTGAGGTGATGGAAACGCAGGGAGGCTGGAACGTCCTGTGTAAGTTCTTCGACAATCTGGGACCCATCCCTCACCACATGCACCAGAGCGAAAAGCAGGCCAACCTGGTTGGCCAGCGCGGCAAGCCGGAGAGTTACTACTTTCCGCCCCAGTACAACATGCACGAGAACGACTTTCCCTACACATTCATGGGCCTGGAGCCGGGAACAAGGCCGGAGGAAGTGCGGGCCTGTCTCGAACGTTGGAATGAAGGCGACAATGGAATCCTCTATTTGTCGAAGGCATACAGGCTGCAACCGGGAACGGGCTGGCAGATTGACCCGGGCGTGTTGCACGCGCCCGGGTCACTGGTCACTTATGAGCCGCAAGTGAACAGCGATGTTTTTGCGATGTTCCAATCGATGGTAGATGGGCGCCCGATTGGTTGGGAGCTCCTGGTAAAAGATGTCCCACCGCAATACCATCGCGACCTGGATTATATTGTCGGGCTGCTGGATTGGGAGGCGAACGTCGATCAGAGGTTTGGAGAACATAACCGCGCGTTTCCGAAGCCGGTCGCTGGCGAAGGCGTGATGAAAGAGGCGGGCTACCGGGAAGTTTGGGTTTCTTACGGCACTCGTTACTACTCGGCGAAGGAACTTACTGTGGAACCTGGTCGCAGCGTCACCATTCGCGACGGAGCGGCCTACGGCTTAATCCTCACGCAAGGATTCGGGCAGATCGGCGTTCATGGCGTAGAGACGCCGACGTTGATACGCTACGACCAAATGACCAGCGATGAATTGTTTGTCTCGGCAGATGCCGCCGGGCGCGGCGTGGTTGTCACCAACAAAAGCCGGTCAGAACCACTAGTTCTGTTAAAGCATTTTGGTCCGGGCAATCCGGACGCCGAGACACTGCGCAGCCGCAAATAAGGGGCTTCATGCATTTCGATTATAAATATCCCGCACTGCACAACGCGATGTGGCCCGGCCTCGTGGGCAAAGGACCCGATTCCGAGCCGCCTATCGATTTGGACACAATGCTTCGGCTGACTGCAGAAACGGAGGTGAATGGCGTCCGGTTCGATGGCGTCGATCTGTTTCTGTTCGAACCACACATCGACATCGATGCTACGGACGATGAGCTGAAGGCTCTGGCCGATAAGCTGATGGGCTACAAACTGCGAGCCGGTTCGGTGGTTGCCCCGGTGTGGCCTGCGACCGGTGGTAGCTCCGCTATGAGCGTGGGCGATGAACGGGACAAATTCCTTAAACAGGTTCAAAAAGCATGCCGCATCGGCCGGCGACTGAGAGAACTCGGTGTTCGCGATTACGGAGTTGTGCGGATTGACTCCGCCTGCAGTCCGGCAGATTGGGCGCCGCATCCGCTGGAAAACTCAATGCGCATTGCCGAGACGTTTCGCGAGTCCTGCTCGATTGCCGAAGGATTTGGGGAGCGAATTGCCGTGGAGGGAGAAGTCTGCTGGGGTGGCATCCACAGTTGGCGGAAGGTTGCGGATTTGCTCGAGATGGTCAACCGTCCGAAAACGATCGGATTTCAGGCCGACATGGCGCACACGCTGCTTTTCCTGCTGGGCGTCAATGCGCCGGAAGAACGTTTGCTGCCTGAAGACTTCGACTGGTCTCAAACGGAGGTGCTCGACGAGGCGATGAAAAAGATGACCTCGGCGCTTCGCCCCTGGACCATTGATTTTCACGTGGCGCAGAACGACGCGACCGTAAAGGGGTCTGGCTCGCACGATAAGACAGGCCGGCATTGCCTGCCTTACGATCCTGCCGGTAAGCTTGACATCGTCAAGTATGCCGGTTTTTGGCTGCGGGATGAGCACGGAAAGCCAACCCGCGCAGTTCAACACATGTGTTGGGATGGCTGCATGTTTCCAAACGAGACAATGTTGAAACCCGAGACTTGGCGGGACGTTCTTAGCACGCTAATCGCGGTTAGAAATGCTCATGGCTTCAACAAGCTGGAGGCGCAGAGTGTCCGGTAAGCCGCTCCGCATCGGCCTGGTTGGGTACGGCTTCATGGGCCGCACTCACTCAAATGCATTTCGGACGGTCCCCAATTTCTTCCCAGGCGCCTATGAACCCATGCTGACGGCGGTCGCCGCTCGCAACGAGGGGCGCGCCCGAGATTTCGCGGCACAGTGGGGATACCAACGAGTAGAAACAGACTGGCGGAAGCTTGTTTCGGCGCCGGATATCGATCTCGTAGACATTGCCAGCCCCAACGATACGCATGCCGAGATTGCGATTGCGGCGGCTGCGGCGGGGAAAATGGTGCTTTGCGAGAAGCCGTTAGGCCGGACCGCGGCAGAGGCCAGAACGATGGTAGACGCGGTGGAAAAGGCCGGCGTTCCGAACATGGTCTGGTACAACTATCGGCGTGTGCCAGCCGTAGTTTTGGCGAAGCAACTGATTGATGAGGGACGCCTCGGCCGAATCTTCCACTATCGCGCGAAGTTCCTTCAGGACTGGACTATCTCGAAGGACTTGCCACAAGGCGGCGAAGGGCTTTGGCGATTGGACGCCTCCGTCGCAGGTAGCGGAGTGACGGGTGACCTGCTGGCCCACTGCATCGATACGGCGCTCTGGTTGAACGGTCCGATTTATGAGGTCACCGCGATGACCGAGACCTTCATCAAACAGCGCAAGCACAACCTCACAGGAGCGGTGCAGCAGGTAGGCATCGACGACGCAAGCGCTTTCCTGGCTCGCTTTGCGAATGGTTCGATGGCGACGTTTGAGGCGACCCGCTACGCCCGCGGACACAAGGCACTCTACACGCTCGAGATTAATGGCGAAGGCGCTTCACTCTTCTGGGACCTGCATGATTTGCACCGGCTGCAGATGTTCGATCATCGTGATGAAGGGCGACTGCGTGGCTGGCGATCGATTCACATTACAGATAGTGACCATCCCTATATGAAGCACTGGTGGGTACCGGGCTTGCAAATAGGCTATGAACACACCTTCGTGCATCAGGTTGCCGATTTTCTTGCCGGCTTGGAGTCAGGGTCGATCCCAGGCCCGAGCTTTCGTGATGGCCTTGAGACAGACCGCGTCACCGATGCAGTGCTTGCCTCGGCAAAATCGCGAACCTGGGAGACTTGCTGACTGCGTAACTGACAATCGCGTTTAAGGGGCGCCACCAGTTCGTACGTCTGATGTTTTCAGGCCAATAGTCTCTCAACGACATTGCCGGAGACATCCGTGAGACGGAAGTCGCGACCTTGAAACCGAAAGGTCAGCTTTGTGTGATCCATACCCATCAAGTGAAGGATTGTGGCGTGCAAATCATGCACGTCTATTGGATCCTCGACGATGTTATAGCCCAGTTCGTCTGTCGTGCCGATCGCCATGCCAGGCTTGATACCACCGCCAGCCATCCACATGGAGAATGCACGCGGATGATGGTCACGGCCGAGAAACTTCGAACTGTTGCGCGCTTCATTCATGGGGGTTCGGCCGAATTCCCCGCCCCAGACGACAATGGTGCTGTCAAGTAACCCGCGTTGTTTGAGGTCTGTGATCAAAGCCGCGGCAGCCTGGTCCGTTTCCATGCATAACTGCGGCAACCGGTTGACGATGTCGTCATGGCTGCCGGTTCCATGGTTGTCCCAGCCGCGATGGTACAGCTGCACGAAACGGACGCCGCGCTCTACCAATCGCCGGGCTAGCAAGCAGTTATTAGCAAACGATTTCTTGCCGGGCTCCGTCCCATACATCTCATGAATGGACGCCGGCTCCTTCGAAATATCGACTAAATCGGGCACGCTTGATTGCATGCGGTACGCCATCTCGTAGGAGTTGATCCGCGTCGAGACTTCAGGGTCGCCGCTCTCTTCCAGATGCTCCTCATTAAGGCTTTTCAGCAGGTCAAGCGATTGGCGGCGTGTCGACGCATCCACGCCATCGGGGTTATTGAGAAATAGGACCGGGTCGCCTTGTGAGCGAAACTCGACGCCCTGATAGACCGTCGGCAGGAAGCCGCTTCCCCAGCAGGCTTTGCCGCCGTCGGGCTGGTTCTCCCCCGAGATCAGCACGACGAATCCGGGAAGGTCGCGGCACTCGCTGCCCAAGCCATAGGTCATCCAGGAACCAATGCTTGGCCGGCCGATGATCTGGAACCCCGAGTTCATGAAGATCTGTGCCGGCGCATGATTGAATTGCGTGGTGTGAACTGATCGGACGATGGCAATGTCATCAGCCACTTCGCTCAAGTGCGGGAGTAGCTCAGACATTTCAGCGCCCGATTTCCCGTGGCGCGCGAATTCGTAAGGTGAACCCAGCAGACGCGGCGTTCCTTTAATAAAGGCGAACCGCTCGCCCTTCGTCAGCTCTTCCGGGACTGTCTGCCCATCGTACTTTTGGAGTGTCGGTTTGAAGTCGAATAGATCCACCTGCGATGGGGCGCCGGCCATGAAGAGGTAGATGACGCTTTTTGCCTTAGGCGTAAACATGGGCGGCTTTGGCGCGAGGGGATTCGCTTCTGCGGCTTTCGCTGACGCGCCGGAGACCAGATCGCCGAGTGCCAGCGAGCCAATCCCGAAGCCAGCCTGGCGGAAGAACCAGCGGCGGGTGATTTCCCGGAGAAGATTATCGAACGGCATTGGTTTCATCGACTATTCCTTGGTGAGCGCCTCATCCATATTCAGAAGAACGTTGGCTGTCAGAGTGAGCGCAGCTTGTTCCGGAGCAGTGGCATCCGCCTCCTTCATCAACATGACGCGGGCCGCGGCTGCGGGATCTTTCTGGTACTGCGCGAGCTGTTCCCGGTAGAAGGCCAGCACGTAATCGCTCTCCGCCCTGGTCGGCGGCCTGGACAAGGCAATCTGAAAGCCGTAGCCGAGGCGCTCAGCATCGGTTGTGCCATGTTGCTGCATGCGCCGGGCCATGCCGCGGGCAGACTCAAAAAAGAACGGGTCGTTTAGAGCGGTGAGGGCCTGCAGCGGCGTGTTGGTTCTGACCCGTCGAACGGTGCAGAACTCGCGGCTTGGCCCATCAAAGGTCACTAGGCTGGGGTACGGGGCGCTGCGCCGCGCGAACGTGTAAAGCGCGCGCCGATAGCGGTCCTCCCCCTGGCTCATCACCCATTTGTCACTGCTGTAAGGCACGTCCCAGATGCCTTCAGGCTGATAGGGAAAGACACTGGGGCCGTACATTTTATTGCTAAGCAGACCGCCATCCGACAGGGCGACATCATGAATGATCTCCCCCTCCAGCCGGAAGCGCGGGCCGCGCGCGTAGAGCCGGTTGTAGGGATCCTTCGCGATCAAGTCGGGCGTTGAATTTGACGACTGGCGATACGTCGCGGAGGTGACCATGAGACGCTGCATCCTTTTCATGTCCCATCCGCTGTTCATAAATTCGACTGCCAGCCAATCGAGTAGTTCAGGATGGCTGGGCAGTTCCCCCTGTGTGCCGAAGTCTTCGCTTGTTTCGACTAAGCCGCGGCCGAAGATGGTTTCCCAGAATCTGTTCACTGTCACTCGCGCAGTCAGCGGATTGTCATCCGAGACCAGCCACTGCGCCAACGCCAGGCGATTCGGGATCACGCCTACTTGGAGCGGGGGCAAGACCGAGGGGACGCCCGCCGCAACTTGCTCGCCTTTGCTCAGGAAGGAGCCGCGTTCGCGGATATAGGTAACCGGCCGCACTTGCACGTCCTTCTCTGCCATGATCTGAGTTGTGACAATTCCCAATTTCTCGAGATCGTCTTCCAAAGCGGCGATCTGCTTGCGCGTGGAATCGAGAACTGGGCTGATGCCGCGGTAGCCGGCTCGGAGCGCATTTGTCGCCTTGGTATTCCGTGATTCGGGAGGAATGGAGAGAATGGGCCAAAGGTCCGCGGGCAATTGCGCAATTTTCATCGCGTCTGCTGAGTCGCTGACCGTCACGCGGAAGCGCCCAATATTGCGTGCCGAATGGCGTAGGAAGTGTTTGAGACGTAGCGTGAGGATTGTGCCATCCTGCACGTCCAAAGGCGCACTGAGCGCGAAGACCGCAAGGCGATGCGGCGTGCCGTAAGGAGCTTCGGGATTAATAGCCCATCCTCTGACCGCGCCTGCTTCTTTGACAAGAATGTTTTTCGCCGGGTAGCCACCCTGTTCGTCGTTCGCGGAAACGTGACTCAATTGCAGGGAGCGCGGAACCTCGCCCGGCGCTGCCACTTGCGCTTCGAAGTCGCTGAGGAAGAAGTTACCGTCCGGATCGCGACCGGGGCCCCGATTCGGCAGCGAGGCATCATTCATCACTTCCAAACGCAGCGCGGTGATTCTTCCTTTTTCCAAACGAAGAGCGACCGTGTAAGTGTCCGCTTGCGGATTCTTTCCGCTGACTAGAAGAGATCCATCCGACTGGGTCTGGAGCGTAGCGCCGCCAGCCGACTCGGCCCTTTGAACAACAGGCAGCCTCCACTTCGCATCTTCGGCCTTTACCGTGCCTTCCCACAAGACTTGAGCGCGCTCCAGTTCCGGCGTCGACGTGGCTAGGACCTGCTTCAGAACTTCGATCTTGGACTTGATCTCTGTGCTTCGGGCCGCTTGTTCCGGTGTCGGCAAATACAGATCGGGTTCTTTGGCCCACCGCTCGTTAGGATCGCCGCTTATCTCATACTGGCCATTCGCGAAGAAGGCCAAAAATTTGTAATAGTCCTTCTGGGTAAACGGATCGAACTTGTGGTTGTGACACTGAGCGCAGCCTAGAGTGGAGCCCAGGAATACGGAGGCGGTTGTATTGACCCGGTCCACCTGCTCATACCAGTAGTACTCTTCCGGATCGACGCCGCCTTCGCGGTTGAGCATCGTATTCCTGTGAAAGCCGGTAGCAATTAACTGATCGTTAGTCGGGTGAGGCAGCAGGTCTCCGGCGATCTGTTCAATGGTGAACTCCTTAAAAGACATGTTCGCGTTCAGAGCCTTGATAACCCAGTCGCGATAGGCCCATGCCGTCCTTCTCCCATCTTTCTCGTACCCATTGGTATCGGCATAACGAGCGAGGTCGAGCCAGGGACGCGCCCAGCGCTCTCCATACTGCGGAGAAGCGAGAAGGCGGTTTACCAGTTTTTCGTACGCGTCTGGATTCTTGTCGGCCAGGAAAGCGTCGACCTCTTTGGGCGACGGCGGCAAACCAACGAGGTCCAGGTAGACGCGGCGGACGAGCGTTCGTTTGTTGGCTTCCGGGCGCGGATCGAGTCCCTCGCGCTCAAGTCTAGCCAGGATGAAACGGTCGATGTCATTCCGGGGCCATTGTGAATTGCGGACCGCGGGAAGACTCGGGCGAACTGGCCTTTCATATGCCCAATGCTTCTTTCCCGGAATCGCATTCAAAGCTTCGGTGGAATCGGGTCCGGGAGCGCCGGAGTCAATCCACGATTTGATGGTGCCAATCTCGGAGGCTGAGAGCGCAGGGCCGCCGTAGGGCATTGATGGCCGCTCCTGAGCCTGCAATCGGCGCATGAGACGGCTTTGATCGCTGTGCCCCGGAACAATGATCCGCCCGGATTCACTCCCTTTAAGAAGCGCTGCCAGCGAATCGACTCGCAAGCCGTTCTGCTGGGTTTCGGCGCCGTGGCAACCATAACAGCGCGAAGCGAGAAGCGGTCGAATTTTCTCCGCAAACACTGGAGAGGCAGCGGAGTTTACCGGGTTACTGGTTGTAAGCTCCGGAGCGTTTGGGGCCGCCTCAACTTTGCCCCTGTCTATCCAAGCCCGAATGGTAGCGGTTTGTTCCGTGGAAAGCGGCGGCAACCCGAGCGGCATTCTTGCCTCATCACCCAAACCGAGAATGCGCTTAACCAAGAGGCTGTCACCACTATGGCCCGGAACAATAGCCGCACCATGTAGACCCCCTTTTAGAAGATAGGCAACCGAATCAACGCGAAATTGTGCTTGCATCAGCGAGGCATTGTGGCAGGGGGCACATGTCTTAGAAAGGATGGGCGCCACATCTCGCGCATAATCGGGGGCGGTCTGTGCGTGGCCTTTTGCCGCGCCGATCCCGCTGAGAAATATGAATGCTAGAACCGGGGCCAGTACCGTGAAGTTGGATCGATGGAGTCGGAACGCGAGAAACATGCTCTCTCCGTTAAAAGTATCACTCTTCAGACAGGTCGGAGGATCTTTAGTCCCTATACCGAAGACAAGACGGCGGTCGCTTGAAGCGAGCCGCCGTCCCGACGTTATAACCCGGCACTGAAAGTTTGTAGTACTCCTAAGAAGGTTTAGAGCGCTTTCCTAGCTCCTGGGGATGAGAAATTCAGAGCCTTCTGTGAACTACCTCGCTTGAAAAGAAAACTCACGCAGCAACTTATTCTGGTCCGCGTGGCCGTCCTTCGTGACGTAGAGCCGGAGGAAGTAGGTGCCGCCTCTGAACGGCGGCAATTCAACAACGGGATGCTCGGTGCCTACCGACGGTTGGACCGGCCCGACTGGCCGTCCATCACTATCGACCACCATCACCGAGAAAGGCGTTGGGCCCAAGCCTTCCACGTTGAGATGGAATTCGATCTTTCGGCCGGTGGGGACCTCCGTTCCCGATTCGTCACCCCGAAGGGCCGTCAGGGACACATCGAACGGGGCACCACTTGGCTGACGGAGATCCGACCGCAGAAACACGCCCAGTAGGAGAGCTCCCAGCAACGGCGCAGCTGTGGCCGCTACGATCGCCCAAGGCGGCAGACGACCCGACACGTGCCATGTCAGCGGATTAGCGCAATTGAGAAGACGCGCGAACACAGACGGAGTTCTTGCTTCCGCCTTGCGGGCAGCCTCGTCGCGGTAAAGAGCGAAGCCGTCACGAAGCGTAACCTGAAATTCTCGAATGTGCTCCACTCGGTCCATGCACTGTTCACAGACAAACAGGTGCGTTTCGACTTCGATGAGCTCCTTTTCCGGAGCGTGATCTAACAAATAACGTTCCAGCGCCTCTTCCGGCGGGTGTTCGACAAAAATCGCTTGCATATCATCCTCGTTTCGATTCATAACGAAACTCCTACGGCGTTCCGTTGTTCCTTACGAAAGATCAGTACTCAACTCTTCAAAAGAACAGAGAAAAGCCCGCTTGTTAATAGCTTCTTCCGACCTATCTCGCCAAAACGGGCCTTAGCTCGAGACTTAAGCAGTCGAAACTGGGTTTCTGATAAAGACATATCCCGGCAGATCTGTTCCTGCGTCTGCTCCTTCAAATAGAAGCGCTCCAAAATGTCACGGTCTCGTTGCGATAGGCTGGCGAGCACCGCCCGCATCAATTCGGCCTTCTGATGGGCCATGGCCATCTGTTCAGGGTTTTGCGTTCCGTCGGCGACTGTCGTGCCGCTCTCGATGTCAGCCTGTTCCCGGCGCTGATGAACGGCGTCATCAATGTACGCGGCCACCTGCCGCCGGACGATGGTTCGAACAAAACCCATCAAGCGTTCGGGTTCCCGGAGATCGCCACGCTGGATGGCGTGAACGACAATCAGAAACGTGTCGTGCACTTTATCTTCCAACTCTTGCGCCCCCAACTGCCGGCACAGATAGTAGCGTATTCCGCGGCTAAAAAGTTTATAGAGATGCTCCATGCCCGCATCTTCGCCGCGTTGAATTTGTCCAACGAGCAATTCCCAGTTGACCGTCGTCATCGATGAAACGGCAGAGTCCTGACGTCCCGGCACGTGTTGGTTCTCAGCCGCTGGGGCGGGAAGTGGAACCATCTTTGCAGCCTGTGAGGCGAACATACATTACTCCTTGGAAATAACCGTATATGCAGCCCAGTAGTCCGGTGACCGCCGGTAACCAGGGTCGCGTTGCATCTCAAGCTGTGCATCCCTCAGTGCCGCGGCCGTCCGCTCCACTACCGAATGCGTTGCAATGTCGTGTGTTTTCAGAGAAGCGTAGAAGGCTTCAAAGAACCGTGCGGAATCGTCCGGCGTTGGCCACGCGCTCACGATGACGGCGGAGGCGCCGGCCAGAAGCCAAGCACGGCTTAATCCAATGAGCCCTGCGCCAGGCAGAACCCTTCCGCGTTGAGAAGCACAGCCGCTTAAAACAACGACGGTGCCGGGCAATTGGAGCGTGGAAATGATTTCTGGTGTCAAAAGCTCCGGAAGGCCCCTGGGCGTTAGGCTGAGCGCTAGGGCGGCCTGCTCCGGATGATCTTCGGGACTTAGTACGTGAACGGCAAAATGAAGAATGCCCGGAGCCTGATGTTCAATTGCGATTTGTAGGTCGGCGACTGTAGCGTGTTCTGCCGTAAGCAGGGCGCTCGTTTCCGAATTCCAGGCACGGGAGGCGTTTTCTAACTCGGTCTCGCTCCCGGCCAAGCGAGCGAGTACGAGGGGCTGCGCAGGCTTGCCGATGCGTTTCTGGCCGCTCGAAAGCCTTGAATCGGCCCGATTGTAAATGGGATCGCCGATTCCGACGAAGTTGTCGGCCAGCTTCTGCTTCCTAATGCCCAAGAATAGCTCGCTCGGCAATGTGCGAACGTCTCTCCGGGAAATCAAGTATGCCGATCTTGGTTGCCCTGTGTCAGGGAGCGCCGCCCAGGGGATGCCATTCAGAAGTTGGCCGTCGGGGACAAGCAGCCAGTGCTTCTTAGCCCGCAATTGAGGGGGAAGATTGGAAAAAAGCATGTCGGCGAGGTGGCACCGGGAAGCGTCGGAAACGGTGCGTGAGCGCACAGCCATTTTGAACTGCTCGGCCGCCTCCTCAATGGCCTGCCGAGTGCCAATTGAGTACAAATTCACCGAATCTCCTGTCGTCGCCCACATATAGGAGGTATCCGCCATCTTCTTCCCAAGAGAGAAGCTGAGGAGTAGATCCTCGGCCCCTAAGCTTTGCTGGATATCTCTAAGTGATTTCTGATGAAAATTTCTCTCTCGATCTTTTGAGAATTCATTTGCACTTAGTCCTACTTGATCCTGGAGAACTGACAGACGGGCCCGGATCTGTCGGGCAGCTAACTCGTCTGGGCCTCCGGGCTCGGCAAGGGACTTAGCCTGCGCGGCTTCCAATTGACGAAGCAGGTCGTAATACTCGGGAGGCAATCGATCGAGCCGCTGCAGATAGAACAGGGCCTGTTCACGCAAATTGGCGGCGCGACTCCTTGCAAGAACCTCCAGCGAATCCCGCATCAGCGCTTGGTTGTTGCGTGCGAGGGCCGTGGCTGCTGCGCGAGTAATGTAATCGGAATAGACAGAGTGGAGAAGCGCCACCGTTGCGGTGCTCGAAACATCGCCTGGCAACGCCGCCGAGCGCCATTCATCGGCTCGCTGAACCGCGCTTCGAAGCGATCCGAGCGCTTCGTCTGTACGGCCTAATTGAGCCAGAATCAACCCTTTGGTTTGGAGCACCTCATAGGATTTGGAGAGATTTAAGGCTGAGGCCGATGTCATCGCTCCTTCCATTACTTCCAGCGCCAGTTTGGGTCTTCCCAGGCAGAGCGTGACATAGGCCTGGTCCACTTGGGTTTCAAAGAATGCGTCGTCCTGCTCGTGGGTCTCGGCCTCAATCTTCGACGCGTTCTTCAAATATCCGTCCGCTTCCTCATACAGGGACCTGGGCGCGTCGTATTGCTCAAACAGGACGTACTCTGCCAGCTTCTTCCACCCGAATGCCTCCGAGCGCTTGTCTCCTATGCTCTCGGCAAGCGCGATGGCTTTTTGAGCCGAGTACTTTCCTTCAACAGGCTTCCCTTGGTGATAAAGGATGTCGGCTTTAACGAGGTAAGCGCCAAGGAGCGTCTGAGAGGCGCTTTTGCCCCTAGCGAGGCTCAGGTAATAGATGGAGTGATCAATCTCTTCCGCTGCTTCAGGCAGGCTGTTCAAATATATGTATAGAGAAGCCAGGTTGCCGGCGATCGTTCCGGAAAGGAATGGATTGCCGACTCGAGCAGCCAGATCGCGTGCCGATAACAATGAGTGTAGGGACTGGCGGTACTCGAACGTACCTAGCTCGCAGGCTCCCATCCCGGCGAGGGCGCGAGCTTCACCCTCGGCGTAATGAAGGTCTTGGGATTGCTGCCGGGCCTCTACATAGAGGGCCTCTGCCTCGCGTAGATTTCCCTTCTGCCCACTCTGCCGGGCAGCAAGCAAAATACGCTCAACTTGCGGAAAAGTGCGAGTTTCTGAAGCCTTCTGGTCTCGTGCGTCACCCACTGCGTGTGGTGAAAGCACTGCGATAACGAAGAACAGCCAAGGCCGGCGAAATGCGCTTCGCAGCGAGGGCCAGACTTCAAAAGTCAGCCGAATTCCTTAAGACCTGTAAATCGGGAACACCTACATCCTAACAAACGAATGTGTGAGTTGAAATACTTATTTGTCTTGAGATTCGCCTAACAGAATAAGCAGCTGAGTATGATCCATGCTCGGCCGTCGAAATCAAGCTAGAAACTGATACAGGGCTACGATCATCGGGAGAAGAATAACTGGTACGTGCATCATGGTGTGGTCTAGCCTCCTTCGCCTGCGAGGTTCTCAGCTCTGCCCATCAGCGAGCTCCCAAAGTTCCACCCAACCGACTGATACAAAAAGAGATATTTTTTTGTGTTGTCTTGTGACCGAGAATTTAGCGCGGCTTTGAACGTATGCAGCGGCCATATGTCAGGTGATCGACATGTGGCATCTAAAGCTGTAGGGGAATGGAATAAGTCGCTGTGCAACGACCGCAAACTAAGGATCGCCAATGAACTGCTGCAGACGGCGGAAAGTCGGCAGATCGATGTCTGGGGCGCAGCATCCGCGGATCGTCAAGGACACCTGTACTGACGTGCTATCCTGTCTCTTCATGCCGCATGCCCACCACCATCTCCATCACCCGATGGGCTAACGTGGCGGTGAGCTTGGGATTGAATCTGGTCTTGGAATTTCGCCCGCCACCTCGGCGGGCTTTTTGTTTTTTAGGACACTCATGGGTATTGCGCTCGACTTCGATAAACAGAATGGCTTGATCGCTGCGGTTGTACAGGACGCTTCGTCTCACCGAGTGCTGATGGTCGGCTACATGAATCAGGAGGCCTTCGACAAAACCATTGCCACCGGCCACGTCACCTTCTTCAGCCGATCGCGCCAGACGCTCTGGACCAAGGGCGAAAGTTCCGGCCACTTCCTTCTGCTTAAATCCATCTCCACCGATTGCGATGCGGACGCCCTGCTTGTTCAGGCCGAGCAGACCGAGCGCGGCATCTGCCACGAGGGCTACGAGAGTTGTTTCTTCCGTACCTGGCAGAAGGGCGACTGGAAGATTACCGAACAGCCTATCTACAATCCAAGCGCCGTTTACGGGGACAAGAAGTGAAGCTGCGTCTCGGTCTCCCCAAAGGAAGTCTGGAAAACGCCACATTCGAACTCTTCCGCAAGGCCGGGTTCAACATCACTACCAGCAGCCGCTCTTATTTCCCTGCCATAGACGACCCGGAAATCGATTGCATGTTGATCCGCGCTCAGGAAATGGCTCGCTATGTCGAAGACGGTGTCCTTGATGCCGGCCTCACCGGTCGCGATTGGGTGGAAGAAAACGAAGCGACGGTAGTGACTATTACGGACCTGATCTACGCGAAGCAAAGTTTTGGCCGCGTTCGCTGGGTCCTGGCAGCGCCCGAAGCCTCGCCGTTCAAGTGCGTTGAAGATCTGGAAGGTAAAATCATCGCGACCGAGCTAGTGGCAACCACTAAGCGGTACCTCGCCAGCCGCGGAGTAAAAGCCAAGGTAGAATTCAGCTGGGGCGCCACTGAGGTGAAGCCGCCGGAACTTGCTGACGCGATCGTAGAAGTGACTGAGACCGGTTCCTCACTGCGCGCCAATAAGCTGCGGATCATCGAAACCGTCCTCGAATCTAACACTCAGTTCATTGCCAACATCAAGTCGTTTGAGGATGAGTGGAAGCGCCGCAAACTCGAAGACGTCAAGATGCTGCTGGAAGGCGCAATGAACGCCCAAGGAAAAGTTGGCATGATGCTGAACGTTAAAAAGGCTGATCTCTCGATTGTCTTGGGCATTCTGCCGGCTCTTAAGAATCCAACCATTTCGCAGCTCAGCGATGAAGGGTGGGTGGCCGTCAATACAATCCTTGAAGAATCTACGGTGCGCCAGATTATTCCCCGGCTCAAGGAAGCCGGGGCGCAGGGTATCGTCGAATATCCTCTGAACAAGATTGTGCTTTAGCCGCCATGATTCGGATTCTTGGCTTGTCGGAGTTCGAGAAAATTGTCCGGCGCCGTCAGGGAACCCTGGACGACGCTGAAGCCGTGGTTGCGCCCATTCTGGAGGCTGTGCGCCGCGAAGGGGACGCCGCGCTTCTTCGGTACGCGCGCCAATTCGATTCGATTGGCGACCAACCGCTCCGAGTACCGCAGGACGAACTAATAGCCGCAGCTCTGAACATGAATCATGCGGTGTGGACTGCGGCGGAAACCGCCCGCAACCACATTCATGCTTTCGCCGTCACCCAGATTCCATCCGAACACACTACCGAGTTTTCCCCGGGCCGCCAACTGGGCCAGATTGTCAGGCCGATTGAGGCCGCCGGTTGTTACATCCCCTCAGGCCGTTATCCGCTCCCGTCCACTCTGCTCATGACGGCTGTACCCGCGCAAGCCGCTGGCGTCACGCGCATTGTTGTCACTACTCCCAACCCCAGCCCCGAGATCCTCGGCTGCGCGCACATGTTGGGTCTTACCGACGTTTTTCGCGTTGGAGGCGCCCAAGCCATCGGGGCCATGGCTTTCGGCACTGAGTCAGTCCCAAAGGTCGATCGGATTGTCGGCCCGGGCAACGTCTACGTCGCGGCCGCCAAGAAACTCCTGGCTGGCGAGACGGGCATCGACTTTATCGCCGGGCCCACCGAGATCCTGATCCTCGCTTCAGAAGGTAGGCCCGCCTGGATCGCGGCCGATATACTCGCTCAGGCTGAGCACGACACGGACGCATGCGCGATCCTGATCACTACCTCTCGAAGCCTCGCGGAGCAAGTGGCCGCGGAGATCGAGCGCCAAATCGAAACGCTTCCAACCTACGCAACGGCCCGCATCGCTATTGACACAAACTCTGCCATCTTCATCGCGCCGGATACCGACGAAGCAGTTGAATTGGCGAACCGGTTCGCCCCGGAGCACCTCAGCCTGCTCGATCCGTCACTGCTCCCCAAAATACGCCACGCCGGCACAGTCTTCCTCGGTGAATCATCGCCGGAATCGGCCGGCGATTACGCAGCTGGTCCCAGCCATGTGCTGCCCACGAACGGCATGGCTCGCTTGCGGGGAGGACTCTCTGCCCTTGATTTCGTCAAAGTCATCGCTGTCCAACAGCTCTCTCACCGCGCGTTGCTCGATCTCGCGCCAACCATCACCGTCCTCGCCCGCTCCGAAGGTCTCGAGGCGCACGCCCGCTCAGTGGAGATTCGATTTGCCTAGTTCCTCTAACAAGACCGCGGCGGACCGCAACCTGCAGCCTCGTAACGCCGTATTGGAGATGGCGCCCTACAATCCACCCAGTTCGGGCCGCCGGAACAAGCTTCGTCTCGATTTCAACGAGAACACAGTCGGCTGCTCACCGCACGTTCTCGACTTCATCAAGCGCTATCTCACTGCTGGCGACCTCGCGATCTATCCCGAGTACGAAGCCGCGCGCGAAGACCTCGCCGGCTATTTCCGCGTCACATCTGATGAGATGACACTCACCAATGGGACCGATGAGGCAATCCAGCTTGTGGTCAATACCTTCGTCGATGACGATGATGACGTGCTTATTCTGCGGCCGTCCTACGCCATGTATAGGTTCTATGCACAACTGGCCGGCGCGGCAGTGCATGAAATCGATTTCCGCGTGGGGAAACTTGCTTTCCCGCTCGAAGAAATTCTCAACCGTATTACTCCCGCGACCCGAGCGATCTTCATCAGCAATCCCAACAATCCGACTGGCACCGGCACCACAGTTGCGGCCCTCGAAAGAATTCTGCTCCATGCACCCAATGCGGCAATCCTGGTCGACGAAGCTTACTACGAGTTCTGCGGTGTCACGATGTTGCCGATGCTCAATATATACCCGAACCTCTTCGTCAGCCGGACCTTCTCCAAAATTTTCGGCATGGCCGGCCTGCGATGCGGCGTCTTGTTCTCACAAGCCGGCAACATGAAGCAAATTCGTAAAGCGCAGTCGCCGTACAGCGTCAATATAATGGCCGCCATGGCTGCTCGCATTGCGGTCCAGGACCAAAGCTTCATCGAAGAGTCCGTCGTGGAGATCCTCGCGGCCCGGGAGTTGCTCTATGTAGGTCTCGAAAAGCTTGGGATTCCCTACATTGAAAGCAAAGCGAACTTCGTCTTAATCGACACAGGTAATCGGTCGCTCGAAGTTCGCGACGAGCTTCGCAAGCGCGGCATTCTGGTTCGCGATCGCAGTTATGAACTTCCTGGCAGCGTGCGCATCACTGTCGGCACCCGCGATCAAATTCGTCAGCTACTCACTGAACTTCAGGAGATTTGGTAATGGGGCAGCCACAGCCGCTTCCCTCCCCCGATGTCTTTGTCTTCGATATGGACGGCGTGCTTGCCGAAGTCACCGCCAGCTATCGCGAGACCATCGTTTCCACGGTCCGGCATTTCACCGGCCAAACCATAAGCAATGAGATGATCCAGGCTTTCAAGAATGCCGGCGGCTGGAACAACGATTGGGAACTCTCGCACCGCTTCATTAAAGACCTCGGACACCACGTCCCATACCAAGCCGTCGTTGACGAGTTCAATCGTATCTTTTTGGGTCATGACTCAACACCAGGCCTTATCGGTCAGGAATCTTGGATTCCCAGACCCGGGTTGCTGGAGGAATTGGCGGAAACTCATCCGCTCGGCATCTTCACAGGCCGGTTGCGGTATGAACTCGAACCGACGATCGCCCGCTTCGTTCCTCATCTCCGCTTTCACACTTCCATCACGGCTGACGATGTCGCGCGTCCCAAGCCAGCGCCCGACGGCCTACACCAGATTCAGAAATTGTTTCCCGGCAAGACGATCTGGTACTTCGGCGACACGGTCGACGATGCTCGCAGCGCTCGCGATGCGCATGTCCCGTTCTTTGGAATCGCTTCGCCCGATTCCCTGCGCCGCGATGAGCTCGTCTCGCGACTCCATGAGTACGGGGCTCTGCGAGTCATTCCCGACATTAACGAGGTCACTACTCTTCTCACGGAGACGGAGGCGCCTGTAGCGTGAGAGAATCTGCAGTCGAACGCCTTACGAAAGAAACCCGGATCAACGGGTCGCTGCGGATTGAAGGCAGCGGCACTTACGATGTCTTAACCGGTATTCTTTTCCTTGATCACATGCTTGAGCTTTTCGCTAAGCACGGCGGCTTCGATCTGACACTCAAAGCCACCGGCGACCTGGACGTCGATCAGCACCACACTGTCGAAGACTGCGGCATCGTACTTGGCCAGCTCTTTTCAAAAGCTCTCGGGGATCGCCGCGGTATTAATCGTGCCGGGTACTTCGTCCAAACCATGGACGAAACGCTCGCCGTCGTCGCTCTCGACCTGGGCGGCCGTCCGTCCCTAGTGTATGACCAGCAAGTAAACGTCGTCCTTGTGGGCGAACTGCAAACCGAGCTCCTCCACGATTTCTTCGAGGGCTTCGCCAATCACGCAGGCGCAAACGTCCACGTCAAGGTTCTCTACGGCCGTTCAAGCCACCACAAGATCGAAGCCATCTTCAAATGCTTCGCTCGCGCCCTGCGTTACGCGTGTTCGACGGACGAGCGGCTCATAGACCAGCTCCCTTCAACAAAGGGTTTGCTATGACCGTCATCGTCGATTACGGCGCTGGTAATCTCCGTTCTGTTCAGAACACGCTCGATGAACTCGGTGCAGACTACACGGTCTCGAACCAGGCGAGTATCGTCGCGGCGGCACGCAAACTAGTTCTTCCCGGTGTGGGCCATTTCGGTCAGATGATGACTGCGCTCGACACCCTGGACCTTCGGGCCTGCATCCTCGAGCGCATTTCCACTGGCATTCCCACCTTTGGCATTTGCCTCGGTCTACAGTGTTTGTTTGAAAGCAGCGAGGAAGCACCTGACTCGAAAGGCTTCGGCCTGTTCCCGGGTACGGTGAAGCGATTCCAGGGCGAAGTCCGCGTGCCGCACATGGGCTGGAACACGCTCGATTCCGTTAAACCTTCCCGCCTGCTGGCAGGCCTTGATGCACAGCCTTACGTCTACTTTGCGAACAGCTACTACGTGCCGGTCTTTTCAAACACCGCCGCCACCACCGAGTATGTCCACCCGTTCACCTCTGTTCTCGAAGCCGGGAATGTCTACGGCATCCAGTGCCATCCCGAAAAGTCGGGTCCAGTTGGATTGCGCATCGTGAAGAACTTCCTCGATCTTGAAAGTTAAAGCGATGCTGGCGAAACGAATCATTCCCTGCCTCGATGTCATTGCCGGCCGCGTTGTAAAAGGTGTGAACTTCGTCGGCCTCCGGGATGCCGGCGACCCCGTTGAGCTCGCTGAACGTTACAACACACAGGGTGCCGACGAACTCGTCTTCCTCGACATCACTGCTTCAAGCGACGGTCGAGACACTATGATCGATGTAGTTGCCCGCACCGCGCGCCGCATCTTTATTCCGCTGACTGTTGGCGGCGGTATTCGTTCCGTGGCTGATGCGCGCAAAATTCTCCTGGCCGGCGCCGACAAGGTCAGCGTTAACACTTCTGCCGTTCAACGTCCCGAACTGATCAGCGAACTTAGTGAGGAGTTTGGCGCGCAAGCGGTGGTTCTTGCTATTGATGCGCGCCGCTCCGGTTACGACCGCTGGAACGTCTTTACCAAGGGCGGACGTCACGATGAAGGCATAGATGCCGTCGAGTGGGCGCGGCGGGGAGAATCTCTGGGCGCGGGCGAAATCCTGCTCACTTCCATGGACACGGATGGCGTGCAAACCGGGTTCGATTGCGACCTCACTTGCTGCATCGCCGCCGCCACCACTATTCCCGTAATCGCCTCTGGCGGCGCCGGTAGGCCCGAAGATTTTGTTACGGTGCTCACAAGCGGCCGTGCTGACGCTGCTCTCGCCGCTTCGGTCTTTCATTACGGCAAGTACACGGTGGCTGACCTGAAGGCTTCTCTGTCTCAGGCCGGGGTGCGGGTTCGCCCGGCGCCGGCAGTCTTATCAATTTCATGATTGTTCCCTGTATCGACATCATGGGCGGCAAGGTAGTCCAACTCGTTCAAGGACGTGAGCCCGCACTCGAAGGCGGCTCTGTCGACTCGATGCTGACACTTTTCGCCGGTTTTCCAGAAATTCAAGTCATTGATCTCGATGCGGCCATCGGCAACGGCGCTAACAATGAAATGGTGGAGGCTATCTCGAAACGCGTGACGGCTCGCGTCGGGGGCGGCGTGCGCTCTTCAAAGCGTGCTGAGGAATTGGTCGCCTGCGGCGCTTATCGCATCATCGTCGGCACCTCGGCATTCACAAACAACGGCCCCAACACGGCTTTGCTGCGGCAGCTGGCTGAGGCCGTGGGCGCCCACCGCCTCGTGATCGCGCTCGACAGCAAAGACGGTTACATCGTAGTCAGGGGTTGGCGTGAATCCACCTCGATTCGCGCCGTGGACATAATTAGCGAACTTGACGTCTATTGCGGCGGTTATCTCTGCACCTACGTGGACAAAGAAGGAATGATGGAAGGTACAGACATAAATTGGTTTTCGAGGCTGCGGGCGTCAACCACCCGCGAAATCACAGCCGCCGGCGGTATCACCACGATGGCCGATGTGCGCGCCCTCAGCGCCATGAATATCCATTGTGCCGTCGGCATGGCCATGTATACGGGCCGCTTGAATATCTCCGAGCTTGCGGAATTCAACGCTGGCCTCGCTCAGTCCTTATGAGATTGGTATCGTAAACATCGATGAATCGGCGTCAGTTTTGCAATCTTGCCGCGCTATCGCCTCTGATCAAGCCACCGTCCGGCTTGCCCACCTACACCATCGCCACGCGTTTTAAGCCCGCTCAGAGTCCGGGCTCGCCTGGCCGCTGGCGGGGCAAAGTCATCAAGGTGTATTCAGATGTCTGCATCGACACCTCCTCGAATCGGGTCAACGCCGTTGTGGTCCGCGAGATGCTCTCTGCTGGAATTCAGAAGCTGACCGGAACCTCGGACGACCGCGCCGCGTGGGCTCAATTTATTTCAAAAGAGGACGTTGTCGGTATCAAGGTAAACTGCTCCGGTGCGCCGAAGATTCATTCGAGCCCTGAGCTCGTTGGTGCCATCATCACAAATCTGATTGCCCTCGGCGTTCCGGCTTCAAACATTTACATTTATGAACGTTTTGAAGATCAAATGCGAGTGGTTAATTTCCCGCGGTTCGTGCCGTCAGGCGTCAAGATCGTGGCGGCCGAAGCGATTAATGGTTCCGGAGGCACAATTCTTGGATATGATCCCGAAACCTACGTTGAGGTGAATTTCTTCGGGGAGGATGACACGAGGTCGAATCTGACCCGCATTGTTTCGGAGAGGCTCACCAAGATCATCAACGTACCGAATATGAAGGAACATCAAGCAGCCGGCGTTACCGGATGCCTGAAAAATATTGCATACGGCAATTTTTCCAATGTTGCCCGTTCCCACCAAAACGAGAAGACCAATACATACTCATTTATTGGCACCCTCGCCTCCGTTGAGCCAGTGCCATCGCGGACGGTGTTGCATGTGATGGACGGCCTTCGCGGCGTGTGGCACGGCGGCCCATTCCTGCGAGACCCCAAATTCCTGTTTTTCCCCAAGCAGATTATGCTTGGGACGGACCCGGTCGCCATGGATCGCCTCTTGATCGATATCATCGAGGAAAAGCGGAAGTCAGAAGGCGCTCCGTCGATCTTTGACCGGTCGACGGACCAATTGAAGAGTCGTGGCCGCTTAGACACGCACTTCAACGCCTTCATTCGCGAGCCTGGACACGTTGAATACGCATCTCACCTCGGGCTTGGTGAGTATGACATCCGCAGGATTCAGCAAGAGGTCGTCAAACTCTAATGCGGCTATTCCTGGCGCTGGTTATTCCCTCACTTCTGTGGGACAGCGGGCCCGAAACCGCACCGGTGCTTAAGCAACAGGAGATCACGGCAATTGCCGTGCCAACTTCCCGGGCCGCTGCCTGGCAACGAGTGCCCGGTATCTCCCTAACAGTTGTTGATCCTTTGCAACTCACGAGGGTTTTGACGCCTTCTCTTGCCGACCCGCCAGCCAACGAATCGGCTGCTACCCGCAGGCCGTGGGTCAATTCCAATGGCTGGAGATTTCTCCGCAATCCGCAGGGAAACTACCTATACGAGGCACCCGGCGTTGCCTCCGCCTTGGCAGCCGCGGAGAGCTTCACGTTTGGCGTCCCCGCGTTGATTCACACCGACGATAAGGGACTGGCCGCATTGGGCCGCATGCTAACTCTTCTGAGAACCGTAGACGCGCCGAGGAACCCATCGCTGGCCAATATTGGATTCGTCGACGATGGGACGGAACCGTCAGCGGAGTTCATGAATCTCCTAGTTCGAAAAAACCTGCTCTTTCAGGTGTTTAAAACTCCCGATCCAAAGATGGCTTTGAACGTGATTCCCGGGTCAGCCGATTACCCGCAATCGGAAGCCGGTCGTCCGAGCTTGCTTGCCGAAAGAGTGCGCGACAACCTGAACGACGAAAAACGCCTTCTTCGAATTTTTGGTAGCGACAACGTCATCGGCCGTTTGGAAGGAACGGCCGGCGTGGCCCGGTTGTACCTCATCAATTACGGTGGTGCGAAAAGGCCCATACATGGTTTACGTGTTCGGGTCTTAGGCCGATTTTCCCATCAAGCCGTCATTGCAGATACTGAAAAGTTGCGACTCTTCGACATCAGAGAGTTCGACGCGGCAACTGAGTTCACAATCCCTGAGCTGACAATGTTTGCCGTTATCGATCTCTCGCGGTAACAGACTCGCACGCGATAGGAAGCCGAGATGAAGCGTGGTCGTTATACTGGCTTTCGAGGGCTATCTTTGTGGACGCTGTTGGACCGGAACTCGCTAGGTCCGCATCAAGCAGGAGAATGACGTTTGTCCGAGGCCGTCTGGACACCAAAGCACAATCCCTTTGCAATCGCGCTTACCGTCACCCTCGCGACGTTCATGGAAGTGCTGGATACCTCCATCGCGAACGTGGCGCTGCCCCATATTGCGGGTAGTCTTTCCGCCAGTCAGGACGAATCGACCTGGGTCCTGACCAGTTACCTCGTTTCAAACGCCATCATTCTTCCGATGAGCGCGTGGCTGTCCAGCACGTTTGGGCGCAAGCGCTTCTACATGTCGTGCGTGTTCCTATTTACGTGTAGCAGCTTTCTCTGCGGACTGGCTCCGAACCTCGGGATTCTCATTCTATTCCGGGTCATCCAAGGCCTGGGCGGTGGCGGCTTGCAGCCGAGCGAGCAGGCCATTCTCGCAGACACGTTTTCGCCGCAAAGGCGCGGCATGGCATTCGCGATTTACGGCATGGCGGTGGTGATGGCGCCGGCCATCGGGCCGACTGTAGGCGGCTGGATTACAGACAACTTCAGCTGGCATTGGATTTTTTACATCAATGTGCCGGTGGGAATCCTGTCTCTTTTCCTGACGAATAGGCTTGTCGAGGATCCCCCCTACCTTGCCGAACAGCGAAGGCAGAGGAAAGCCGCAGGCATTGACTTCTGGGGGATCGGACTTCTGGTACTGGCGATAGCGAGTTTACAGATCGTGCTCGACAAAGGTCAGGAACTGGATTGGCTCGGCTCTCGTTTTATCGCTACATTTCTGGTGGTGGCAATCATATCGTTTGTGATCTGGATCTGGTGGGAATGGCATCATCCGTTTCCAATCGTCGACGTCAAGCTGTTTAAGAAGCGCAACTTCTCCACGGCAATGTTCTTCACCTTCACGCTGGGGATCGTTCTGTTTGGCACAACGGTGATGTTGCCGCAGTTTCTGCAGACGCTGCTTGGCTATCCGGCGGTGAAGGCAGGTGAGGCGATGGCCGGCGGCGGCTTCATAATGCTCCTGATGATGCCCATTGCGGGCTTTCTGGTGGGCAAGGTCGATCCCCGCAAAATGATGGCGGTCGGTTTCGCCATGACCGCCTATGCTCTTTATAATTTCGCCGATCACATTACGATGGGTCTGGATTTCAAGACTGCGGTGATAATGAGAACCATGCAAACTGCAGGGTTGGCGTTCATCTTCTTGCCGTCAAACACGCTGGCGTATGTGGGTATTCCGCGCGAGAAAAACAATCAGGTTTCAGCGGTGAACAGCTTTGTGCGGAATATCGGCGGCAGCATCGGAATTGCGCTAATCACCACATTTCTCACCCGGCAGGCCCAGAAGCATACCAACTACCTAACTGCCCATGCGACGGCAGGCTCGCAGTCTTTTGACCGGATGAAAGACGGGCTGACCAAGCTTTATGAGAGCGCAGGCGCGGGACCCGCGGGATCGCAGCAGATGGCTTATGGCCAGATTGAGCGGGTAATTCAGGGGCAGGCGACGACGCTCGCCTATGTGGACGCCCTGCTTGCCCTGACGCTGGTGGTGTTGTGTCTGGTGCCTTTGGTAGCCATTATGAAGCGGCCGCCGAAACTGCCGCCTGGAGCGCCGAAGGTTGCAGCCGAACCCGTTCATTAACGTTCTCGGTCCTAGGCTCATCACTCCCCGCACAATCAAGCTGATGCAGCCAGAAGCTTAACAATGTACGTCGAGATGAATTACTAAGCGCTGCCATCTGGTGGCGATTGGTGTTCCGGGTGGGTGCATCCGGGGAATGAAATCAGGGCCGTGTCTCCTCGATAGTTGGCACTCTCTCGCCCTGCCTGGGATAGGTAAAAGGCATCGATCGCTGCGTTTTTGAATGTCACGAAAAACTTTTCCTCCGCTGTTTGAGGCGACTTTTCGTTCCTTGCTAACCGGTCGATAACAGCCACCAGATCTGCCCCACTGGCTACGGCCTCAAGGTTATTACGCCAGAGTTCGCGATTCGACTGGTCACCATAGTAAAGAACAGTATCGAGATAATAAGCGACGCCCGCATCATGAGCACCGGGGCCATCCTCGCCTGCCGGAATGAGGATTTCGGATAGTGCATCGAGAGTCTTGTATTGCGCTGGGGACAAGGCGCGCGGCTGGTAAGAGGCGATATTGACCTCGGCGACGGCTGGAGACCCTTGATGGTGTTCTCGCGCTAGACCCGAACTGGTGGTGAGAGTGACAGCGATGATGCGGAGAAGTTCGCGACGATCCATGTCCATGGTCAGATCTCCTTGCGACGCGCTTTTTCGGCAATCTTCTCGCCGGTACGCCATGCGAGGGCAATGTTAGTGAGGGTCGGGTTCTTTTCCGGATACGCGGCGAAGACGGAGGCATCTCCGACGAAAAGGTTCGGAATGTCGTGGGACTGGCAATCGGCGTTCAACACTGAGGTCCTGGGATCGTTCCCCATCCGAGTTGTACCCACCCAGTGGTTGTAGTCGATTTGGAGCTTAGAAGGATCCACTTTCCCAGGTGTAAGGACGACACGGCCCCCTGCAGCCTTGACGATCTCCTCACACGTTTCGATCATGTCGTCTGCCATGGCAACATCACTGTCCTCGTAGTGGAGGTGAATACGCGGCAGCGATAAACCGTACTTGTCCTTACGCAGCGGGTCCAGGTCAACGAACTTCTTCGAAGAAACCGCCAGCGAGCCCTGCATGTTCATCGAGGCGTGAGTGGCGTTCATTTCAAGCAGGTCGCGCTTTAGCGAGCTACCGTACCCTGGAACCGCACGAATAAATAGGCGGTTAGGATGAAGGCCAGAGCCGCACTGCACTTGATAAGTGCCTTCAAACTTCGGATTGGGCTTATCCCAGTAAAGCGATGTCAGCAGGCCGTGGTAGTAATCGGTGCCGTCATCATTAGAAGCGTCGCGACCGTGTAGTTGAGGGAAAACGCCGGCGACGGTAAGGCCAAAGTGGCTCGCCAAATTGCGGCCAACCATTCCGCTGGAATTCGCGAGGCCGTTAATGAGCAGATGGCGTGCGGTTTCGATCGCGCTGCAGGACAGCACGAGGACGCGACATTTTAGTTCCTGCTCAACGCCTTTTGCGTCGACGGTGGCTATGCCCGTGACACGCCCTTCTTTCGAGTTGATGCGAGTCATCATTGACTCGAGGAATAGGGTGAGGTTGCCCGTTTTCATTGCCAGCGGAATAGGCGTATTGGCGGAAGTATACTTGCTGTCAATCTCGCAGCCAGCCATGCAGTGGCCACAGTAGTGGCACTTGGCGCGGGAAAATCTTTCGGTCGGAATGGCCTTCCGCTGAGCAACAAACTCCATCGTGCGACCGCGCGCTTTAAGAGCTTGTGTGCCTCGCTTCAACATCTGCTCGCCGCAGCGAAGGGGCACCCCTTGCTGAAACTCACCGTCTGGCATGTTCCAGAGGCCGTCTTTGAAGCCATGAACTCCCATAACTCGCTCCGCTTTGCTGTAGTAGGGAGCCACTTCTTCGTATCCGATAGGCCAGTTCCGGTAATCGCCTGGGCCGAAGCGGAGGCTGTGTCCGGCCCAGCAGAGTGACCGACCGCCGAGTGCCCTGAGATAGCCATGGTCTGGCCGGTCGCCCACGCCCGTGAAATGATTGCGCTCCGAATGATCGGAGAACACGCTGGGGATCGGGCTGCCATAGCCTGCCCGTAAGCGGCTATCGAGGTTCGAGTACGCGTTCACATGAGCCCCGTAGTCTATGCCAGGGACCATGCGACGTCCGGACTCCACTAAAGCCACCTTCAAGCCGGCTTCTGCAAGGCGCCAGGTGACCATGCCACCTCCGGGCCCACTACCTACTACAATCACGTCGAAGAATGGCTCAGTCTTCAGAAGTCTACCTCGCAACCTATTGGGGCGTCGGTCATTTTCACAATCGGTTCAAACCGATTGCTCAAGGCCAACCTTAGCCTTCCGTCTTCGTGTTCCCTACCGATCCACCGCGCATCTGGCGATAGCTCGACGCGGCGTCACTTTCCACCGATGACCGCGAAAACATTCTAGCCTGTTTCCCGGCGAGAGCTAGGCCGAATAGCCAGAGCGCGTTTCTGGGCCGCCTCCCAATTTTCGATTCTTTACCCATAGAAGGCTCGATTGGCACGTCCCCGATCTGGTGAGGACCAATGCAAGCCAGCGAGAGCTGCGTTGGACATGCAGCCCGCGTTCAGCGGTATAGTTCGGTTCCCACAAGCTTCGGATCATACGGTGGGAATTGACCATGCTGATTGAACATTTCGTGGTATTTGCCGAGCTTTTCCAGATCGATGTCCACGCCAATGCCGACTCCAGGCGGCACGCCCCAATTCGGTCCGTTGACAATCGGAAGTGGGGTCTTCACAATGTCGTCGGTCATCAGGTGCGCTGTCTGCTGGTTACCCTCCACTACATTCGGAAGAGTCAAAACGATATGATGGCAGGCCGTTGCGGTGATCCCGAGTTCTCCGTGAGTGTGGCGGCAAACCTGTAGTCCCTGAAGATGGGCAAACGAGGAAAGCCGCTGAAACTGCGCCAGTGAGCCCGTGAAATAAGGGCTGAAACAGTAAACGTCCGCCGTTCGCGCGGTCATTTGCCGCATCGCGTCTTCCGAGGTCCACAAACCCTCATTGGCGGAAACGGCCACAGAGCACCTGTTTCTCACTTCTTGCATGCACGAGACCGGGTCCTGGACCACCGGTTGCTCGATGAAATCAATGTTGAATTCATCGAGGCGTGCCAGGTTGCGGAGAGCCTCATTCACCTTCCAGGCAGCGTTCGCGTCCAGGCGGATTTTAGCGAGGGGCCCGATCGTCTCACGAAGTCTTCGGACCATCTCGATCTCCGCCTCGATATCCAGACCGACCTTCAGGTAGAACACCCGAAAGCCCTTGTCCTTGCCGGCCCGCGCCTGTTGCTCTATATGTTCAACCGTACCCTGGGAGCAGTAGTAGAAATAGGTCGCTTCGTCCCGTACTTTGCCGCCGAACAAGTTATACAGTGGTTGCACTGAAGCCTTCCCACAGATATCCCAGAGCGCCATGTCGATCCCCGGATAAGCGAAGCAGGCGGTATGCTGCCGCCAGGACCACAAGCCGCGGTGCCACAACTCCTGCCGGATCCGCTCACTATCCCACGGGTTGGCCCCTAGAACAAAGGGTTTCATCGATTCCAGCGCGCCCAGAACCGATCTGACATCCGCGCCGCTACAACTCTCCCCCCATCCGATCAGCCCGTTATCGGCCGCGGCTTTGACGATAATATCGGTGACTCCATCGCGATTTACTATCGAACTCACCTCACGGTGGGTATAAGGAACACTCACTGGTATAAATTCAAGATTCGTGATTTTCATGGATTTCGGTGAATATCTCGGGCGAAGACGCAAGTAGAGCCCTTGCGGCCGCGTGAATCGGCGATCACTTTGGCGCAGAGGCCCTCACCTGTCGTAGGAGCTGAACCCGTTACTTCTTTCCCAAGTAGTACGTTCCAGTCTACGGAACAGGAAATGAATTCCATGGATTGGGTATCATCTTTCGCGAAGCATTGAGTTTGCGGAACATTCCCGATTGGAACCGTCACCTCTGAACGTCCCACAGACCCTAAGTGCCACGCAGCGAACCATCGTCGTGCTGCTGGCCAGTTTTTCCATGATGAGCTACTTCGACCGGACCATCATGTCCATTGCCGGCCCGCAGATGATCCGCGATTTTGGCATTTCGCCGCCTCAGATGGGAAGCATCTATTCAGCCTTCGTACTCGGCTACGCCTTGTTGATGATTCCTGGAGGGTATCTTACCGACCGCATCGGCCCACGTCGCACGTTGATGCTGATGGGGCTTTTCTCAGCCGTACTTACCGGGTTAACAATCATTGGCGGGAAACCTGGTCTGGGAACGCTGATCGGAATTGTACCCGCGTTGTTTATCGTTCGGCTGGGCTTGGGAATTACAACAGCTCCGCTCTATCCCGCCTGCGCCCGCATGACCGCGAATTGGATTCCCATGGTTTATCACGCCCGGGTGCAGGCGCTGATCATCGCAGGATCATCTGTAGGGGCGGCTGTTTCTCCGTTTGCGTTCACGTGGGTCATGCTGAAGTTTAACTGGCGAATGCCCTTCCTGGCGGCAGCTTTCGCTACGGCGGGCCTTACAGCTTGGTGGTTCTGGTTCGCCCGGGATTACCCAGGTTCGAGATGGCCCGAACACACGAATCGCGTCCTGACCAGCCAATCGTGGGTCGCGCTATTCCGTGACCGTAATCTCCTCCTGATCACGCTCGCTTACGGGGCCCTTGGATATTTCCAATACATATTCTTTTACTGGATGTACTACTACTTCGGCGAAGTTTTGCATCTGGGTACCGAGGCTAGCGCCAGATATACGACCATTCTGTTCGTTACCGAAGGAGCGATCATGCCCCTTGGGGGCTTTGCTTCCGACCGCCTCACACGGCTTTACGGGCCACAGTTTGGCCGCCGAATAGTCCCCATCGCCGGTCTGTGCCTCGCCGCTACCTTCACCTATTTCGGAAGCTCCCGTGCGGGCGTCGCAGCTGTCGCATGCCTCTCTCTCGCCTTCGGACTCGCGGCCTCCTGCGAAGGACCCTTCTGGGCGACCGTCACCGAACTGGCCGGCGATCGTGTGGGCGGCGCATCCAGCATCCTGAATACCGGAGCCCAGGTTGGCGGCTTCTTCGCACCCATTCTGACTCCGGTCATTGCCTCCCGCGCCGGGTGGGCCTGGGGCCTCCACGCAGGCAGTTTGGTTGCAGTCTGTGGGGCAGTCGCCATCTATTTCGTCAATATACGATCGGCGACTACAATTGGGGCCGACGCCAAATCCGTTTGAACCACTTCAGAAATTCGGCAGCGCAGCGCCCTGGCCCGGCTTCGCAGTGAAGCCAGCAAGCCTCAAAACCGGTAGGTTTTTAAAACAAACCCCGAACTCCCGCAAGCCCCTCATTTGTGGTCGAATAGTAGTGATGCGCCTTTTCGCTCTTCTTGTTTTGCTGGCCTCTCCCGCCTTCTCGGAAGTCACGTTCACTCGCGACGTCGCGCCCATCCTCTACCAACATTGCGTCTCCTGCCACCATGCCAATGACATTGCGCCCATGTCACTCATCAGCTATCAGGAAACCCGACCCTGGGCTGCAGCCATTAAACAGGCCGTCACCACGCGCAAGATGCCACCGTGGAAGGCCGATCCGCACGTGGGTAAATGGTCGAATGACAGCACGTTGAGCGAGGCCGAGATTTCGACTATCAAGGCATGGGTAGACTCCGGCAAGGCAGAAGGCAATCCGCAGGATCTCCCCCCGGTGCCGCATTTCACTGAGGGTTGGAAGAACGGCAAGCCCGATCTCGTTATCTCCATTCCAACCCAAACCATTGAGGCCTCCGGTCCCGATCAGTATGTGTACATCACCGTCCCAACAAACTTCACGGAAGATCGCTGGGTCGTAGCCGCCGAGCTTCGACCAGGTAACCGGCGAATCGTCCATCACGCGCATGTGTTTGTCGTTGAACCGAAGACTACTGAATCGAAGACCGACCCAAAGCCGGAAAAGCAGCCCAGCCCGGCCGAACTCTACTCGAAGTCGTTAATGGTGAAAGAGGGCACTCTTGAAAAGATGCGCCCGGATGCGCCTGTCATCAATGACGGCTGCGCGGTAGACGACAACGGTTTGATGCCTGGCCACCACAGTGGGGACTTGGGCAGCCTGCTTGGCAGCTACTTACCGGGCCGGGCACCGGACGTCTTTCCGGAGGGCACAGCTCGGTTGGTTCCAGCTGGCTCCCAACTCAACTTCCAGATCCACTATTCGCGTACCACGGGCAAGACGGAACAGGACGCCACAGGCGTGGGCCTAATCTTCGCGAAATCGCCGCCGCGCCAGGTAGCCCGCCGCATTGACCTGTCGAATCAACTGTTCCGCATTCCCGCCGGAGCCGCCGAGCAGGAAGTAACCGAATGCCACACCTTCAACAAAGACATCTACGTCACCAGCCTCACGCCGCACATGCACCTGCGCGGTAAGGCAATGCAGATGATTGTCACTTATCCGGATGGCCGTCAAGAGACGCTGCTTTCCGTACCTCACTACGACTTCAATTGGCAGATCACCTATCATCCGACAGATCTCCTGTTTCTGCCGAAGGGCACCCGCATCGCCATCGTGGGCCACTTTGACAACTCAGTCAACAATCCGGTAAATCCCGATCCCACGAAGCCGGTTCGCTGGGGAGCAGCCAGCGAAACCGAAATGATGGATGGTTGGATTGAATACGTGGACGCGCCGCCATCAAAAACTCAGGTCACGCAAGCGAACGCGCCCGCTGCTCCGTCTTCGAAGTAATTGCCGGGCTAGTTCCCACCGCTCCGGAAGAAATGCGCAATCAGATAATCGCGCAAATCCCGGTCAAAATTCCGCGTGTTCTTTTCGCTGCCTGTTGCCTCGGTATTGAACGCCACCAGATAGCCCTTCTTCGCGGCCGGATCGAAATAAAGATGGCTGATGAATCCATTTTGGCTGCCGCTGTGCCCAATCAAGCGGAGGCCGTTATCCTGGCGGACGAAAAAAGATAGTCCAATCGAGTCGTTCTGATCGGTCGGTGTCCCGGAGCCCACTTCCGGCTCGCCGATTTTCAATTGAGAGACAAACATGTCTTCGAGCGACCGCCTCGGCAGCACTTCCTCATACCGAGCGGTTAGTTCCCCGCCCCCTAAAAGAAATCGCAGATACTTCTCCATGTCCGCGAATGGCGAGTTAAGGCCGCCGTTTGAAACAGTGATACCGGTATCAAAATTGAAAGGCTGCTCAACCGGATCTCCCTTCTCAAAAGCAAAGCTGGCGGAGCGATGCTTCAGAAGGAAATACGGCGCGCGGTCGAAGTAGCTCTCATGCATCTCCAGCGGCTTCAGGATGTTTTTGTCGATATAGACTTCATAGTCGTCCCCGCTGAGCCGTTCAATCACTTGTCCCAGGAACACCACGCCAAGGTTCGAGTAGCTGTACTTGCTGCCGGGCGCGAACTCGACCTCCGTGTAAGGAAGCATCGCCACAACCTGCGACCACTTCGTCGGCTCAAACGGATGCCAGGGCTTGTCGCCTCCCCAAGGCCATGTCGGTGATCGGAAGCCCGCGCTGTGGCTCATCAATTGACGGATGGTGATGGCTTCCATCGGGCCGTACGAATTGTGGACCGCTGTCAATTCCGGCACATATTTCACAATCGGGTCGTCCAGCTTCAACAAGCCGCGGTCCCGAAGCTGCATGATGCCGATACCTGTAAACGTCTTGGTAATCGAAGCCCAATGGAAGGCCGTCTCGCGGTCGACCGGCGTCGAAGGCTCACGGCGTGCCAATCCATAAAACTCTTCGGTAACGCCCGCCCCGGGCATCGTGTTCCCGGCGATCTTTGTCCCGTCCATCACAACCAAAGCGCTGCCAACGATGCCGTTTTTAGCAACACCGCCTCGGTAGAACGAACGGAGCCCGTCCAGACCCTTTGGCGTATCCGCCCAGAGAATCGCCGCCCCCGCTGCGATCATCATAATAATCGGAATTCGGGCTGGTCGAGAGTCCAATAGTCTTCCTCTGAGGATCGAATAGCCGACCAGCGTAACATAAAGAGAGCCCCCGTCGCCTTTCATTGTTTGCGGCCTTGAGCCTTGGGTTGTGTGCCTTGGCCTACCCCGTTTTATCCAGGAGCCCTCATTTAGATGTGGATTGTACGGCTAGCTCTCCGCCGGCCCTATACGTTTGTTGTGATGTCGGTATTAATCGCCATTTTGGGCGGCATTGCAGCCGCCACCATGCCGACCGACATCTTTCCGAGCATTGACATCCCGGTTGTCAGCATTGTCTGGAACTATGCCGGTATTTCGCCGGATGAGATGGAGAAGCGAATGGTCACGATCAGTGAGCGATCGCTGACGACCACCGTTAACGACATTGAGCACATTGAGTCGCAATCCTATAACGGTGTCGCAGTCATCCGCGTCTTTTTCCATCCCTACGCCAAAGTGGAATTGGCCGTTGCCCAGATCAGCGCGATTTCACAAACTATTCTCCGCCGCATGCCTCCAGGGACGTATCCGCCCAGCATCATTAAGTACACCGCCTCCAGCGTTCCCATTCTCCAGTTGAGCCTTTTCAGTAACAGTCTCAGTGAACAGCAAATCTTTGACTACGGCACTAACTTCATCCGTACGAATCTGGCAACGGTGCAGGGCGCTTCCATCCCGTTGCCATACGGCGGAAAATCACGCCAGGTGATGGTGGATCTTGACCCCAAGGCGATGTATGCCAAAGGGCTGTCCGCCACCGATGTCTCAAACGCCATCAACCTGCAGAATCTGATTCTGCCTGCCGGCGATGCCAAGTTTGGAGACCGCGACTATCTTGTCCGCGTCAACAGCAGTCCTCTGAATGTGGCGGAGCTGAACGATATGCCCATCAAGACCGTCAATGGCGCAACGGTCTATGTCCGGGACGTGGCTCAGGTGCGTGATGGCTACGCTGTACAGACGAACATCGTTCGCCAGAACGGCAGCCGGGCCGCACTGCTCACCGTCCTCAAAAGCGGTAGCGCCTCGACGCTCGACATCATCGATTCCGTGCGCAAAGAGATTGCACGCATCAAGCCGGGCTTTCCTGCGGGGCTCGAAATCAAGGAGCTCTTCGATCAGGGCTTGTTTGTGCGTGCGGCGATCAACGGCGTTCTTCGCGAGGGCGTCATTGCCGCCGCTCTTACCGGCTGCATGATTCTATTGTTCCTCGGAAGCTGGCGCAGCACCATTATCGTTTGTATTTCAATCCCTCTGTCCATCCTGACTTCTGAGATCGTCCTCTGGATCCTGGG
>Ga0206891_10064_pt1 | contig 33544 bp, 28 predicted proteins | sample Alteio_BWOrgHeat_55_FD_153246 | JGI IMG/M metagenome (GOLD analysis project Ga0206891, IMG submission 153246) | Enriched cells from forest soil in Barre Woods Harvard Forest LTER site, Petersham, Massachusetts, United States - Alteio_BWOrgHeat_Nextera7 ...
TGGTGGGCATGAACCTCTCGCGGGGCTACACCCTGACTTACGGCGATGAACTAAGCGTGGGGCGCGTTCAGACGCCGACACTCGCAATGCTGGTGGAGCGTGAACTGGCCATCCGGCACTTCGTTCCCGAGAGCTATCTGGAGGTGATTGCAACGTTTCGACCTTCGGCGCAACCGGAGTCCGAGGCCTATAAAGGTACATGGGTCCGCGACGTTGCGGACATACAGAAATCCTCGCGGCTTCCCCAGGACGGCGTGGAAGCCAAGCAAATCGTGGCCCGCGCAAACACCGGGCTTGCTGCGATTGAATCGGTGAAGGCCGAAACGCAGCGCATGGCGCCGCCCCTTTTGTACGATCTGACCGAGTTGCAGCGCCATGCGAACCGGCTTTTCGGCGTCAGTGCCCAGCACACTCTCGACACGGCACAGGCTCTTTATGAGCGGCACAAGCTAATCAGTTATCCGCGTACGGACAGTCGTCATCTCTCGCAGGATGTAGCGGCGACCCTACGTCGGATCGTACAGACGGTGTCAGGGCCGTATCGAGAGTTTCTGGCTCCGGGCACTGGCGAGAAGCCCCTGGGGCGCAGGTATGTGGACGATACGAAGGTCAGCGACCATCACGCGATCATCCCGACGGTCACCTCGGTCAGCGGCGTGGATTTATCTGTGGACGAGCGGAAGATCTATGATCTGGTCTGCCGCCGACTATTGACCTGCTGGCACGAGGATCATGTGTGGTCAGTGACAACGATAATCACGTCGATCACGAACGCCCCCTTGGTGGATCGCTACCATTCCTCGGGCAAAATGATTCAGCAGGTTGGCTGGAAGGTGCTGGACTTCCAATCCGACAGGAAAAAGGCGAGCGCTCGGAAGGCCAAAGCCGGCGAGGATTCTTCCGAAGAGGAGCAACAAGCCTTACGCGCCGGACTCGAGCGCGGACTGTTTCAGGACGTGCTCGATGCTGAGGCAATCGCGAAGAAAACCCGAGCCCCGAAGCGATTCACCGAAGCGACGCTGCTGACCGCCATGGAGACGGCCGGGAAGTCGCTCGATGAAAAGGAGCTTTCCGACGCAATGAAGGAAATCGGATTGGGCACGCCAGCCACGCGCGCCTCAATCATAGAAGTGCTGCTAAAGCGGGAATATATTGTCCGCAACACTAAGAATCTGGAAGCGACCGACAAGGGCATCCAGTTAATTGAGGTGGTGCATCCGGAAGTGAAAAGCCCGGCAATGACCGGGCAGTGGGAAGCCTATCTGAAGCGCATACAACGCGGCGAGGCCCAACTGGCACCCTTCCTGAACGGGATTGAAGATTATGTGCGGGACGTGATTGGGAAGGTTGCTCAGATTCCAGTGGCGTCGCGCAATGGCGCCGGCAATAGACCCAATTCGCAAGTTACGGCAACGAATCAACAGTCAGAGCCAGCCAGTATCGGCTCCTCGGCTGCTGTCCAGTCTGCACCCGCCATTACCGCTAATCCGGATGAGTCATTGAATGCCCTCCTACAGCGGGCGTTCGGCTTCGCGGCTTTTCGTGCGAATCAGGAAGAGGTCTGCCGGACCGTAATCGAGGGGCGCGACGCACTGCTGGTGATGCCCACCGGGGCAGGGAAGTCGCTGTGCTATCAGTTGCCCGGGCTGGCGCGGGGAGGCACGACGCTGGTGATCAGTCCGCTGATCGCGCTGATGGAAGATCAGTTTCGAACGCTGCGGAACCGCGGCTTCGCGGTGGAATGTATCCATTCAGGACGCGACCGCGCGGCCTCCCGCCAAGTCTGTATCGACTACCTGAATGGTAAGCTCCAGTTCCTCTTCATTGCGCCGGAGCGGCTGCGTGTGCACGGCTTTCCGGAGATGCTGGCGAAGCGGAGACCGACGCTGATCGCGATCGATGAAGCGCACTGTATTTCGCAATGGGGGCACGATTTCCGGCCCGACTACCGGCTTCTGGGCAGTTATCTGCCGACGTTACGCCCCGCGCCGGTAATCGCTTTGACAGCCACAGCGACAGTGACCGTGCAGCGCGACATCTGCAATCAACTGGGTCTCGATCACCAGGCGAGCTTTATCCACGGCTTTCGGCGATCGAACATTGCAATTGAAGTGGTGGAAACAAGCCCGTCTCAGCGTCCCAACCTGGCGCGGGAATTGTTATCCGAAGACGGCCGCCGTCCGGCGATCATTTATACGCCCAGCCGCAAGCAGGCGGAGAGTGTGGCCTCGTTGCTCTCGAGCGACTTTACCACTGCGGCCTATCATGCAGGTCTCGATTCGGAGCGCCGACGCCGTGTGCAGGATGGATTCCTCAACGGCAAACTTGAAGTGATTGTCGCAACAATCGCCTTCGGCATGGGGATTGACAAAGCGAATATCCGTTCCGTGATCCATACCGCGTTGCCAGGGAGTATCGAAGCATATTACCAGGAGATTGGGCGCGCTGGACGCGATGGCGAGCCGAGCCGCGCAATTCTGATGCATTCCTACGCGGACCGCTATGCGCATGATTTCTTTTTCGAACGCGATTATCCGGACGCGAAATTGCTCGCTCAGATTTACGAACGGCTTCAGGCGGAGCCGCGGCCGCGGGAGCTGATCGAAAAGCAGAGTAAGGTCCCGTCCGAGGTCTTCGAGAAGGCGCTCGAAAAGCTTTGGACCCATAGCGGCGTGGTCATCGATGCGAAGGACAGTCTGAGCCGGGGCGTGGATGACTGGCGCGAGTCGTATGGCATGCAGGGCGAGCAGAAGCAGTCGCAGATTGAGGCGATGATCCGCTATGCGCAAAGCAACCAGTGCCGGATGTCGAGCCTGGTAAGGCACTTTGGCGACACCGCGGACAGCCAGAAGCCCTGCGGCCTTTGCGATTTTTGCGCGCCCGAAAGCTGCGCGGCGCAGCGGTTTCGCAAGGCCAATGCGTTGGAGCAGAGTGTGGCGCGCGATGTGATCAAGATTCTGCGTATGAACGGCAAGTCGGTAGGCAAGCTGCACACGGAGCTCTGTGCAAAGAACAGCATGGACCGCGATGCGTTCGAGGAACTGGTAGCGGCAATGGCGCGCTCGGGGTTGGTTCGCCTGATAGATTCCGTCTTCGAAAAGGACGGTAAACAAATTCCATTTCGCAAAGCGACTTTAACGGGCGATGCCATGAATGTAGACGAACAGACGCCCCTCGACTTGAGGATTCGCCAGACTGTGAAAGCTTCTGGAAAGCTGCCAGGAAAGAGGATCCGCAAAAAGACGCCTGCTGTCGCGCCGAAGCAGAAACGCCACCAGGCGCCAGCCGGGATGGGCGAAGCCCGGCAACCACGAGCATCTTCGGCCGCAGCGCTGTTAAAAGCGTGGCGGCGCGCCTTGGCAACGAAGAGGGGCGTGCCCGCGTTCCGGATCATGCCAGACCGTGTATTGCTGGCGATCGCGGAAAAAGACCCAAAGACAACGGCGGAGCTGCTGGCCATCCCGGGAGTCGGAACCAAGCTGGTGGAGAAGTACGCAACCCAGATTTACAAGGTCCTCGCCAAATCGTAGCCCTGGAGGAATATTTCTGCGCGGTTGTAATAATCGGTCCAGCCCCCCGTCTTTAGTTGCGAACGACGATTTGGGGGCTAAAACCTGCAACAGGCAATACAAGAGAGCGCGGTTTTTACGCTAACAGGCGATTTCAGTCGAAGCTTCGAGGCTCATCACGGTTTGGTTTTCCGAACCGCCTATCGGATTACCGGGAATGCAGCGGACGCTGAGGATGTCTTGCAAACCATCTTCCTGCGGCTGTTGCGGCGCGATCCCTCCATGCCGGTTCCCGACAACGAAGAGAGTTACTTGCGGCGTGCGGCCGTTAACGCGTCAGTCGACTTGATCCGAGACCGGCAAGCCGAGCGCAGGGTCCCGCTGGCGGAAGCGGCGGCACAGGCCGGCAAGCCATCAAATAACGATCTGCGGGATGGACTCCGTCAGGCCCTTGCCGGTCTCAGCCCGGAGTCCGCGGAGATATTCGCCCTTCGCTATTTCGAAGATTTTACTAATCGGGAGATCGCAAAAGCCCTGCGAATCTCGCCGGTGCTGGTCGCTGTGAAACTTCACAGGACGCGGCACCAACTGCAGAAACAACTGCTTTCTTACTGGGGAGAACGATCATGAGTCAACGAGAACTGGATCAGGCAATTACGGAGATCCGCAACGAAGCTGTAGACGATGTGGCTGTTCGTGCATCGGCTAAACGCGTGTTTGCATCGCTTTTCGATTCGACGCTCGGTTCCGATTGCGTGGAGCGCATCAAGGGCTGTAGTGATTTTCGGCTTTTGATGAAATCGTATTTCGACCAAACACTCTCTCCAGCCCGAGCACTGCTTCTGGAGGACCATACTCGTCAGTGCGTGGCCTGCCGCCGGGCTTTTCAACGGGCGCGCACAGGCGCACCAATAGCCGAAGTAGTCGAAATTGCTGACGATCGAACTAGGTCGAGCCGGCGTTGGCCTATTTTGGGCTGGGCTCTCGCGGCAACCCTCGCCATCGGGATTGGAATCGGCATCGTAGGCGCGCGCAAAGGCTTACTGCCGGGACAACAGACCGTTCGGGCGACCGTCGCCAGTGTTGACGGCGGTCTCTACCGTATTACGAAGTTCGGGGCGCAAATGGTGGCGGTCGGCCAGTTCATTACGAACTCAGACCAGTTACGCACTGGCAAGGGCTCGCGCGCGGTCATCCGGCTTATCGGCGGAGCCCAGCTTGAAATAGCAGAACGGTCCGATGTTTCAATCGACAATAGCTGGAAGGGAACCACGGTGAATGTCGGGGAGGGGCAGGTCATCGTCGCAGCTGATGACCGCAGTCAAGGCTCTGTATATGTTTCTAGCGGCGATTTGCTGATTCCGGTGAATAGAGCCGTCCTCGCCGTCGACAGCGGCCTGAAGGGCTCGCGCGTTGCCGTCGCCCAGGGTCTGGCGCGCGTTCAACAAGGGTCCAAAACCACTGACGTCGCGGCCGGTCAGCAAATGGCCAGCAATTACCGCATCGGGTATAGGCCGATCGCCGCCCAGTTTGCCTGGAGCCAGAACGCCGCCTCTTACACTGCGCTGCTCAATGAGCTGTCCACTCTTCAGAAACAACTGCAAGCCATACCGTCGTCTGGCCTTCGATACTCGTCCCACCTTGCGAAATATCTGCCTGCGAACACGGTCATCTACGCGGCCATTCCCAACATGGGTGGAACGTTGACCGAGGCGAAGCGGATACTCGATCAGCACTTGGCCCAAAGCGATGTCCTGCAGGAATGGTGGGGTCAGCAGTCCGGTCAACACGCGGCCGACCTCGATCGCACACTGACTCAGATCGGGTCCATCAGTCAATATCTCGGCGACGAAATGATTGTTGCTGTGCCTTCGACGAGCCCGCATCAATACGGGAAACCTCTATTCCTCGCCGAACTCCGTCAACCGGGTTTGGCGGAATATCTGCAGCAAAATTTGCCGTCTACTACGGGCCTGAAGATCGTTAGCGGGGCATCGGGAATCCCCACCGGCGCCCCAGATCAAATGTACGTTGACGTTGATAACAACGTTGTTGTCGCGTCGTTGGACGGCACAGCTTTGCTGGGTGTAGAAGCGGGCATCGTTGGCGGGACCGCCAGTCCGTTTGTGCAGACGCCGTTCTTTGGCCGGATTACCAAATCGTACAGTGCCGGAGTCGGCTATTTGTTGGCGGCTGACATGGAACAAATGACCACGGAATCCGTAAACACTCCCAAAGGGCTGCTTGCCGGGTTAAACAATGTCCAGTATCTTGTTTTGGAACGTCGCGATACAGGTGCAAACACTGAGACTCGGGCTTCTCTTTCGTTCTCCGGCAGCAGGGAAGGCATCGCTTCGTGGCTTGGAAGTCCTGGGCCCATGGGCTCCCTCGGCTTTGTGTCGCCCGGCGCCAGCTTCGCGGTGGCATTCGTGATGAAAAATCCCCGCACCGTGGCGACGGAGCTGATATCTCTCGTCTCTGGATCTGATCCGCAGTTCCTCGCGCAGATCACCAGCTTTGAATCCCAGGCAGGTGTCAGCGTGATCGACGATATCGCCGCGCCGCTGGGCAGCGATGCGACATTTGCCGTAGACGGCCCGCTGTTACCGGTGCTTACGTGGAAGTTTGCCGTCGAGGTAAACGAGACAGACCGGCTCCAGAAGACGATCACCACCCTTATTAGCCGCTACAATCTGACTCCTGCTGCGTCAACTGGCTTGCTTCAACTCAGCAGTGATCAGGTTGGTCCACGCACGTTTTATTCGATTCGCAGCGCAAAAGCCCCGGATCTGGCAGCGTACTATGCGTTCGTCGATGGTTATATGGTGGCGTCCGTCAGCGAGGCGGCGCTTACCCAGGCGATACAAAATCATCAGACGGGTTACACTCTGACCAACTCTGCCAATTTCCGGAATCAACTGCCGGCGGATAACTTGACGAACTTTTCGGCGATACTCTATAGCAACATCGGATCCTCGCTGGCTCCGCTCGCCAGTCAACTAAAATCAGCCAAGTCCTTATCCCCCTCGCAGCAGCAGGCAATGGCTGCGCTCGCGGCCAGCAGTGCGCCGGGCCTCATCTGCGTCTATGGCGAGCCTGACGGTATCGTAGCAGCCACCCGCGGATCGTTTCTCGGCTTCAACCTGGGAACGCTCGTAGGGATTCAACAGGGCAAGCCTCTTATGCCGCTCATCGCGTCTGGCGCCTCGGCGATGCGCCCGGATGTCCCGGTCAACCCTCGATCTAGAAACTGAGAATTCATGCAGCAGGTCAACGAAACATCAACTGCTTTTACCCCGGTCGCCGACTCCGTAACTGTCACAGCAGGGCCGCCTGTTATCGAGCTTCGCGGCCTTTCTGTACGACTGGGAAATCGGGAGGTGCTCCGAGACCTCACCTGTTCCTTCACGGGCCGCACAATTGGACTGCTTGGCCCCAACGGTGCCGGTAAATCCACGTTGATCAATACGCTGCTTGGATTTTGGCCTCCTTCTGCCGGCTCGGCGTACGTCTTTGGATCCGATATCCGCACGCATACCAGGAACATTCGCAGCTTGATCGGCTATATGCCGGAGAATGACGCGTTCATCAGTAAGATGAGCGCCGTTTCGTTTATACGTTTGATGGCGGAGTTGTCGGGCCTCCCCTCTGAGCTGGCGCTCGAAAGGGCGCACGAATCGCTCTTCTACGTAGGCCTCGGGGAAGCCCGTTACCGCAAGCTCGGTACTTATTCGCTGGGAATGAAACAGCTGGCCAAACTCGCTCAGGCGATTGCGCATGGGCCGAAGCTTCTCATCCTGGACGAACCAACCAATGGTCTCGATCCGCCCGCGCGCCAGCGCATGATCCGCCTCATCCGTGAGATGAATGAGAGCCGCGAGATGCACATCGTACTCTGTTCGCATCTGCTTCGCGATGTAGAAGAGATTTGCGAGGAAGTCGTCATCCTCAAGGAGGGACGGGTCGTTCACTACTCCAACCTCAACGATGAACGGCGATCGAATCGACGTTTCCTTGAATTGGAACTGTACGGAGATACTACTAACTTTGTCCCCGCGATTGAAAAACTGGGCTGCGAATGTGCACCCGGCGCTTTCAATCGTCTAAAAGTGGTGCTGGCGGATCACGTGGAGATACCGGATATCTATCGGATTGCGGCCGAACAGAACGTTCAGTTGCGACGCCTAAACTTTCGCCGTGACACGCTCGAAGACATTTTCCTGAAGGCGATGGAGACAAACCATGGCGGTCTATAAGCGGTCTTATCGGGGATATTCGGGCGCCATTACCCCCACTTGGTCTCGCTTTCTGGTGCTCTATCGTTTTTCCCGCAGCAGCGTGTTTAGCTCGAAGTTCCAGACAATTTTCCTGGTTCTTTGCTTCTTCTTCCCATTGCTCTGCCTGCTCGGTATATACGCCAACGACCATCTCAGCGCATTCTCGTTTCTGGGTCCGAGAAATGCTCCTCTTTTCTCTATCGATGGAAAATATTTTTTCATTTATATGGGTGTCCAAGGGGTGCTTGCGTTTATCTTTACTGCATTCATCGGTCCAGGTCTGGTGTCGCCCGATCTCGCCAATGGCGCTCTCACGTTATATCTTTGCCGGCCCCTTTCCAGAACCGAATATGTGCTCGGCAAGATGTCCGTGCTGGTGATTGTCTTGTCGTGGATCACATGGATGCCGGGTCTTGCGCTGTTCGCCGTCCAGGCCAGTCTCTCCGGTTGGCATTGGGCGGCCGACAATTTCTTCATAGCCAGCGGTCTGTTCCTCGGCTCATTGATCTGGATTGCAGTTCTGTCGCTGCTTTCCTTAGCGATCTCAGCTTGGGTGAAATGGCGGATTGCCGCGGGTGCTCTGCTGCTCGGCACGCTGTTCATGGGCGGTGGCTTCGCTCAGGCGATCAATGCTGTGCTGCGGACGCAACAGGGCTATTTGATTGACATCGGGCGCCTCATTTCGACCATCTGGGGTGACTTATTCCGTCAGGATGCGAATCCTGATTTTTCGGTCACTGAGGCCTGGACCGCCTTGTTCGCTTTCTTGGGAGTCTGCCTGCTGCTTTTGATGCGCAAAGTGAAGGCCAATGAGGTGGTCCGGTGAGCGGCCAAATTCTCTTTGACAACGTGTCAAAGTTCTACGGCGACGTTCTGGGAGTCAATCGGGTCAATCTTTCTATCCCACCCGGTATCACGAGTCTTGTCGGTCCCAACGGATCGGGGAAAACTACCCTCATGAACCTCATGACGGGCCTGATTCGTCCTTCCCGCGGCAGTATCAGTATTCTCGGCATAACTCCCGATCAGCCAGAGCAGCTTTTTCGAATAGTCGGTTATAGCTCGCAGTTTGACTCCTCGCCGAAGGGGCTTACCGGATACCAGTTCATTTACTCGTATCTGCTCCTGTTCGGCTATGACGCGGGCAAATGTCAAAGTCTTACCTGGCGCGCCATAGACCGCGTCGGCCTGCGCGACGCCGCCCACCGCAAGGTCGCCGGCTACAGCAAGGGCATGCGTCAGCGGATGCGTCTGGCTCAATGCCTTGCGCACGATCCCAGAGTGCTGGTGCTTGATGAGCCGCTGAACGGCCTCGATCCTCTGGTACGCGCCGAGACGATTGCTCTCTTTCGCACGTTCGCGCAAGACGGATGTCACGTGATTCTTTCCAGCCACGTGCTCCACGAGGTGGATATCATCTCCGACCAGGTCATCCTCCTGAGTGCCGGCTACGTCATGGCCGAGGGTAAAATCCAAAGCGTTCGTAGCGAAATCCAGGATCACCCCATGCAGATTTTGATTCGCTGCGAGCGTGCCGGTGAACTGGCTTCACGCGTCTTCCTGGAGGATCACGTCGTTGAAGTGCGCATCCATACTGACCGTCACGGACTTCTCGTCAAGACCACCAAGCCTGACCGCTTCTACCTGATGATGAACCGTGTCGCGGCGGATGGCATCGGCATCGAATCGGTCGCACCGGTGGATGACGACGTGAACTCGGTCTACGAGTATCTGATCGGCGCCGAGGAGGCTACTCGATGAATCCCCTTTGGTGGACCCAGATACAGGCTGTCGTCCGGTTGGAATTAAGAAAAACGTTTTTCGCGAAGCGCGGGCTCTGGATCTACCTGCTGGCGCTGGCGCCAGTCGCACTCTTTCTAACCCATTCGTTGGTTGAAATCGAACGCCACGGCTCCCGTCGGGCGATGGCCAACCAGATGGCTCACCCCATCACTGAGCAGGATTTCGCGGCCATCCAAACCGGAATGACTCGCGATGAAGTGATCGCCAAACTCGGAGAGGCCCCGCAGGATCATACAAGATCCAGAAGGGTACGGATCGACGCCCATCGAGTCGATCAAATCGAAGTCGAAACACTTCGTTACTCGGACGGCAGCAGCGATTTCCTGGTCATCCTCGACGGTGGCCATGTTAGTGGAAAGGGTATTTCTTCCGGCGTTAGCTTCGGCCAGGATAGCTATGTATTTGCCGGCGTGTTTCAGTTCTTCTTTATTCGCCTCGCTGTCTTTTTCGGATGTCTCGGCATTTTCATGAACTTGTTCCGCGGGGAAATGCTCGACAAGAGCCTACACTTCTATCTGTTGGCTCCCATGCGCCGCGAAGTTCTGATGGTTGGCAAATACCTGGCGGGTTTGCTGGCTGCTGGCGTCATCTTTACCACCAGTGCCGCGTTGCAGATGGCCTCAATGCTGATTCAGTTCGACGGAAATACCATCAGTCACTATCTTTTTCAGGGCGACGGCTTCTCGCAAATTGCGGCTTATCTTGGTGTTACCGTGCTGGCGTGTGTTGGGTACGGAAGCATCTTCCTGGCCGCAGGGCTGTTATTCCGCAACCCGATTGTGCCCGCGGCGATTGTTCTTATCTGGGAAGCGGCAAACCCGTTGCTGCCGGCCATGCTTAAGAAACTGAGCGTCATTTATTACTTAAAATCGCTCTGTCCGGTCTCGATCCCCGTTGATCCGGGCATGCCGCCGCTGTTTGCCCTCCTCGTTTCGAACGCCGATCCGATCTCCGCCTACATAGCCGTCTTTGGACTGCTCTGCGTTTCCCTGGCAATTTTAACTGCCTGTGCAACGGGCGTGCGCCGCATCGAGATCAACTACACGACGGAGTAACTTGCCGCAAGCTACCTTGCGATTGTTCCATCACGAAACTGCACGAGGCCCCTTCAGAACCGCGCGCGTAAGCAAGCGGGTGGTAGCCGGATCCTAACCCGGGGAACGGCGAAAGCGACGAGTTTCAATCTGAGCGAGCAAGCGAGCGAGCGGCGCTCCAAATCGCATTCTGTTCAATCCTCAAAATGCCGGAGCACGCTGCACCTCGCGCGACGAAAATCCCAGTGGACCGTTATTTCACCGCGCAATTGGGAAACATGATGTGGGCGGGCTCCGTAACGACGCCAGTTTTTCCTCGGCGATCTCGTGAAAACCGGCCAATTGGAGTCAGCGCAAAAGCGGCCAAAGGAGAGTTGACCCGCAACCACAGCAGTTGTATCCTGCGTGGCATGGCCAGCGCAACCGTTGTTCAAGCAGAAGGGCTGGCTCTAGGCGGATGGAAAGGCGCGCTCGTCGCATGTCTGTCGCTGCTGGTTTTTTCACAAGTAGCCAATAGCGAAGACTCTGTGACCAAAGCCGCCACAAGATATGTACCTGGTGTCATTTGGCACATTGAATCCTTGATAAGAGCAGATTTTACGTGCCGTGGGCACAAGCAGATGGCGATCCTCGGCGAAAGCTCTGAGGCAGTTGTCGTTGCTGTGTTTCTCAACGGCCTGTATCATCGGCCCGAAGTACTTCGTTCCAAGTTCCCGCGCGGCTCGACCAAGCTCGAAGCCGAGGATTTGGATTACGATCCGAAGAAGGATCTCGGGTATCCTCTTCCCGGTTTCCAACGCTCCAAAACCTGTAACGGTCTCAGCCTTGACGACGGGAAAACTGATCCTGTACACCTGTACTGGAATCATGAATCCGGTCGATTCGACTTCTGGCGTAACTGAAGCTGAAACCAGCCTAGGGTTGTGGCGGCCTCTCCCGCGCGGCATTCGGACGATCGCCGGATGCCTTCGGGCCAACGGATGGCGGCTCTCCCGTTGGCAGAGAAGCGGCTTAGAAAACGAAGTGGAACCCGAAGGGCATAAGTATGTCCTCGCAAAAAAGCTTTTGGTTGGGTTGGGCAAGAGATAGACTAGACGGAATCATGAAATCGACTCTTGTCCGAATCGTTTGTGCGATTTGCGCAATGGCTGGGGGTGCGCTCGCACAAGAAATAATCCCACTGTATCCCGGTATCCCTCCCGGGTCGGTAGAAGAGAAGTACCCGGAGAAAACATACTTCTCGCAGACTTGGAATACCCAGGTGGTGAGTAACGTCACGAAGCCCACCCTAACGATCTACAAGCCGGCTGCAGGTGAAAGCAATGGTACAGCGGTCGTAGTTTGTCCAGGCGGTGGCTTCATGGCTCTATCGATCAATAGTGAGGGCATCGATGTAGCCAAGTGGTTAGCTGCGAAAGGCGTGACCGCCTTCGTTTTGAAATATCGTCTGGCTCACACGGGTGATGATGCAACGAAGGAGTTCGCGGCGTTGTTTGAAGACAAGCCCAAGCTTGGAGAGATGTTGGCAAAGGTCGTGCCGCTATCGACTGCTGACGGACTCGCGGCCCTTGAGTATGTACGCAAGCACGCCGCAGAGTGGGGTGTTTCCGCGGACCGCGTCGGGATCGTCGGATTCTCGGCAGGGGGAACGGTCGCGGCCGCCGTGGGGCTGCGCTATCCGCCACAAGGCCGGCCCGCGTTCGTAGCGCCAATTTACGCCGCCGCTTCGATGTTGAAGGATGTTCCGGTTCCGGCCGATGCGCCGCCTATGTTTCTTGCCGCGGCAACCGACGATCAGCTCGGACTGTCCAACGACAGTATCGTGTTATACGAACAGTGGACGGGCGCCCACAAATCCGCCGAGTTGCACATGTACGCGAAGGGCGGTCATGGATTTGGGATGCGAAAACAAGGGCTCCCGTCGGATCGGTGGATCGACAGGTTCGGTGATTGGCTTGAGTTTGAAGGATGGTTGAAGAAGGGGGCGACGGTCCCCTAAGCGCTTAAGATCCGGTAAACACTGGGCGACTACGGAGGTTTACGTTGCCGCGTTGGCTGATCAGAACTTCGGTTGCGACTCCGGTAACGGAGTTCTTCGGCAGCAATCGCGCAACCCTCAGATCCGATTGCGAGGCTTAGACATCCATTTCACAGTGGGTCCTTCACGTCTCGTTCGGATAGTTGAAGAAGAGCTGATTGCCGTCGGGATCGTCGACTACCAGGAGACGGTAGCCCCACCAACCCTCCTTAACCGGAACGCCCTTGGCCTCGAGTTCTGCGCGCAGCGCGTCCAAGGCGACAACTGCGGCCTCGCGTGTCGCCGGCTCGACGTTCAAGGAAATGAACATCAGCGCGTTGCCAATCTTCTCCGGCCACGAGTCGGCCAGGATAAGCGAGCAGCCCTGCCGGTCGACCTGTGCGACATCCGCTCTGCCGTCCTCGTTGTGGCGCCAGGAGCTCGTGAAGCCGAGCTCGTTAATGTAAAAGCGAACAGATGCCTCGACGTCCTTGACGTGTAGGACGGGGCGCGCGAACCAGTCTGTCATAGACGATGTATCCTCGACCTCTTGTATGGCATGCCGGAATGCTACCACCCGGCTCTTGTATCAGAAGGGGTTCTTTCGAAACCGCTTCGAGTTGCTCGACAACCGTCTAAAGCAAGTTCTGAAATAAAACATGTGTTGGGGGAGAGAAACGGCCCATCGAGAATTGATCGACCGCACCGAGAAACTCACGCCAGAGATGATGGCCCTCGATCTGCGCGGCTTCCATGCCGCTGATTTGCTTCCGTCGGTCCGCCGTCAGTGAAACGGACGCACCTCGACTGACTCCCGACAGGCGACGGCGGCCTTGCGCCCCCACGCCAGCGCCGCGTCCAGGTCAGCGGCTTCCAGCACCCAAAATCCGCCAATGTGTTCTGTGGTCTCCGCATACGGCCCGTCGGTGATCAGCACCCTACCTGCGGGCTGCAACCGCAGCGACCTCGCGCTGCTTTCCGGTTGCAGGCCGCCGACAAAAACCCTGACACCAGCAGCCTTCATCTCGTCGTTGAGAGCGTCTATTTCCGGTCCATCGCTTCGTCCTCTGAGACGGCCGGATCGTAGTTCTTGGGGCGGTAAATTGCCACCAAATACTTAGTCATGACTTCTCCTCACTCTATCGACGAACGTCGGACCGCAATTCGACAAATCGTCCAAGAACATTTTCCGGCCGCTCCTGCGTTGAAGGAGTGCGGACGGGTCAATAGGCCATCGCGGGTCGAGGTTCCGCCGATACTAAGCCGTTGAGTCTGGACTGGCGAGCGCGTGTACAGCACATCGCATAATGGGTCCGTTGTGAACACGTTAAAACTGATTTGGAGCCGAGAGTTTAGCGATTGTCGGCTACGGCGACATACAGCCCCAGCCCGATCATCCCCAGGCCCGAGGCAGTGCGCTGCTTAGTGTTGAAACTCTGGCTGGATCGTAACCGCTTGGCTATGGCCGCCGCAAAGAATACGACGACAAGATCGACAGCAGTGTTAAGGGCAACAGAGATAGTTCCAAGCACCAGAAACTGCAAGGCCGCATGGCCTTTGCCCGGGACTACGAATTGAGGAATGAAGGAGAGAAAGAAGAGCGCCGTTTTGGGGTTCAGAATTTCCGTGGTTATTCCCTGAAAAAATGATTGATGGCCTTGGCGTATCGGACTTGCATCGCTTTCGGCGATCTGAAAATGCCGATTTCGGACCATGGTGATGCCAAGGTAAATCAGATACGCTGCCCCCGCATATCGAACTGTTTGAAATGCAGCAGCGGATGCCACCAAAAGCGTCGACAGACCTACAGCGGCAGCTATAGCGTGCACCAACCCGCCTAGAAACGTACCCAGAGCAGAATTGACGCCTTCGCGGCGGCCACCGTTGAGCGTGCGCCCAAGCACGTAGAGGATACCGGGACCGGGCATCACGGCAAGTACGAAGGCCGCAGACAAAAAGAGGATGAACTTCGTTCCGTCAATCATTGGTTCATCCGATTATGCCACTCGGATATTCAATCGGTTAACCGCAGAAAATGACCTTTCGCTGACACGGGCTCTTGGTTACTCTCATTCAAAGGAGGCATGTGATCATGAAAAACCTGTTCGATGCGACGGTGGCGAATCAAGTAAAGACCCGGCTGGGAAAATTGGAGCCGCAAAGTGAGAGGCGCTGGGGTAAGATGACGGCGGCGCAGATGCTGGCACATTGCTCGGTGAGTATGCAGTGGGCGGTGGGAGAAGTGGTGCCCGAAAAGGGAGCACTACCCGTACGTTTGATGGGGCGGCTGGTGAAGCCGATGGTGTTTCGGAACGAAGACCCGCTACGGAAGAATTCGCCGACGGCCAAGAGCCTCATTGTGGCCGACGAACGAGATTTGGGCAAGGAACGGGACCGGTTATCGGGACTAATTGACAAATTTGCGGCGGGCGGGACGGCAGGGTGTACGAGGAATCCGCATAGTTTCTTTGGGGAGATGACGCCGGAGGAGTGGGCGATTTTAATGTACAAACATCTTGACCATCATTTGCGCCAGTTTGGGGTGTGACCATCTCATAAAGGACCAGTTTCGCAGGCGGCAATGCAGAAACATTTTGTTTCGGCACTTTGGTCGCACGCTAGAATAAGAGCGGATGGCTGGCGGTAGCTCAACCAGGTAGAGCAACCGCAGCCGGAGTTTCGGCTCCGGCGCGGAGTCCGAGAGGACACAGCGGTTGTGGGTTCGAATCCCGCCCACCAGCCATCACCTTTACGGTTTACGGGTGTGCGTGACTCAAAACGGTAAGTTTTGCAACGGCTGAAATTAGGGCTCTTTGCAAATTTCGATGATGTTTCCTTCCGCGTCGTGGACCTCAAAGAATTGCGTGTCGCCACCGTCTTGGATTGGATCAGCCGTGGCGTGTTTGCCTCTAAGATATTCGTGGGCCTTTTTCACATTAGTGCAAAATACTAAAGGACGATTGTTCTGCCGGTCGTACCCGGCCCGCTCGATCTCCGCTCGGTCGCTCAGCAAAATATTGGGTTGATCGGCTCCCGGCAGCTTCAGTGCAACATCAGAAGGAAGCGGACAATCCCAATTCACGGGCACCTTTGTCTCTTTGGCTTCGAAAGCTGTGATCCACCATTGCTTCTCAGTTTGGACATTCGAGCAAGCCAGCGAGAGGAAGTCCGTATAAAATAGCGCCATCGTCGGTGCGACCCTTTACGTTGATATCAGCCACCATTTCAAAGCGGTGAACGCACCCATGTGTTTGCAAAGGGTCCTTTGTCAGCCACGTTGAAAGAGCTTAGAAAGAGTTCTCATTTTAGGGGCGCCAGATCACCTGCTAACGGTCCTCCATGCTTAGTTGGCGAAAATGGGAGCCGGTGCAATTAGCATTTCCACGTCGGCGACCTCTGGTCCTATTAGCAATAAACCTGCTCGGCTCGATCGGGTATCTGATCGCCGTGTCCCCTAGTTGGGCCATTCCTGAAGAGCGCGAGAGCGGAATCAATTCGATCACAGGAGAGCCGTTCGTATGGGCCGCTTCAGGTTGGCCCATCCTGGCTCTATTCTTTCTCATGAATCTATCCTGGGCAGCGTTCATCCTTGTCAAAAGACAATGGCAAGAAGGTCGCTTATGGCTGATTGGGCCTTCAATCTGGCTGGTTGCGCTCTGGATTGACTTTGCGCACCACTGAGAGAACTGTGCAGCGCTAATTAATCAGCATCCACATTGTTTCCGGATTTTGTCGAACGACGGGCAACCCCGAAAGATTGTCATTGCTTCACAAAGGTCCTTTGTGAGACGGCTTGATTAGCTTTCGACACCGCGAAAGCTTGAATTGGCAAGGTAAGCTGTTCTGTGAATGTTCAAATCAAGGCTCTTGGTTGGGATGGCTTTTTCGGTTTTACTCGCAATGGTTTGGCTCGACTGGAATTTTCCCACCTACATGTTTTACTCGCCAATCGCTCGCACGAATGAAACCGTTTCAAGCATGTATCTGTTTAAAAAAAGTATCGAGCTTAGTCTCTCGCTTTTTCTTGTCGTGATAACGGCTGCCATCCTCCGCCTGAAACAAAGCGGCAATGCGGAGAAGTTTTTAGCGAGTTTGTCAATGGGCGTCGGCGTCGGTTTTTGGCTCCAGAGATCTCATCTACTTGCTTATGCATTAGACGCAGCATGGAAGGACCTTCGAAGGGGACGGCCGACCCACCCCTCAATCTTGCCAACACTTGAGAGCGCTCCGATACCTTCAGCGCCGCCAAATCCGGCCCCGTTCCGAACCCCAGTCACAAAACTCGAAAATAAAGCTAACTCCCCACCGTATCAATCGTTCAGCGCGTAAACGCTTGTATCACAAGTACGTATACACGGACTCGCGTGCTACATCTCTATCGCGCCTGAACATCAGTTCCAATCCATCCCTGCGCATCGGCCTCCGTCGTGAGCCGTTCTTCACCAAATCAAGAAAAAGGATTCCACCCATGCCCTCCGACGCTCAACTCGCCGCCAATCGCGCCAACGCCCAGCTCTCCACCGGGCCTGCCACCGATGCCGGCCGCGCCGCTTCTTCGCAGAACCGCCTAAGCCATGGCTTTGAATCCGAATTCCGAATCCTGCCAAACGAAGACGGCTCCAAATTCAACACTCTCGTCAGCGACTTCCTGGCCGACTGGACGCCCGCCAACTCGATCGAGCGCACGCTCGTCACCAACCTCGCCGAGTTTCAGTGGCTCTCCGAACGCGCTCGCCGCCTCCAAAGCCAGGCCCTCGATCAGATCGATCGCCAACACGTTGGCGACTCGGAAGCCGCCCCCAAACACGACCCCGCTCAACTGGAGCGCCTCATGCGCTATCACACGCAGTTCGACCGCGCCTTCCACCGCTCCTTGACGGCCCTGATGCAACTCCGCGCCGCCCGTCAGAAAGAGCAAATTGGGTTCGAACTCGCAAAACAGCGGTCGGAAGCCGAAACCGCCCATCAAAAGCACCTCGATCGCCGGTTTGCGCTGGAAGAACTGCGCGAACAGCGCGCGATGCAGAAGCAGGAACTTGAACTAAAGAAGGAAGCCCGCGCCGCCGAGCGAGAGGCGCGCGCTGATCAGCGAGCTGCCGAGAAAGCAAATCGCGAAAGCGAAGTAGCGACGGCCACAATCGCGACCGAAACTGCAAAAACCCAATTATTCGAAGCGGACTGGGAAGCGCACGCCATCATGAACGCCCCGATCCCCGGCGTTGGCTACACGCAAGTTCAGAAGGACGTCTACCGCGAAGTCATGAAGCAGACCTGCAAAGAGGCGGCTTAGGACGCCTCGACAAACAATGACGCCGCCCTCGACAAGTGAACAATAAAATCGCTCTGTATTCAATGCGAAGCGTATTTTGGGTCGATCTTAGCGGCGAGCGTCATCTCCGCCTCGGCTTCTTGTTTCCTGTTGAGTCGATCCAGCGCCACGCTCAGGCTGTAGTGTAGCGATGCGCTGAGCGGGTTGATGATGATGCCGCGATTGTATAGCTCGATTGCTTCTTCGTATTGACCTTTGGCAAACAGCGTGCCGCCCCAGTTCAAGTAGGCAGGAACATAGTCCTCATCGATTTCGAGCGTGCGCTTATACTCCGGGATCTCATGTTCATCGCCCATCGCGCCGTACGCGATACCGAGATTGAAATGCGCACCTTGGTCTCTCGGGTAGAGACGTGTAGCCACGGCCAGGATCGCCGCTCCGATCTGCGGATTGCCCGTCTGAGAATAGCTGATGCCCAGATACGTCAGCGCGCGCAAGAAGTGCGGATAAACTTTGAGGGCCTCAACCAATTCAACCACCGATTCCGGTTGCTTGCCTTCTTTACGCAGCTTGATGGCCTCGTTGACTTTTGCGTCTGCGTCCTCGCGAAAGTTTCGCGGCATGCGCTGAAGAATGACGTACTTTCCGTTGGCTTCGACGACCGGGGAGAGCTCTCCATACTGCAGCTTCAGCACCGCCGCTGACCATGCCGGGTCGAACTGGCTTGCCTCAAGATCGCCCATATAGCCGCCATTGATTGCCGTAGGCCGGTCGATCGAATTCGCCCGGGCAAGCTCGAAAAACGATCCTCCAGAAAGAAGCTGTTGCCGTAATGCCGCCGCTTTTGCCGGGTCATCCACGACAATCGTGCGGAGATACAGATGCTTGGGCGTAATCGTGCTTCGCCATGCGGGATTATGCGCCGGCACTTCGGTCTTTTGCTCCGGATGGACACGGGCCCAATGATCGGCCAAGTGAAAGGCACCGTGTATTTGATTCGGCATATGACACCCGACGCAGCCGCTGACCCGATTCACGGGGCACAAGCCCGCATGATCGGTTACTGACGCGCTGTGGCATCGCAAACACGTCTTTTCGCTTCTCGCCACAAGCACCGAATGGGGCGCATCCTGGTGCGGATTGTGGCAGTTGGTGCATGTGATCTCGCCGCCGCTTTGACGCCAGCACTCACTGTTCTTCAAAGCCGTTACTTGGTCCGATATCAGCAAATTAGAGCCAAGGGGGTCTTCGACGAAGCCGGAGCCCGCATGACATTGCGAGCAGGGGCGCATGCGCTCCGCGACGGGTAGCTTATCCGGGTTCAGAATGCCGAGGTCTTGCGAGTGCGCGCCGAGCGCGGCTAGATGCTTCTGGCCCGGGCCATGGCAGTTCTCGCACGCTACACCAGTCTCTACTCGCGTTCCCAACGTTCGCGGCGCGGGGTGGCAGCTCAGGCATCTCTTCTCCAAACTGGGAGTCAAGACACGGCCTACCGCCGTTTCATAAGTCGTGGGCTTCTCTTCCGGGAAGCCAAGCTCGAGCGCCAGTCCGTTCTCCAGCACCGAGTGGATATAGCGCCCTTCCACCAGAGGCACACGCGGCAAAGGCGAGCCTTCCAACTCGGGAATGCGGAATAGAAAGGTGATCGCGTGCCGTTTGCCGCCGATGGTGGCCTCAACCGGAAATTCGAGCGCGGGCTGTCCCGGCAGTTGCACTCTGAATTGCGCTTGCTCGCCGGTTCTCTGGACCTTGTATTCGATCGCAGGCGCCGGTCCCTCCGCAAACTTCTCTAAGTAATTAGCCGGCAGTTGCTTGGTGGCGACGCCCAGCCAGGTCCTCGCCATGTTTGTTTGGGACTGTGTGACGGCGATGTCCTTATGACAACCCGCGCAGACATCACTTCCCAGATAGCCATTTTCGGCGGCGCTGCCGAGCGAGCAGAGCATCGGCAGGAGATAGAGCAAACGCACGCTCACGATTTTATCTAGATGCCTTACCGCGCCGAGATCAGGGGCTTGAACCCTTCAATTCGCGCCAGCGAGCCATCTCCTTTTTCGCGTCCTCCGTCTTACCAAGCTGCATGTAAGTCTGGCCAAGCAGATAGTGCGCTGATGTGTTTTGCGGGTCCAGCTTCAGTGCATGCTTCAGGACGCCTTCTGCGTTTGCTAGTTCCTGGCGTTTGAGGTAGCCCTTGCCCAGCAAAATAAAGGGTGCGCTGTAATTGGGATTTAGCCACACTGAGCGTTCCAACGGCGCCATTGCGTCATCCCACATTTCGCGACGGCTATAGGCATCCCCAAGGCGGTAATGCGCCATGGCAAAGCTGGGATTAATCTCGATCTCCTTCTTCAAATGCCGGATTGCGTCATCAATGTCCGCGTGCAGAATAGCCACTTCGCCAAGAAGAAAATGTGCTTCTGGAATGTTGGGATCGAGAGCCAGTGCGCGTTCGGCCTGCTTAGCCGCCTCGCCGTCCGCATCCTGATGCAACATCATTCGCGCAGTCACAACATGCGCCGCCGCCGAATCTGCTTTCACTCCAAATACTTGCGCGAAAGCGTTCACCGACTTTTCGTACTGCTGAGTGAATATGTAGGCGTTGCCGAGCATGTAGGCCGCCTCGGGCGTCGGCGATTTCACGACAATGGCCTTCTCGAGCCAGGGGATGGCGTCTTTGAATTTCGTATCGAGGTAGTAACTCTGGCCCAACAGGAGGATGGATTCGTCGTATTCGGGGCTACCCGGCTGTTCAGTCTTCAACGCCTCGGTGAAGTGCGTTACGGCTTCTGAAAATCGATGCTGCTTATAGGATGCAAGCGCCGTCTGGTGCTCTGCCGCGTCTGGCGCGCCAAAGCCCAATAAAAACGCCAGGGCGAGCAACATAGCTCCAGTATAATTAAGGCGTTCCAATGCTCCGATGTTTATGCGTTATCGCGCTGTTCGTTGCAGTCTTCGTTTCAATTGCCAACGCTGATGAAAGCGCGAACGAGATTGAAGCGAAGGCAATTCAACTGAAGTCAAAGGGCGACGCAGCGGGTGCTCTAGCTGCTTACCAACGAGCCGCTACTCTGGAACCCAGGAATCCGCGATTCCAGGACGAGATTGGGTTCCTGCTGGCCGTGCTAGGGCGGACGCCGGAGGCGGTCTCGCACTTTCAAAATGCGATTAAATTGGATCCAGACCTATCTGCCGCTCACTATCACCTTGGTATCGCACTCTGGCTATCGCAGCAGCAGTCCCTAAGCATTTCCGAATTGCAAGCCGCCGTCACGCTCGAGCCGAAGAATCCCGAGTATCAGTCCAGGCTCGGCGAAGGACTAGCATCCATGGGGAAGTGGGCTGAAGCCCTGCCGGCACTGAAGGCGGGAACGGAACTGAAGCCTCAAGATGCGGCAGCGTGGAATCGATTGGGAGGCGCGCTTGAAAAGACAAATGATCCCTTGGCCGCTCTGGATGCCTACCGGACAGCCGTTGAACTGGATGCGTCGAACTCCAGCGCTCGCCTCAAGTACGGCATGATGCTGGTCTACACACACCATCCGGAAGAAGGCATGGCGCAGTTTGAGAAAGTATTGGCTGACGATCCGGCAAACATTACCGCACGCTTGAACATCGGATTTGTTCATTTGCAAAAGCGCGAGCTTGATCAAGCGATTCCACAGTTTCGTGAGGTGATTGCACACGATCCTAAGAATGCAGTCGCCCACTATAACCTAGGCGTGGCGCTGAAAGACAAAGACGACATTGATGGCGCGAAGGCAGAGTTGGGTGCCGCAATCGAATGCGATCCAAGTATGGCGGAAGCGCATTACATGCTCGGCATTTCCGCCTGGCAGTCCGGAGAATTCGATGCTGCGGCGAAGGAGATGCGCGCAGCCATCGCGGTCAGGCCAACCTATGCGGATGCATTCTTTATGCTGGGAACGGCCTTGAAGCAAAAGGGGGACACCGCGGCGGCCGAAGAAGCATTGCGGACCGCTATCCGCCTGGACCCCGGCAACCCGGGCCCCTACAACACGCTCGGACAAATTCTCCGCCAGAAAGGCGCAATCGAGGAGAGTAAGAAGATGTTCGCCGAGGGCGCCCGCGTCAAGCAGGCCAAAGAAAACGAACTAGGCGTGATGTTGCAGCGGAATTAGTTAGGTTGCGCGCACCTGTCTTGGCAACCATGGATTGGATACGAGTGACGGCGAGCTTCCTCATCGGGTTTGGTGTTGTTTGCTTTCTAACCTGCCTTCCCTTGGGCGCCGAGACAGTAACGTTCTCCGAACATATTGCGCCGATCCTCTATCAGCACTGCGCCAGCTGCCACCGGCCGGGCGGAGCTGGGCCGTTTTCACTGCTTCTCTATAACGACGCGCGAAAGCGTGCCGCTCAGCTTGCGGAAGTTACACAAAGACGTTACATGCCGCCGTGGCTGCCGGAGCCGGGCCACGGCGATTTTGCGAATTCGCCTCGACTGACTTCCGAACAGATTCGGCTGATATCTGAATGGGCAAACGGCGGCATGCCCGAAGGAGATTCCGCAAAGCTGCCCTCCCCGCCGCACTTTAATGAAGGCTGGCAACTAGGGCCGCCCGACCTCGTGATTAATATGCGCCAACCGTACAATATGCCGGCCTCCGGTACGGATGTCTTTCGGAATTTTGTCCTGCCTGTCGACCTTAAAGAAACAAAGTACATTCGGGCTTTCGAACTGCGGCCCGGCAATAAGCGCCTAATTCATCACGCGAACATGATCGTCGATCGATCGCGTCTGCTCAGAAAGAGGGATGGTCAGGATGGCCAGCCGGGATTTGCAGGAATGGATGTGGAAACGGAGGTGACCGGCGAGTTCGACCCCGATTCTCACTTCTTATTCTGGAAGCCTGGTACGCAAGCTGAGGAGGAGCCAGACGATATGGCGTGGCGGCTTGATCCGGGCTCCGATCTGGTTCTCAACCTTCATCTACAGCCGACGGGAAAGCCGGAACTGGTAGAGGCGTCGGTGGGCCTTTATTTTGCTAAGGAGCCGCCGCGCCGGCATCCCATGTTGCTGCAACTCGAGCATGATGGCGCGATTGACATTCCGCCGGGCAGCACTCAATCAACCGTAACTGATCACCTGACACTGCCGCTGAGTGTTCATTTAGTGGAGATCTATCCGCATGCACACTACCTCGGCAAGCAGATAGAAGCGTGGGCTGAATTGCCTGACGGAACGACGGTGTCACTGCTGAAGATTAACGCCTGGGACATTAATTGGCAGGCGACCTACACCTATAAGGAGCCGATGGCGTTGTCCGCGGGCACGAAGGTGTTTATGCGCATCCAGTACGACAATAGCGCTCAAAATCTGCGAAATCCTAATCATCCGCCTCGAGAAGTAAGGGCTGGAAATCGAAGTGCTGATGAGATGGGGCACGTCTGGCTGCAGGTGGTGCCCGACAACGAAGGCTCCGGCAGGCCTGACGATTCCGATCCACGCCTGATCTTGCAGCAAGCGGTGATGCGCCGTCGCATTGAGAAATATCCCGGTGACTTCATTGGCTATTTCAATTTAGGAGCGTCGCTGCAGGCGCAGGGAAAGCCGGATGAGGCCCTTCCCTATCTCAGTGACGCCGTTCGTATCCGGCCCGACAATGCAACGGCGAGAAATAACCTGGGCGTGTCGCTTTTTGAATCGGAGCGATTCGACGCTTCGGAGAAGGAGTTCCGTGTTTCGCTATCGATAGATCCCACATATTCTAGTGCGCGGTACAACTTGGCTCGTACGCTTGCTGCGAAGGGAGATCCCACCGACGCGCTCACTGAAGTTAATAAGTATTTGGAGGCGGCGCCAGCAGATGCCCAGGCGCTGGAGCTTGCCGGGCGACTCTACGCTGCACAAGGCCACTACGCCGAGGCTGTCGCCGATCTCAGAAAAGCCACGCAACTGGAGCCGAACGACGCTGTGTTTCTCACCAATCTCGGCTCCGCGCTGGCGCTAGGCGGCGACCTCAAGGCAGCCATCCTGGCTTTCGAGAGCGCTTTGAAGGCTGACCCTGCGAATCAGGCTGCCAGCGCGAATCTTGCGCGGGCCCGCAGAAGCTTGGGTATTGCCAATCAATAACACCGTGATGCTCTCATCTCAAGTCAGACAGATAGCAACCTACCGCGCGGGCAGTAGTTACAGAGGGAACCTTCCCGGCCAGGACCGCATTTAAAGCATCACGGAGCTCATGCGTTGTGGGGGCATGGCGGGCATGGCCAAAGGATTCGTACCAGTTGTCGATGCGGCCGTGATAGATCAATGCGCCCTCAGGCGAAAAGACCGCCGCTTCCGGCGTGACGCGAGCCCCGCTGAGCTTCACCAGGACCTGCTGCGGATCGCGAAGGGCCGGAATGCTGTATCCATAGCGATGCAAATGATCTTGAATTGTGGATGGCGTTTCATCACGGTCCGCGTAAACCAACCAAAAGGCAATCCGGCCTTGGTAATGCTGTTGTAGCTCTTGAATTGCGGGGGCATATCGGTTTGAGATGGGGCAGTCGCTTCTTATAAAGACGAGCGCAAACGGTTTTCCCGCCGCTTCTTTCGCAAGGTCGATAGTCCTACCATCTAAGGTTTGACCCTGCTGGCCGGATACGCAAAACTCGCCGCACAGAAGCAAAACTGTGAGCGTAAGTACTTGCAAACCTGCTCGATAACAAAGGGCCAGGCCCATTCAGTTGCATCCTACCATCTGGTTTGGACCGGCGAAGTGGCACCGCGTCCTATTGCTTACCCATAAGAAGTATGCGAAGATTCCTATGGGGGCACCATATGAGCTTGGGAGACAAAGCGGAAGTCTGGCAGGGCACTTTGGCCTTGATGGTTTTGAAGACGTTGGAGACCCTGGGACCGCTGCACGGCTATGGCATCGCGCGGCGGATCGAGCAGACCAGTGGCCACTTGCTGGCCGTAAATTACGGCACCCTCTACCCAGCGCTCCTTAAATTGGAGCAAGAAGGCTCCATTGAATCGGAGTGGGGCCTTTCGGAAAACAATCGCAAAGCGAAATTCTACAAGCTTACCCGTGCGGGCCGCAAACAACTGCGGCATGAAGCACAGCAATGGACCGAGGCGACGTTAATTCTAGCGCGCTTTCTAACCTCTGGTGAACAGTCCTCTGGTGAACAGTCCGCATGAAAATACTACGAGCATGGACGATGCGAGTGGCCGGACTATTCGGCGCCGGCAGCTTCAACAAAAGCGCGCATGAGCGCGAAATGACGGACGAGTTGGACAGTCACCTGGCAATGCATATCGCCGACAACATCAGGGCCGGACTGACTCCTGAGGAGGCCCGGCGCGATGCACTATTGAAGCTGGGCGGTGTCGAAAGTGTGAAAGAGGCTTATCGCGAGCGCCGCACCGTGCCGTTTCTGGAGCATCTGCTTCTGGATATCCGGTTTGCGCTTCGGCAATTGCGAAAGAATCCCGGTTTTGCGACGACCGCTACCCTGGTCCTCGCACTGGGACTGGGCGTAAGCATTGCCATCTTTGCCTTCGTGGACGCTGCGTTGATCAAGCCGCTGCCGTATCCCGAGCCATCGCGGCTCATGGCTGTTACCGAATCTGCGCCAGGATTTCCGCGTGGCTATCTTTCGTACCCAAACTACCGCGACTGGAAACAGTCGAATACAGTCTTTTCTTCGCTCGACGTCTTTGACGGCGACGGATTTCTCCTAAAGACGCCCAGCGGACCTGAACCAACGCGGGGGGGCCGTGTCAGCGCCGGTTTCTTTCGAACGTTGCGCGTCAATCCAGCGTTAGGGCGCGACTTCCTGGCGACTGAAGAGGTACCTGGCGGCGCCCACGTCGTGATGATGAGTTATGACACTTGGCAGCGGCGGTTTGGCGGACGGACCGATGCCGTCGGGCAGTCAGTAACCCTAAACAGCGAGTCATACACGATTATTGGCGTGCTACCCCAAGACTTCCACTTTGCTGCACTCGGCGCTGCGGAATTCTGGAAACTGTACGACCCATCGAGCGAATGCGCGAAACGGCGAAGTTGTCACAATCTCCAGGGAGTCGCGCGCCTCAAAGACGGAGTTTCAACTGAAAGCGCGCTCGCAGAAATGACCGTGATCGCAAAGCGGTTGGAGGATCAGTATCCGGACTCAAACCGCAGTCAAGGCGCCAGCGTCGTTCCGATGTCGGAGGCGGACTTTGGTTACCTTCGACCCATCCTTCTCGTCCTGATGGGTGGTGCGACACTTCTTCTTCTGATTGCCTGCATCAATGTTGCGGCGCTGGTGCTGGTTCGTTCCGAAGGCCGCAAAAGGGAGATGGCTGTGCGGAGCGCCCTGGGAGCATCGATGCTGCGGCAATTTACCCAGTTTGTGACCGAGGCGCTGGTCCTGGTTCTGGCGGCAAGCGCGCTTGGCATCGTGTTTGCCGGTTGGGCCATGCAGGTCCTCAAACTGCTTATCCCCGCGGACATGCAGCCGGGCATGCCGTTTCTTCTCACTCTTGGTTTGAATCCGCGCGTCCTGATTTTTGCCGCGGCGGTCGCTTTGGTCGCGCTCGTCCTGTTCTCCATCACGCCGGCATTGCATCTTTCCACGTCAAAGCTGCGAGATGGCTTGGCCGAAGGCAGCCGCGGTTCGGCCGGAATGGCGTGGCAACGGCTGGGTTCCCGCCTTGTCGTTGTTGAGCTCGCCACCGCGATGGTTCTCTTAGTTGGAGCCGGGCTATTTGGTAAGAGTCTCTACCGGTTGCTCCACGTTGAACTTGGGTTTGAGCCGGGTCAACTGGCGACGATGAGCGTGGGAGCGCCAGACATCGGTTACAGCAAGGATCAACAGAGGATTGCGCTGGGCAAAGACGTGGTTCGCCAAGTGAAAGCGATTCCTGGGATTGAAGCTGCGGCCATCACGACCGTTCTTCCAGTCAGCTACAACGGCAACACCGATTGGATTCGTTTCGTGGGAAAGCCCTACGACGGCAAACACATTGAAGTAAACGAACGGGACGTAAGCGCCGACTATTTCCGCACCATCGGGGCCAAACTGGTTCGGGGCCGCTATTTCACCGATGCCGAGGACGAATCTCGACCCAAAGTGGTAATCATCAATCAAACGCTAGCCAATAAGTATTTCCCAGGTGAAGATCCTGTGGGCCAGCAGATCGGCGATACCAGTTTGACGCCGGCGTCACTCAAGACCATCATCGGCGTAGTCGCGGATATCAAGGAGGGAACGCTCGATACCGAGATCTGGCCTGCGGAATATCACCCCTTTAATCAGGATCCGAACACCTATTTCGCCGTTATTGTCCGCACCTCCCAGACGCCCGGATCGGTACTGACGGCCTTGGGCCCCGCTGTTCATCAGATCCGATCCGACGTTGGTACGTTTGGCGAAGTAACGATGATGGAACGCATCAATAGGTCCATGACTGCGTATCTGCATCGTTCTTCGGCATGGCTGGTGGGAGGCTTCGCATTAACCGCGCTACTGCTGGGTGTTGTGGGACTTTACGGCGTGATCGCGCATTCGGTGAGCCAGAGAACGCGTGAAATTGGCGTGCGGATGGCCATGGGAGCTGAGGTCGGTACGGTTTACCGAATGGTTTTGAAGGAGGCCGGATGGCTGGCTGCCCTGGGTATCGGCGTGGGCGCGGTGGCTTCTATCGCGTCGGCCGTCCTCGCGCGGAAGCTGCTCTTCGGAGTCAGTTCCTGGGACATTCCGACATTGCTTGTTGTTGCGGCTGTCCTTGCGATCGCCGCACTGGTAGCAAGCTTCGTCCCAGCCCGGCGCGCCGCCTCGGTGAATCCGATGGAAGCCCTGCGAAGCGAATAGGGAAACAGGTATTCTCGAAATTGGTGCGACGCCAATCGTTAGCGCCGGAACAATGACCGCAGCCGATTTTCGCCGCGTTGCCCTGAGCCTCGATGGGGCGGAAGAAGGCTCGCACATGGGTGCGGTAGACTTCCGTGTCGGAGGCCACATCTTCGCTACGCTCGCCTCACAAAACCAGGGCTACGGCAACCTGATGTTGACACCGGAACAGCAAGCAGATTTTGTCGCGGAACAGCCCGACATCTTTGTACCCATCGCTGGCGGATGGGGGAGGAACGGCGCCACCCACGTCCGCTTGGCGACGGCGAACGAAGATCTACTGGAAGGCGCCCTGCGCGCGGCGTGGAGGCTGCGCATCGAGAAGAACGCCAAAGCTCGCGGCACTAAACGCAGCCCAACGGCGCGTAAGAGCACAGCTGTCAAAGCAACCAAGAAGCGGTGATCCGTACGTCTTACTCGTACCGGAGCGCAACCATGGGATCTACACGCGCTGCTCGACGGGCCGGAAGATAGCAGGCGGCCGCAGCGACCAGCGTCAGCACAACGGGCGCTAGTGCGAGCACGAAGGGATCGAAGCCGTGAATGTCGTAGAGGACACCCGCGAGGACTTGGCCCAGCGCAATCGCGAGTAGCAGTCCCACGCACACGCCCACGGCCGTCACCTTGAGTCCTTCGCGCAGAATCATCTCGAGCGTCGAAGAGGCGTCTGCCCCTAGCGCCATTCGGATGCCAATCTCACGCGTTCTTCGCGCTACCGTGAACGCATTGACGGCATAGAGGCCGATCACCGCGAGGAAAAGTGCTACTGAGCCGAAGATCTCCAGCACATGCGCACCAGTGCGGACCACCCAAATGTCCACGCTGGAATCGAGATGCTCGCTCATAGTTTTGAAAGCAAGCAATGGAAGGCGCGGGTCGGTCGTCCGAATTTCGCGCCGGATAGCCTCGAGCATTTGTTTTTCGGCGACCGGCCCTCCACCGACCGTTTTGATATGGAACTGCACGTCGGTCTTGTAATCCTGTCCAACGGGAAAGTAGAGATGCGGTTCGGCACCACCGCCAATGATCCTCTCACGAACATTCCCCACAATGCCCACAATCTCTAGATCCGGATTTTGCTTCGCCACGTCACCGGATGCGGAAACCCCGATAGCCGCGCCCGGCGAAGCACCTGCATTGGAATGAACGTGTCTTCCCAGGGCATCGCCACCGGGCCACAGCTTTTCGGCCGCCAGCTTGTCGATGATGGCAACACTAGTCTTCGACCCAGCAGTGCTTTCTGCCGCCGTAAACGGACGCCCACGCAAGATGGGAATGCCCATTGTCTTGAAGTAATTCTCGCTCACCACGTTGTATCGAGTTTGCAGCGCCGGGTGCTCCTTCGAAACCGCAGTATCGGACGGCGCAATATTCTTTCCCAACCCTACGGTGCCAAACGGAATCGTCGCCGCGATAGCCACTGACTGCACGCCCGGAATCTGGCGCAGCCGGTCCTTCAACGTTTGATAGAGATAGCTCGCATGGGCCTCGTCGTAGTTAACAAGGCTTGCATCCACCTCCGCCAGCACCTGATTTTCCAACGAGAAGCCGGGCTGTACATTCGCGGCCCGAATCGCGCTGTGAACGAAAAGGCCGGCCGCGGTAAGCATCATCAAGCTCAGCGACAGTTGCGCCATCACCAGCAGGTTGCTTCGTGAGAACAAGCGGCGGCCGCTGCTTCCCACATCCTCACCGATCTTTTCCTTAAGGTCCACCCAGACATCCGGCTTCGAGAGTTTCCACGCCGGAAAGAGCCCGAAGATGACGGTGCTCAAGGCGCAGAACAATAACGTTACTATCAGTACCCGAACATCAGGCGAGGAATCGTAGACAACCTCGATGGGAGCGAGGCGGGCCAGGGAATCGATTAGGAGTGTTGTGCTCCAGGAAGCAGCGAAGAGTCCGGCGACGCCGCCTAGAATAGCCAGGATCAGACCCTCGGTCACAAGTTGTTGCACGATCTGGCGGCGTCCGCCGCCGACAGCCAACCGTATTGAGATTTCCTTTCGGCGCGCGGCGCCGCGAGCCATCATCATGTTGGCAAGATTCAAAGAAGCGATCAGCAGGACCACTGCGGCAAGCGATAAGAGCAAAAAGGCCGGTACACGCATGTTGGCGTCATCGGTGGGGTTTGTAGAGATACTCGTTCGGGAGAGCCGCCTTACCAGCAGCGTCTGGTCCTTGTTTTCGGCCGGGTACGCCTTCTCCATTTGCGCGCCGATGACTGCGAGTGCCGCGTCCGCCGCTTGTTGCGTCATGCCTGGCTTGAAACGTCCGACTGCGATCAAAGTGTGGTTATTCCGGTCAGAAAGGGGTTTCACCTGTCCGTCAAAGTCATTCATCACGAGGCCGTAAGCGCCGAGGGGGACGTACAACTCGGCGCTCACCAGAGCAGTTGTGCCGGTGAACCCTTTCGGCGTGATTCCCACAACTGTGAACAAGTGGTCGTTGATGCGTAGCTGCTTGCCAATCAACTGTGGGTCTTCGCCTCGCTTCTTCCAGAAGGGATAACTAACGATCACAGTCAGCTCCGCGCCCGGTTTCTCTTGTTCGGCAAGGAACGGGCGCCCTTTCAAGACGTTCACGCCCAGGGTTGAGAAATAGTTTGACGAAACGACAGCCGCGAAGGCCCGCCGTGTGTCATCCCCTTCTTGAACACCGACCATCGCCATCGTGTGAGCCATGAGGCTGGAAAAGACCGGGTTGTGCTCGCGGATGTCGACGTAATTTGGGTAGGAGAAGCCCCGGTAGGCATCGGGATGCTTGGTGTCGCGGCTATAGAGACCAGTCAGTTCCGCGGGTTTGGCAATGGCCAGCGGCTTTAATAGGAAGGCGTTGATTAAGCTGAATACCGCGCTATTGGCGCCAATGCCTAAGGCCAGGACAAGCACTGAGGCCGCCGTAAAGCCTGGTTTGTTCAACAGGATTCGAATGCCATACCGCACGTCCTGCCAAAGATTGTTCATAGCAGACGGCCCTCCTTGCGCTAACTCACTGCTACGAGAGCGAGGAGGCTTCGGTTCCCGAAAACACGAATTCTAGCCGGGCATTTTCTCTAAGCCCCGGCGCGTATCCCCACTTGGCCAGAATCTGCTGCCCCATCGGCGATAGCCACGCTCTTGAAGGGGGCCGACTTGGTGGAGAGGACTTGGTCCCGATAAGCGCTCTGCTCTACCAATGGGTCATGATATGCTTCGCGGAATGCCGGAAGGAGCACCGCGTAACCGTAAGGCACGTAGGGATCTACTAAGGCAGCAGGGGAGATTGCCAGCGACGGGAGCAACGGCCGGCAAGATAAGTAAATCCGAAGATGCAAATATCCCAGGCCAAGCCTCAGGGACAGGCTTTTTGGAAGCGGGCGCTTCTCAGCCCGAAAGCAAAATGGAGAGTCGCGCACCCCGGATAAACAAGGCCGATTCGCTCACAATAACAGGGATTATTCTAACCGCGGTGTTGTATGCCGTCCTCCCCACATTGTGGGCACGCCTAGCCAGCGTTATTTTTGGCCTAGCGCTCGCTACGGTCCTTGTTATTCGGTCTGAATGGAGCCAGGAATGGAGCCTTAAATCGAAATGTATCAGCCAAGCTGTGTTAATTGTAGTTGGGATAGGCCTGTGTATTCCATTGGTAAATGAATGGACTGCCTCGAACAGAAAAAGTTCTTCAGTGTCGGGAGGGGGCCAAAAGTTACAAGTTATCCCGGCTGTCTCGTGGCCCACGCCGCGTCCGGTTCGCTACGGAACGCAGATGTCAACAGACCAGTTGAATGCCACGTCGGCGGTTGATGGATCCTTCGCATATAGTCCTTCGATTGGAACGATCTTACCCGTTGGAACGCATACCATAGTTGCTGTCTTCACGCCCACCTGACCTGCCCCCAGTGACTGGTCCACTTAGAACTCTGAAGTTAGCACAAAAGTCCGTTTGTGCGGATAGCCCTTCGTGCTCATAGTTGGCTCCTTCTGCAGCCGGGTTCGTCGGTCAAGGCCGCGCGTGAGCGCGCCGCCAGGGAAGCCTTGACGGACGGTTCCGGCTGCGGTACCTCACAGAAAGAGGACGAAGGGCGCTGCCACTGTTTTGCGAATTCGTCCGGTGTTCGGTAGCCCAAGCTGCTGTGTGGCCGGGTGGCGTTATAGTCGTAACGCCACAGCGTTATCTTTCGGCGTGCGTCGTACAGGTTGCGAAACCAGTGAACGTTCAGGCACTCGTCCCGCAGTCGCCCATTGAAGCTTTCGACGTGTCCGTTTTGCATCGGCTTACCAGGTTGAATGTGGTGCATGGTGATCTTCCGCTGCAGGCACCAAGCCAGAAAGTGCCGCGCAGTGAGTTCAGGGCCGTTGTCCATTCGCAACGCCATGGGGCAGCCACGCCGCTCAATCACCCCGTCGAGGATGCGCGTAACGCGTTGGCTCGCAAACGAGGTGTCCGTTTCCAGCGCCAGGCATTCGCGCGTGAAGTTATCCACGATGCTCAACACACGCACGGTCCGACCCGTGGCCAGTGCGTCGTGCACGAAGTCCAGCGACCACTCCTGGTTCGGCGCCGTCAACACGGGTTGGCGCATACCGACACGCATCATCTTCTTGCGTCGCGTGCGCTTCACGCTCAGCCCCGCTTGCCGGTAGAGGCGAAACAGTCGCTTATGGTTCACATGCCAGCCGCTGCGCTCCAGCAGCACACCGAGACGCCGGTATCCAAACCGCGGCCGCTGATGGGCCAGCTTAGTCAACTCTTCACGCAGAGCTGCGTTGCGATCGGGCTGCTCCTGATAGCGACAGCTGGATCGCCACACTCCCAGCAGCCCGCAGGCTCTTCGTTCGCTGATGCGGAACGTGGTCACGGCCAACCTCACATCTTGCCGTTGAGCTGCGAGCTCCAGCCGTTTTTTGAGATCACTGCTTTCAGAACTTCTTTGTCCAGGCTCAAGTCCGCCACCAGACTCTTCAGCCGCCGGTTCTCCTCTTCCAGGTGACGCAATCGTTGCGCCTCGCTCACTTCCAGGCCGCTGTACTTCGCCTTCCAGGCGTAGATCGTGGCTTCACTGACGCCGTGCTCACGCGCCAGATCCGCCACCTTCTGCCCACCTTCATACTGCTTGAGAATCGCGATAATCTGCTCATCGCCGAATCGCTTGCCTTTCATCTCTGCCTCCTTGTCTCGAAATCCTAGCTGATTCCGGACCAGTTTGTAGGGCGCAGGTCACACCGACGCAAACACATACGCATCCGTTACAAAGACGGTTACTATGGTCGTAAACCCGCAACCGCTTCCTTCCTTCGAGTTATCCGGACCGCCGCCGCGAACTAGCCCGTTGTTCAGTGCCCAATTTAAGATGCTACAAAGCATCGACGACTTCGTTGCGCGAAAGGATGAGAACGAGTTGCGAGAAACATTCGACTTCCCTAATATGCTTAAGTACAATATTAAGCTGGCAAAGAGTTTTGAGTTTCCGAATCTTGCCTCGTCGGAGGTCGCTGAGGTCGATGCATTCTTCAAGGGAGGTCAGGGGCGGCTCGATCTTAGGTACTTAAGTGTATCTCCACCTGATACTAGAAAAAAAGTAAGCAGAATTCCGGGGAAAATTGGAATGGTAAACACGTCAGTCAAATACATAAATAGCCGACACATGTTAATGGAGTTTTACTCCTCATCGCAGTTACCTAGTAAGATTGCGGCAGGGTTGAAGGCTCTTGATAAGGCTGTCGATGATAACATGACGTTGATGATTGAATCTCTCAACGAGAGCCTGCGATCTGATCCGAGGAACATTTCAGAAAACGACGACG
>Ga0206891_10066_pt1 | contig 33141 bp, 25 predicted proteins | sample Alteio_BWOrgHeat_55_FD_153246 | JGI IMG/M metagenome (GOLD analysis project Ga0206891, IMG submission 153246) | Enriched cells from forest soil in Barre Woods Harvard Forest LTER site, Petersham, Massachusetts, United States - Alteio_BWOrgHeat_Nextera7 ...
ACGACGTAAGACGCCCGTTTGGCTTTGGGCGTCCTGTGACTACTCTCGGCGGGCACGACTGTGTGCCGAATGCACCGCGCTTGCATGACGAAGTAAGGTCGAGTACAATAATGAGGACATGACCGATTTGGAGAGCATTGCGCGCGGCGGTGAGGCGCACGGCAAGCAGAAGGGTTTCGGTATTTTGGACGAGTCAAAGGGCGAGGGGAACAACAAGTCGGTGTCGATGTTGCCATGGTAGACTTCATTCGTTCACGCAAGCCTGGGCCGGCTGGAATTACGTCTACAAACAATCCAGTCGGAGTCGAGGACATCACGGCGGGTGGTGCGCTGTCCCAGCATTTAACATGAGCTTCGAGAGTATTTCGTACTATTATTCCGTGGGTTTCTTATATGCGCGCCGGGGAGTATTGTTATGAGCCAAACGTCTTTGGGTATGGCCTATCGCATTATCGCGCGCCTCATATTGACCATCAGTGCCGTCGTGCTACCAGTCGGCCGGGAAGGAATCGCTGTAGCTCAATCGAACGGCAGCGTGTACGCGGGTACATATACTTATCACAATGACAATTTCCGGACCGGCCAGAACCTGAACGAAACCGTATTGTCTCCAGCCAGCGTAAACTCATCAACCTTTGGGAAGCTATTTACGTATCCGCTGGATGGGCTGACATTTGCTTCGCCGCTGTATGTTGCCAACGTCGCTATTCCGAGCAACGGTTTCCACAACGTCGTGTTCGTGGTGACGGAACATGACAGCATCTACGCCTTCGATGCAGACGGATTGACCAATAGTCCGCTTTGGCAGGTGAGCTTCCTCAATCCTGCGGGAGGTGTGACAACTGTTCCGGCCGTCGATACCGGCGAGACCGGGGACATCCCGAATGAAATTGGCATTACCGGAACTCCAGTGATTGATCCGGCCAGTGGCACGCTGTACGTCGTCGCCAAGACCAAAGAAATCTCCGGCAGCACGACCAGTTACGTGCAGCGGTTGCATGCGCTGGATATCGCGACGGGAACGGAGAAATTTGGCGGTCCGGTGGTGATTCAGGGCAATGTACCCGGTACGGGCGTTGGTTCGGTGGGCGGTCAGGTGCCGTTTATCCCCCTTCGCGAGAACCAGCGGACAGGACTGCTGCTGGCCAATGGCGTGGTGTATTTTGGCTTTTCCAGCCATGGGGATAATGAACCGTTTTACGGCTGGGTGATGGGCTATACCGCGACCAACATCCAGCAGCAGGTGCTGATTTATAACGACGCCCCGAACGCGGCCGAGGCCGGTATCTGGATGAACGGCGATGGTCTGGCCTGCGATTCCACTGGGAACGTTTACTTCATCAGCGGCAATGGAACCTTGACCGCCAATATCGGGGGTAGTGATTACGGGGACAGCTTCGTGAAGATCAATCCCGCCGGGGCGGTCCTGGACTACTTCTGCCCCAGCGTTCAGAACACCCTGAATGCGGGCGATCTGGATCTGGGATCAGGAGGAGTGCTGCTGCTGCCGGATCAAAGCGGGGCACATCCACACGAGATGGTCAGCGCCGGCAAGAACGGAACGATCTATCTCGTGGACCGGGACAACATGGGGAACTATCATACCAACAGCGACCAAATCGTTGAGTCGGTGGTGAACATCTTCCCCAATAACCTTGGAAACGAGGGCGGTAACTTCTGTTCCCCCGTGTATTTCAATGGGAATGTGTACTTCAGTCCGGTTCAGGGGAGTGTACAGGCGTTTCAGTTGAGTAACGGGCTGTTGTCCACCAATCCGATATCCAGTTCGTCGGAGCAGTACGGCGGACGCGGCGGAACGATGGCCATTTCGGCCAACGCGAGTTCCAACGGGATTCTGTGGGCCCTGCAGAGCACCGGCACCATCAGTCCGGGTGTTCTGCACGCCTATGACGCAACCAACCTCGGCAACGAGCTGTACAACAGCAGCCAGGCCGGGACGCGGGACACGCTGGATGCGTGGTTTAAGTTCACTCTGCCACTGGTGGCCAATGGGAAGGTCTACGTCGTCACGGAATCGACGTTGTCGGTATTTGGCAACATCACTGCGGCGCCGACAGTGACCATCGTTCGACCGGCAAACGGCATGTCGTACCCGTCGACCAATCTGATTGGCATTGTCGTCAGTGCCACGGCCAACAACGGCGGGGCCATCAGCAAGATCGAGTTCTTTGCCGACGGCGTGAAACTTACAGGGGATGCGGCAGCGAGCCCGGGAACAAACTTTTTGTTCAACCCCACACCGGGCTCCCATACACTCACAGCGCGGGCGACCGACACACTCCTGGCGGTCAATACCTCCGCGGCAGTCACGATCACCAACGGTGTCAAGAACTCGCCACTGGGTGATTGGGAAGTCACGATCAGAGGCGCCGACAAAGGAGCCCAGTTCGTGACGTTTCAGGATGACTTCAGCGCCAGCGGCTTTGGGATTCGCCTCAAGAACTTTGGGCTCGACGACGTGACGGGTCGCTGGGGAATCAACACGAAAGGCCAGGTGACGGGACCGTTCGTGGAGCAGACCGACGGCGCGACAAACTGGACCGGCACGCTGTTGGGTCCGGTGAGGAGCCTCAAGAGTCTCAGCGGAGCGATACCTACCACCACCTTCGGCACCTTCCACTGGAGAGGCATCCCGGCCACGATATTGCCGGAACTCAGCGGCCTGTGGACGGGGTTGGTGACAGTGGTTCGGACGCAGCCGGAGCCGGTGAGATACATTTTTAGCGCCAACGCCAGTGATTTCGCCGTCTTCGACATTGCGACGAGCGCGGATCCGGGCACCGTGGTGGGGCAGTTATTGGTGACGTCCCGTAACAGGGTTTATGCGTACGTCACGTTCGGCGGCAAGCAGTTCCGGTTGTCCGGCGCCTTTAGTGCGACCCGCGGTTCATTGACGTTGCGGGGCACAGATGCAAGCGCGGAGAGGGTCATCATCAAGATCTTCAGATAAGGACGGCGGGACATTCACTGGCGCGTGATCTTGCTCGCAGCTTGTCCACCGAGAGGGTCATTACAGTCGAACACAACGAGGAAAGTGAGCCTTGCGGGTGGCTTGGATGACATTCGGACGCAGCACAGCCAGTAAGTATTTGGCGCGCCGTGTAGAAATCGAATCCAGGACAGAAATCGATGCTGGCTTGCAAAAAGCGGCAGGCTACACAGAAAGCCACGCACAAGATTCAGGTTTGACTGAAGTTGTTGCGTGCTGGCCGAAACTGAATTCCCTCTTAAAAGCGGCTGTCCTCGCCCTGGCTCCGTACTTGGATGAACAGGCGTACCGCAATAATGAGCGAGTCGACACCGAGGCGGGACGGTTCGTGAATGCCGTGAAGTCGGTTGCCGGCAAACGGCTGACCTATCGGCAACTCACTGACAACGGCGGCCCTGGCAGCATTGTCGTCTGTAAATAACGATGAAACCCTTGGCGTACATCGCCTGCGGATTGGTACTGATGGTCGGCACGCTTACCAGCCTGAAAAAAGCCTCCCACTTCTCCGATGAGACGTTGTTCTGTTGGGACAACTATCATGCGCTCGCTGCCAATTATGTGATGGGCCACGGAATGAAAAACGGTGCGTTTGAGCCGATCGAGAATTACCACTACGAGCACAACGATCAAGCTTCTGCCGAGTTTATCGCAGTGGGCGCCCATGGTGGCGACCCGGCTTTGGACCGTACCCGCGGCTACCCGTTTTTCCTGAGCCTGATCTACCGCGTGGCGGGCGTACACCCGCGCATAGTCAAGCTGGTGCAATTGGCGTTGGTGATTCTTGTGGGTGCCGGCCTGCCGTGGCTCGGATTCCACCTGTGGGGTGGGACCGGTATTCTGCCGGGAGCGTGGGCGGGCCTGTACTACATCGGGAAGTATTCGCAGGGGGCGCGGGATTTGATGGCGGAGCCACTGTTTGCGTTCCTGTTGCTCGTGTGGACCTGTCTTTTCATGTGCTGGCAACGTTCACGGAAGCTGTGGCTGGCGTTCGCGCTTGGGCTGCTGGCTGGTTACTGCGTGCTGGTGAAGGGCACCGGGATCTTCCTATTCCCCGTTACCGTCGTAGTGCTGGCATGGCAGTGGTGGCGAACACGGCCACAAGCGGCAGCACGGGCGGCACTGGCGGTGTTCGTAGTTGGGTATGGCATCGTGGCTGTCCCCTATAGTGTCATGGTGAGCCGTATTGCCGGCGAGTTCGTTCTGTTTTCGACGCAAGGCGGCGATACGTTCCGGGGCGGCAACTCCACGGTCGCGACTGGTTGGTATCAGCCGGAACGGCGGGACCAACCCGGCGGGTTTAAGTTCATGCCGGCGGCGCGCCTGCCGCTCCTGCTGACGCAAAAGGTCGATGAGGGCTTCCAGTCGTTCACGTCGATTCGCGTGGCGGTGGCGGGCCTTGGGATATGGTTGGCTCTGGAACTACGGCGCCGGTGGGGTGAACGCCATAAGTGGCCGGTCGGGCTTGGCGGGTGTGCGTTCGTGGTGGCGTGTTTCAATCCGTTGGCTGCTCTCTCGCATGGTGTGCTGCTGCAACACGAACCGATGCTGCTGGTCTTCGCGTTGGGGATTGGTGCGCTGGTGGCCCTGCACCGACTCCGAGCGCCCGGGCTCGACAAGGTGCCACTGCCATTTCTGATTCTCACGGCCAGTCTGTTGCTGACGACTCTGGTGCTGTACGGCCTGAAACGCTTCGTGTCCGTGATCGACTGGATGTTCTTATTGAGCGCCGCCTATCTCGTCGGCGGGGCGTGGTGGCCTGGACATCATGGCTGCGTGAAGGGAAATGAGCAGCCGTAGTTACCAGATAACTGATTCTGCTGAACAACGAAAAAGGGCGTCACGCTTGCAACTTGCGTAACACCCTGATTCTCTGGCGCAAATATTGGTGCGCCGTGTAGGAATCGAACCTACAACCTAGTGATTAAGAGTCACTTGCTCTGCCAATTGAGCTAACGGCGCACATCTTCGAGAGCGCGGTAAATTACCAAAGCGACCGGGCAAAGGCAAGACGCGAGATGGCGATTCACCACCGCGCTTTCCGACTCAGGGAAGGGAGATGTCGAGACGGTAGAACTTGTTGGGCTGCGTCGCGTTCGTATCGGTAATCGTGACCTGGTTGCCGTTGGTCACGGGACCTGAAAACCCAGTGAGTGGCATCCAGGTACCGTGTACCAAATCCGTATTGAACTGCGGCGTGTAGGTGCGTCCATTGGTCATGGGGTGAAACAGCAGATTGTCCTGTGTCAGTTGGTTGGTGATCGCGGCAACCTGGAAGAAAAATACGGATGCAGGATTGGTCGGGTCCAGGCCCGTCACGTACTTGAACAGGTTGTTCTGACCAGTGCCGTCGGCGTCGGCATTCGGATTGATGCCAATGTGGCCAAAGTATTGGACTTCCCAATCGTCATTGATGCCGTTGCCGTCCGCGTCGAAGGGTACGGCCACCGAGGCGGTGGTGAAGGGTGCGCCGTTGGTGTGGCCATCGTTGGGCGTGAGAGTGACGCGGTAGTAATCGCCGGCGACGGTGATCGCGGCCGCCAGTGTGCTGGCGGTCTGGCCGATGAGATTCGTGAACGCCACATTGTTGGTGGACTGCTGCCACTGATACGCGAGGGTAATCGAATCACCGTCGGGATCGTTCGTGGCGATACCGGTGACGGTCAGAATGTTGGTCGTGGTCGGGGAAGCCGGGCTGATCGACGCGGCGGTGATGACGGGTGGAGTATTGCTGGTGCCGGTGCAACAAACGTTCGTCGCCGTAATGATCGTGATCTCCCAGCCGTTGGCGATGCTGCCGCCATCGGACGGGGGAAAATCGTCGTCGACGTACAGCGACCAGGTTCCATTGGGATTTATTCCAGTGAAGACCGACAAGACGGTTCCATATGGCCCCGCGGGAGCCGGCGCGTCCAGGGTTTCACTCGAATCATAGTCACCGGGGCGGTAGGTACCGGACGTAATCTGGGTGCTCTGCGGTAATTGCGTTGCCGCTGCATCATCGAAAGTCACTGTGGCGTTGCTGATCGGCGTGACACCGGCATTGCCGCCGGCATCCGACATGAGCATGGTCGTCTGCCCTCCCGGACCAACGAGCAGAATCGAAATGTCGTCCGGCCAGGTATGGTTGAGATTGCTGATCGTTACAGTGACTTTCGACACCAGGCCCGCGAGGGCCGGGACGCTTATTGTTGACGGATAGGGCGTGGACTTACCGACCGAGCCACTGGTGGGGATGGAGATGAACCCCGTATTGGCGAACGAGTTCGTCGTCGCGGTGGTCGCACCCAGCGTGAACGGGAATGTGGCAGTGCCCAGATTCGTCATTCCATCTTGCAACTGGAGCGACGCCGTGATCGTTCCGCCGCATGAGCCGCTGGCCGTAAACGTGAACGGCCGGCTCACGGTCGTACCGCCGTTGGTCACGATGCCGTAGGTCTGGGGGCCGCTGGGCGAGGTGACGCCGCCGGTCGCTTGCAGGGTGGCGACGAGATTGACGGTGTTACCGCAGCCGGTATTTTGCAATCCGAAACTGACGGTGACGGTCTCACCAGGGTCAATCGCCCCGTTGGTGGCCAGACAGCTTTCTGTTGTAAGCGTCGCCCCGTTGGTGAGGATGAGCGTCGCGCCACCCGAATTGAGAGTGATATTCTGCGTGGTCGTCCCGCCATTGACGACCGTGACACCACTGTTGGTGACAGCCCCGCGGCACGGCGCGGAGGCGAACAGGGTATAGGTGCCCGGCGGCACGGTCATGGAATAGGTGCCGGAGGCGCCGGTCACGCGGAAGAACCCGCTGGTGGTGCGGACCACAACGTTGGAAATCGGCAGGCCGGACGAGATATCGGTCACCGTGCCCTGGAGGGTGCCTTTGGGGGCGGGCGGGGCGTTTGTCGCAATCTGGAACCTGCCGACACGCGTCTGCCAACTGAACGCGCTGGTCGAGCCGTAGTATTCCTGCGTGTACCAGAACGTCGTGTCGTCGCTCGGGTCAACGGACAGGCCGCTATAGTCGCCCCAGCGATTAAAGCCTGTCTGCGAGCCGGCTCCCGTCAGCAGGTTCGCTTCCCCTTGGAACAACCCGTTGGTCGGGTCGCTGGCCAGCCGGCCCGCGTAGCGGATGGAAGGGAAATTCGTGGTGCTGGACACGCTATAGCCGACGGCCATATTGCCCAGATAGTCCAACGCGGCACTGCCCATCCAGCGGTAGAGCGGATCGGGGGCAAACGTGGCCTGGTCGTAGACACCGAAGTTGCCGCTGGGGAGTGGGCGGCGCAATTGGTAATAGCGGATGGCGGCCTGTGCGCTGCCGCCGTTGACGGTGTGGTTCACCACGAGCGTCTCGTTGGACGTGAAGTTCCGGTACTGCAGCCGATGCATGAGACGATCGCCCAGTGAATCCAGATTCGTTGCCGTACCCGACTGCGGGATGGCCGCTGCGGAGGGGCTGAACGCGGTAAAGGCCGCGACCGCGATGGGGCTCTCCGCGCGTTCCGTGAATGTTGCCGAGCCCGGGTTCACGAAGTCCGCATGAAACTGGAACAGGCGCAGTGCATCCTCCGCATCACCCAGCGAGGTTCCCTGGATGCAGGAAAAATAGTTGGGTGTGCCGATGGGCGGCGGCGGGCCATCCAGGTCCGATGGCAGCACGCCTCCGATGGATGAATCGACGCTGCCGACGTTGACATAGAGATAGGTTGCCGTCGGATCGCCCACGAGCATCTTCGACCGATCGAAGGCAAAGACACCGGCACCGACGAATGAAAATGAGGGGGGAGCGAACTGATTGTCGGTCATGTAATAGCCATCAGGCCACACGCCAAACTTCGGATAATCGTTCAAATCGGAATTGGGCATCTGGAAACAATATGCGTAGTACGCTCCCGTCGGGTCCGGGGTTTTCGAGATCGCGATGGACATGAAGAACGGCGGGCCCACGCTGATGTCGGCGAACTGGGTAATGATCCAGCGATCGGCCAGCGGATCGTACAGTACCACCGGATCGCCGTCGTCCGTTGCGGAGCAGGCGTCCCCGAGTCCCGCAAAGAGGCTGTTGATGGCGATCACCCCGGTCTGCGCCGCGCCCGTGGACTTGTTGAACACCTGAAGATGCGTGTTGACGATCTCCACGTAGTTACTCGGCCCGACACTGCCGTTCGTATCAGGCGGCACACAACTGCAATGGTTATTAATTCCCTCGAACGTCAGGGTTGGTGAGGGAATGTTCGGGGTCGGGACAGTGGATTGGATAACCGGGTCGAGGAGTTGGGCCGAAGGACGCGTTTTCGGGCCGTGATAGATGGACTCGTTGGGAATCTCGTGGCCCGCGCCTTCCTTGGCCTGGGCTTCGCCGGGAGGCTCGGGCGGAAGTTTCGCCAGTTCGGGAGTCTCGACGAAAACATGCGCTTGTACCGCAATCGGCTGCAGGTCAACCCGACGCGGTGGTCGGCTTGCGGCCACTGCGGGTGCGCCAGTAATCGGTGCTGGCTGCTGGGCTGAGAGAGGGTACGGTAACGCGAACAGGCAAACAATAAAACCCAAGCGTATGCTGGTCGGCATTTGCACGGACTACTTCCCATTCACTGACGCAATTACCCCGCTCGACTTACCGCAGTAAAACCGGGTGAATCATATACCTCTCACCCCGTTCGGCAAGGACAATATACCGGTGCCGACAGCGAAAACGCAGATTCACTTGGCCATGTAGCGGATGAGGTCCACGCAGCGGTTGGAATAACCCCACTCGTTGTCGTACCAGCTCACGAGCTTGAAGAAGCGGCTGTTCAATTCGATGCCGCTACCCGCGTCAAAAATGCTCGAGTGATTGTCGTGAATGAAGTCGCTCGACACCACCTCGTCGGCGGTGTAACCGAGGATGCCTTTCAAATACGTCTCACTGGCATTTTTCATCAACGCGCAGATTTCCTTGTAGCTGGTCTCCTTCACCGTCTTGACGGTGAGGTCCACCACGCTGACGGTGGGGGTCGGCACGCGGAAGGACATGCCCGTGAGTTTGCCTTTCACTTCCGGTATCGCCAAGCCGACGGCCTTCGCGGCGCCGGTTGTCGACGGAATGATATTCACTGCGGCAGTGCGTCCACCTTTCCAATCTTTCCGTGACGGACCATCCACAGTCTTTTGCGTCGCGGTGTAACTATGGATGGTGGTCATCAACCCTTCTTCGATGCCGAGGCCTTCTTTCAGTAATACGTGGACGACCGGCGCGAGGCAGTTGGTGGTGCAGCTCGCGTTGGAAACGATGTGATGCTTCGACGGATCGTATTTCGTATGGTTTACGCCGAGAACGATGGTGATGTCCTCGCCCTTGGCCGGGGCGGTGATGAGCACCTTCTTGGCGCCTGCTGTCAGATGTCCCTTGGCTTTTTCCGCGTCGGTAAAGAGGCCGGTGGATTCCACCACGAGATCGACGCCGAGGTCTTTCCACGGCAGCGCCGCCGGGCCTTCTCGGACCGCGAGACATTTGATCTTGAGGCCGTTGACGACGAGCACGTCATCCTCGGCGACCGATGGGCTGGATTTCTCGCTGGAAACCGTGCCTTTGAAGCGGCCCTGCGTCGAGTCGTACTTCACGAGATACGCCAGATTGTCGGCGGGGACGATGTCGTTGACCGCCACGACCTCGATCTCCTTGCCCAACAATCCCTGGTCGCAAATTGCGCGGAAGACCAGCCGCCCGATGCGCCCGAATCCATTGATGCCTACTTTGATAGCCATGTGTAATTTTCCTTAATTGATAAACAACAGTGCAAAAGTGCAAGAAAAGGCACGGACTGCCTGCTCGCAACGCCTACAACATCGTAGGTCATCCATGCAGACCCGTCAAACGGAAAACCGGCGGCGCCAACCGCGCTGCCGATCTCCAATTGTACCAGCCGATCAAGGCTGTGCGGGTTTCGGAGCTGGTTCCGCTGGTTTGGTGGCGGGTTCGGCCGGTTTAGCCGTGTCCCGAGTGGCGTTCCAATCCACCGATTGCGGTTCGCCGTTGCGGTCGAACTCGATTTTCCCCTTGATGGCATCGCCACTGATTTTGCCGGAGAACTTCTGGACAAACTTGTTACCGTTAAACTCACGGGTTACCGAGAACGACAGGTCGTCGCCGTTGAGCTTGGGGTCGTCGATTGCCTTGTCGCCACCGCGTCCGGAAACGGTCCCGCTTAGCTTGCCGTCTTCCACCTTGAGATTGGCCGTGACTTTCCTTGGTGTGCCGTCACGCCCGGTGATCGACCACGACCACGAGCCCGTTGGATCAGCCTTTTTCTCGTCCGCTCGCGCCGCGGTCACCGCCACGAGTAATCCGCACACCGCCATTGGAATCATCAAACGCGTGATACGCTTCATGTTGCCTCCATGAGTTGATTGGTTGCCCGTCCGTCGCCGCTTGCAAAGCTGTCAGTATCGTAGGTCATCGATCCGGACCCGTCAAACGGAAAGCGGACATGAACCGTTGGCGGGCGGGAATTACCTCGACTGGAAGCCATATTCTTGTTACCCTCCAGATGGTGACGGAGAGGTAAATACCGTGAAGTTTAAATCATTCCTACTTCCGCTGGTGTGCTCTGCCGTGATGGCGATCATCGGCACCTCGCGAGCAAAAGCGGCGGACAGCGTGGTCTTCACTTCCGTTCCGCCGTACGGTTCGCAAAACAATTTGTTCGGCAAAGTTTATGGGGTCAATCCGGCCAACTTTCGTGTTGCCGTGCTCATTTATATCGACGGGGCGGGGTGGTTCACCAAACCCACTTGCGCTTCTCCTTTGTCGACGATTCAAGCGGACGGGACTTGGACGGCGGACATCACGACCGGCGGGGCGGACTCGAACGCGACGCGCATCGTGGCGTTTCTCGTGCCGTCCAGCTTCAGCCAGCCATGTGTGACGAACCAATTTTGTATCCCCGCGGTTTTTTATCAGCAATCCGTCGCCAACACCTCCGTCACTCGCACGCCCACCGGTGTCCGCTCGTTCCACTGGTCGGGCTTCGATTGGTCGGTCAAGACCAGCGGCGTGTCCGCCGTCGGCCCGGGCCCGAATTTTTTCTCCGACAGCACCAATAACGTCTTCATCGATTCCTCGGGTCGCTTGCACCTCAAGATCATCAACGTCGGTGGAAACTGGCAGTGCGCGGAAGTCGTCTCGCAGTCCACGCCCGGTTATGGCACGTACCGTTTCCATCTCGCGATTGATCCCAATACGCTCGACCAAAATGTCACGCTCGGCCTGTTCACCTGGAGCAACGAAACCGATTTCTTCGACCGCGAAATGGACAATGAATGTGGCCGTTGGGAGAATCCGCTCGACTACGCGAACTCCCAATTCGTCGTCCAACCCTACTACGCCCCGAGCCAGCTCGTGCGTTATCGCGTGCCGTTGGGCACGACCAACGCCGTGCCGTCATTCAACTGGACGACGAACTCCATCGTCTATAACTGCACCATCGGCACCAATGCCGTCACCGCGGTCATCGCCAATAAATTGGTAAACCCCGGCTTCGAATCGGGAACCGGCACCGCCGCCGGCAGTTGGACGCAGTTCAACGACGCGTATCGCACCGCCACCAATGACACGTCCTCTCAAATCACCGCGCTCGGCGGTGCGAATTCCATGAAGATCTTCGGCCCCTTCAACGCCAGCCCCGGCGTCGCGGGAGCTTTTCAGGACATCCATGGCGCGAGCCCCGGGCAAAATTGGCAGTTCTTCGGCTTCGGCCTGAACTGGTCCGGCGACCCAATGACGAACACCGCGGGCTATGGCGTGGCGCAACTCATCTTCCTGGATTCCGGCAGCAACGTGCTCTCGACCAGCGAATCGCAGCACTACGATTCCAATACGCCACACGATCAATGGCAATATTTCCAACTCACCAGCACCGCGCCTGCCGGCACCGTGGCCGTACGCGCACAGGTCCTTCATAGCGGCAGTGCGGGCATCGCGGGCTCCGTCTGGTGGGATGAACTCGTGGTGACCACGAACATCGACTCCGGCCTGATCGCCCGCTACACGTTCACGAACGCCGCCGCCATCCCTCCGAGTTGCGACGAAAATATCCGCCTCAACCTCTGGCTCGTGAACGGCAACCCGCCTTCCAACGGCCAATCCGCCGAGGCCATCTTTGACTCCGTCACGTTCTTCGGAACCGACACCGATGGCGACGGGATGCCCGATGCGTGGGAGATCGCGCATGGATTGAATCCCACAAATTCCTCGGATGCCAATCGCGACGACGACGGCTCCGGCTTCAGCAACCTGCAGGAGTACCTCGCCGGCACCGATCCTGCGAATCCGTCCAATTGCCTCCACGTCACGTCATCGGTCATCACCGGAAAAGATGTACAAGTCAGCTTCGCCTCGGTGTTGGACAAGAATTACCTGCTCGAACGTTCCGTCAGCATGACGCCGACGAATTGGACGATTGTCACGCAAGGTATTGCCGGCACCGGCAACATCCTTCCCATTACCGACCCCGGTGGCGCGACGAATCTCCCGTCCCGCTTCTATCGCGTGCGCTTGATGCAGTAGTGGCGGTCGGGGATTTATCGCTTGAGGCGGATTTTTTTACTGATGAACGATTTGCCCTTCAGGACATCGCGCACCGCGCCGATTAAGACCGTACTGGGTTCGCCCTTGGTACAATAACCCCGCGCGCCCGCGGCCAGCGCCGCATCGCAATATGCGCGTTCCTCGTGCAATGAAAATGCCAGGAGAGGCATGTCCGGCCACTTTCGGTGAAGACGCCTCATGACCTCAAACCCGTCCACGCCTTTCCCCAGGGAAATATCCACAATGGTCACATCCGGTTGGAGAGTCTTTGCCGCGGCAATCGCATTCTGGGCGTTCTCGGCTTCGCCGCAGACAGTGAGATCACTGGCCGCATGGAAAATCGCGCGCAATCCCTGCCGCATTGCCGGGTGATCATCCACGACCAGTATCTTCTTTTTTGTGTTCGGCATATCAGGAGCTTTCTGTTTCAGTTGTTACGGGCCTGTCGGGAACACTGCATGTCAAAACCACGCCACCACTGGGAGCGTTTTTCAATTCGCACGTTCCGCCGATCATTCGCGCCCGGTACTGCATGATTCGCAGCCCGAGCCCTCCGCTCCGGTGGCCATTGGAACCCAGCCCGATACCATCATCTTGCACGGTGAGGCTTCGTTCCCCCGGTCGGGCCGCCAAACGGACCACGATGTGGGTGGCCTTCGAGTGCTTCACGGCATTGTGGATGCCCTCTTGCGCAATTCGGAAAAGTTGGATGGCGCGGGTATCCTTTAACCAGGCGATAGCGTGATCGTCGGCCTCCACTGTGCAGCGGATGCCGCTCAAACACTCCGCCCCGGCGGCGATTTCCTGTAACGCGACCAGAAGGCCGTGCCTCTCGATTTCCACTGGATAGAAGCCTTTCGCGAGGGTGCGAGCCTTGTCGATGGTGGACGACAACGTTGCGCGCAATTTGTGCAACTCGCGCGCGCGGGTTCGCGATGTTCGCACGAGCTTTTGTTCCAGGACATCGAGCATCATGCCGAACGCCGTTAGTTCCTGTGCCAGACCGTCATGAAGTTCCTGACCCAGCCGCAGGCGCTCGGCCTCGACAGCGTTCGCAATCTCGGCTTCCAATCGTTTGCGCTCTTTGGCCTCCTCCTGCAGCTGGATCTTCTGCTGCCGCACGCGGGATTCCAGTTGTTCATTCCACGCTTTCAGCTCCGCTTCCATGCGCTTACGGTCGGTAATATCGCGGGCCGTTTTGGAAGCGCCAATGACATGTCCATGCGCATCCAAAATGGGGGAGACGGTAAGGGAAACATCGAGCCGGGTGCCATCCTTGCGCACCCGGACAGTTTCATAGTGGTCGATGCGCTCCCCGCGGCGAATACGATCCAAGATTCCCGGTTCTTCGTTGATGCGCTCGGGAGGGATCAATATGGCGACGGGCCGGCCGATTACCTCACAGGCCTGGTAGCCAAATAGTCGCTCCGCACCGGCATTCCAACTCGTAATGACACCGTTCAAATCTTTGCTGACAATGGCATCGTCAGAAGACTCGACAATGGCAGCCAATCGCCCGCGCGTCACCTCGGAAGATTCAAGATCGCCAACCATTTCTTTGAATGGCTTTTGCCGCTTCGTTTTTTTTAGAGGCACGATATATAATGACGTGATTTTGGATGACCAACAATCGGCGGCCTACTAGAATTGTCCTAGGATGAACACCTATCCGCGACTCCAGCCGTCCCGCTTCTACCGCGTGCGTTTGATGCAGTAGGATCCGGGTCGAGCGGGCGGTGACGAACATTTCAATGCTCCGCTATATTCCGTCGGATGGGAAAATTGGCTCCCCGCTTTGGACGGTTTGCGAAGCCTGCGGTTTGAATTGCCCCGCTGCTGAACGTCCCATAGAAGCCGGTCGTTTCGCCTGAGTCGTCGGTCGAGTCGAACAGATTTCCACTACGGCGTGATGTCAAACCGATAGAACCCTTGCGGCTGATTTGCTCCGGCGAAGTTGGTCAAGGTCAGGAGAGCCCCGATACTGTTCGTGACCGATACGCCGGGGACATTTGACCAGGTTCCCGAGGTCAACGAGCCGCGGTACTCCAACTGATAGGTCTCGCCCGCTATGGACGGGATGGTCAGGACGGTATTCGTGCCCGATTTCTGGATTCCCGTAATTTGATTGATTGGCCAAGGCGGAGGGTTGAGGGGAACGGAGAATTTGAATACGGTGCCACTGTCGTTCGTCCCGCCGTCTTCGGTTGTCCCGTAGAAATTGCCGTCGCTGCCCTGCACCAGCCCGGCAACTGGATGGCTCCCATCGTTCGGGTAGCCGGCAAAGGGGTAAAGATTCGTGTAGCTGCCGCCGGGAGTGATCCGAAACACTATGCCGAGGTTGTTCGTCCCGCCTCCAAAGGCCGTCCCGTAGAAGTTGCCATCGCTGCCCTGTACCAGCCCGGCCTCTGGGGAATACCCGTCGATCATGGCGCCAGTAAAGGAGTAAAGATTCGTCTCGCTGCCGCCGGGACTGATCCGAAATACCGCGCCGCCGTTGACCGTCCCGCCCTCCTCGGTCGTACCGTAGAAATAGCCATCGCTGCCCTGCACCAGCCCGGCGACTGGAAAGCCCGCATCGTTCGGCGTGCCGCCAAAGGAGTAAAGATTCGTATAGCTGCCGCCGGGACTGATCCGAAACACCGTGCCGCAGCCGTTGGGGCAATTGGCGTTCGGCGCGCCTCCAGCGGCCGTCCCGTAGAAATTACCGTCGCGGCCCTGCACGAGCCCGGCAACTGGACTGTTTCCATCGTTGGGGGGGCCGACAAACGAGTAAAGATTCGTATAGTTGCCGCCGGGACTGATCCGAAACACGGTGCCGTTGAAGTTAACCCCCCCAGTAGCGGTCGTCCCGTAGAAATTGCCATCGCTGCCCTGCACCAGCCCTGCCTGTGGGCCAAGTCCATCGTAGAGGGTACTGGTGCCAAAGGAGTAAAGATTTGTGTAGGCACCGCTCCGGCTGATCCGAAACACCGTGCCGGCGTAGTCCGTCCCGCCTTGTTGTGTCGTCCCGTAGAAATTGCCGTCGCTGCCCTGCACCAGCCCGACAGTTGGAGCGCCCCCATCGTTCGGGGGGCCGACAAAGGAGTAAAGATTCGTATAGTTGCCGCCGGGACTGATCCGAAACACCGTGCCGAGGTTGCTCGTCCCGCCTCCAGAGGCCGTCCCATAGAAATTGCCGTCGCTGCCCTGCACCAGCCCGGCTTCTGGATTCAACCCATCGTTGGGGTGGCCGACGAACGAGTGAACATTCGTCTCCGTCTGGGCGTTGGCATCGAACCCACGACCCGCCACAACAACCAAAACAAAGACCAATGAAATATGAAAAATCTTCATGTTTTTCCCCTTAAACCCTTATCGACGCAGTGAGAAAAGGGACTTGTATCCGAGACAGTCGCCGCCAACTCGCTTTGGGGCCGTTCCTATAGCACCCGTGCGACGGCAAGTCAATGAATTTAAGGGTTTTGTGGCTACTGGTTGAGCGTCTGCACTGGCTCCCCGCCTTGCACGCTTTGCGAACCTTGCGGTTTGAGCTGCCGAGGGTTTCCACTTTCCAATATTGACGCCGTATGCGAAAGTTACAGTGTTGTGAAGAGGATCAACAACTTCCTCAAGTGGTTTGGACTTTCTTCTATTGCGATAACTCTTGTGTATGTTCTATTCCTCGTATTGTTGCCGGACACTTTCCACGTATTTCCAAACCATCCATATGCCGTAGGGGATTTCGTCGGCATACTTTGCACCATTGGCGCTGCATGTGCGGTGTGGGGCTTACTGCAATACGATTCCGGGCATCCTCTTTATGGGGTTTTTAGCATCTGCAAATACACTGGTTTCATTTGCTGGATTTCTGCCCCATTGGCTATGTCGTTCGGTAGTGAAGCTGAAATGCGTTCCGGTATTGCGCTTGCCTATGTTGGCCTCGGAGCTTTCGCGCTTTGCATTCTCTGTGCAGTTATAGGACGCGACGTTCGGAAGCGCGGATAGCTCCCCGCTTTGGACGATTTGCGAACCTTGCGGTTTGAACTTCCGGGAAACACTATTCTACCGAACGCTTGCGTCCCCTAGAGCAAGCGGAGACTTCGTCTTCCTCAATGGCTCCAATCTCACTGCTATACTGGGAAAAAGGCCAAAGGAAGGGAAATCTTGCGCCAAAACACCGCCATACCGAACCGTTGCCTTGTCCAAATCGAAACGGGCGTGATAGTGCGTCCGCTCAGGGTCCACCTCCAAAAACATGCCGAAGCGGTAATCGGCCAGCGGTAGCACCACTTGACCATTTTCATCAGTCTCAGCTGTTATTTCACGGGGCTCGCGAAAGACATGCACGATCAACACCAACGGTGTGACGGCATCGTGCCAATAGACAACCCGGATGGGGACGCAAGCTACAGGCTTCCCCGTCTGCACCTCAGTGACCGTGATTGTTACATCCCGCGTCGTATGCCAAGAAGTCGGAGCGCAAATGCACCCAACCGTAAGAGCGGGAAGTGATAGAACCAGAGCTAGCAGCCTAAGCCTTATGCTCATGACACTTAAGATTAGACACCTGATGAAACCTCAATCAAAGCACAAAAGGTGTCCACCGGTAGGACTCGAACCTATCCAAAAGACCCTGCTTCCTTTGAGAATCAGCAGACCGATGCAGAGCATAAACGCGCGGATTTGGTAATCGAGGCAAGGCATCCAGTCGAAAAAGCGATCCTTATTTATGTCCGAGGAGAGGGCCCGGGTTTGTATATCGTAAAATGATAATTTTACTGGACATGGGGTGATCGGAGGGGTATGGTTGGGGAAATGAAGAAGGGCGATGGCAGAAGCGGTCCGCCGTCGCACTTCGTGCTATGGCGCGACTCGCTGCTGTGCGCAGCTCGGAGGACCTCGAAACATGCGTTTCTGCGAAACGAACCCGAATTATTTTTTCCAAAAAACAGCGGTTAAGTCATTATGGCGCAAATGAATGAAGCTATGAAAATGGGAGATTACATTCGGGTTCGTTTTGGTAAAAATGCGCGTGGCTGCGTGGGACGCTGGTCCGGTCGAGACATGCTTGCCCGTTGCTTCCACCGCTGGTACGCTGCCGCGAGCAATCGGGAAGGGAACTAACATGAGACGCTTTCATTCGAGGACCGCAATTGTCGTTGTCACCATTTTCGTTATTAATCTCACCGCATTTGTCGCCAGCGCGGAGGAACTGAAAACCGCGGCGGAGATTATCGCGTTTTCGTCCGCGAAGATGGCCACTTATAAGACGTGGTCGGCGGATTACACGCAGAGCCTGGGGTTGCCCGGGGGCAGCATTACGATGAATGCGCGGATGATCGAGAAACTGCCGCGCAAAATGTGGTTGCAACTGGACATGCCGATGACGGGTCAAAAGGGTAAGATGACGATGTTCCTGGGCGATGACGGCATCCTGTGGCGCATCATGGAGACGGGACCGCAGGCGCAGATTACGAAGTTGGATGTGAACCGGATCCTGAGCGACACCGTGAACCGGCCGGGAGGGAGATTCGATCCACTGGTCCAGATGGATCCCACCCGACGGTGGGCGGTGACCAGGGAACTCTACGACTTCCAAGCCGTCAGTCCCCAGCCGGCGGACGGCCAAGGCGTGTATGTGATCGAGGGGTTGTTGAAGGCGAGCGCGGTCACCAACGAGCAAATAGCCGCGGAGGTTGCCAAGGTGGGAAAGGTGCATGTCAGCATTGGCCGGGGTGACGGTTTTCTGCGTCGCCTGGAGCAGTACGACCAGTCGTCGACGAACCTCATCATGGCCATGGAGTTCAGGAACCTGAAGTTGAACCTGGATGTGCCCGATTCGACGTTCATTTACCAGCCGCCCGCCGACGCACAGGTTATGGACACGACCCCGATGATGGAGATGCAGTTGCGCGCGCGCGAGGGGGAGAGTGCGCCGCCGGCGTCATCCGCTCCGAAGCCGAAATGAATCAGGCGGGGATCTGATGCTCGATCACTTCCAACAGCGCGTGCAGGATCAGGGTGTGGGCCTCCTGGATTCGTCCACTGTCGGAGTTGGCGACGATGATCTCGAAATCCGCTTTGCCGCGGGCCTGGCCGCCACCCTTGCCGAGGAGGGCCACGGATTTTACGCCCTTGCTTCGGGCGGCCGCGAGCGCCCGGAGGATGTTGGGCGAATTCCCGCTCGACGAGAAACAAACCAGCAGATCATTCGCGTTGGCCAGTCCTTCCACTTGACGGGAGAAAACCTGGTCGAAGCCATAGTCGTTTCCAATACAGGTAAGCAGGGTGCCATCGGCAACGAGGCTGACAGCGGCGAGCGAAGGCCGATGGTTTCGAAAATGGCCGACCAGCTCCTCGGCGAGGTGCATGGCGTCGGCGGCGCTGCCCCCGTTGCCGCAGGTGAGGATTTTACCACCGGATTTGAGCGAGGCGACGGCAGCGGCGGCGATCCCCTGAAACGTGTCCTCCTGGAGGGCCAGTTCTTGCAGGGTGCGGCAGGTATTCTCAACCAGCTTTGGCAAAACGGGTTCCATAGCACGCCATTTTAGCGTCGGTTACCGTTCGCGTGAAAGAAAAAAGCCATCAAATTGTTGCAGAAAGATTCTACTTGAGTTTTTTGTGGGTATTAGCTTCTATACTACCTGTAGATACGATGGGTCGTAGAAAGCACTAGGTATTGACGTATTCGTTGACGGGCGGACACGTATAAACTTTGGGCCATAGGTTATGGAGAGAATTCAGCCACATCAATTTACGCGCCAGGAGATCGACGGTTGGTCCATTGCCAAATCGGGTCTGAGTGCGCGCGTCGTCCACTGCCTCGATCAGACAGGCGTGAAGACCATTGGCCAGCTCCGTGGTTGGAGCGACCAGCAACTGCTTAACTTGACAAATTTCGGCTCCACCTCGCTCGAAAACGTCCGTTGGTTCTTCAACTGGACCCGCCGCTTGGAGGCGGGCAACGCCGAGTTGGCCAATGCCCGCGTCTGGCTTCGGGAATTTCTCAACGTCCAGGAGATATTTGTCATCGAACAGCGCTACGGGCTGGCGGATCCGCTGTTCCGTCCGCACATGAAGCGGCGCACGTTGCAGGAGATTGCGCGGATGCGTATCCGCGTGACACGCGAGCGCGTGAGGCAGATCGAGGAATCAGCCATCGCGGCGTTGCGTTCGAACCTGGCCCGCGCCGTGGCTGAGAGCCTGGAGATTTACTGGGTTGACTGCATCCTTTCGGGCAGTTGCGTGGTGACGGCCGCCGAATTGGGGAAATGGGCGGATGACCCGATGCTGGGTGGCTACCAACCGTGGGGCATTCTGTTGCTGATGAGTGAGACGCTGGAGCGGATCACGTTCCGTTACGATTATTTCTCCATTCTGCCGGGACACGTGTTGAACCACGTCGAGAAGCAGATTTTGCAGATCCTGGACTCGGCCCGGGCTCCCATTCCGTTTGAGAAGATTCTCGCGAGCGTCTCGGACGAACTCAGTTTTCTCAATGGCCAGCGCCCGCGGCTGGTGACCGTCCGGCTCGATCACCATCCGGAAATCAGCGGTACGGTGGATCGTCGCTACTTCCTCCCGCTGGTGGGAGCGCCGCTGGTGATCGCCGACATCCTGCGGGATCGGCACGAGCCCGTCCACTTCCACGAGTTGACGCGGCTCTATAACGAACGCATGCAGCCACATAGTCGCAAGGGCACGGGTTACATCCTGCGCATCCTGAACCTCATGCCCGAGGCCCAACGCGTCTCGCGCGCCGTGTACCAGTTGAAAGACTGAGCCACCCGCCGCTTTTTTCTCGCGGGGGCGCGGTCCTTTCCCTACTCTTCACCCCGTGCGGATTCTCGATAAATATCTACTGCGCGAATTTGCCTGGCCGCTGCTGTACTGCTTTGATGCGTTCGCGATGCTGATGATCGTGATCGATCTTTTCAGCACGCTCGACGAGTTTATCCAGTACCACGCGCGTTTCGCCACCGTCGTCCACTACTACCTGATTCTATTCCCCGAGATGTTCGTCTTGATCATGCCGATGGCGCTGCTGTTGGGACTGTTGTTCTGCCTGGCGAACCTGAGCAAGCATAATGAGTTGATCGCCATGCGCGCCAGCGGGGTCAGCCTGCTGCGGCTGGCTGTGCCGTTGCTCGGCATTGGCGTAGCCGCCACCCTCGTGGTGTTTGCCGTCGATGAACTGTTCGTTCCGCAGGCCCGTGAGAATGCAGACGCCTTGCGGAACTCGGTGAAAGGTCGTGGCGAACGCGGCGTGCTGGAGAATTATTTCTTTGCGAATTCCGTCGAGCACCGCGACTGGTATGCGCGGCGCTTCGATACACAGTCCTCGCGGATGGACTTCGTCGAGGTGCATGACCGCAACGCCGACAGCACGCCCCTGCGGGATGTCTACGCCGAGAATGCCCGTTGGACCAATGGGCAGTGGCGTTTTTCCGGCGCGGACGTGTACGACTACCACCAGACACCGCCGCTGGTTCTCCACGTCGCGGAGACAAATTTTCCTGCCATCAAGGAAACGCCCAAGCGCCTGGCGGTCGAGGGCAAGAAGCCGGAGCAATTGACCACGGTGGAGTTACGCCGCTATATACGCACGCAGCGCCGCGCCAATCATCTCGCGGGACTTGCCCGCTACGAAGTCAACCTGCAGAATCGTTATGCGTTCCCGCTGACCTGTCTGATCGTTGTGTTGATGGGGATCCCGCTGGGGATGCGTGTGAGCCGGAGCGGTCCGTTGCTCGGAGTGGGGACGGCGCTCACGCTGGTCGTGGCGTTCTATTTCCTCAATAATATAACGGGCGCGATTGGGGAGGGTGGTCGGATTCCGCCGGTGGTGGCGGCCTGGCTGACGAACGCGATCTTCGGGGGCGTGGGTTTGATCCTACTGGCTCGCGCCCGTTGACCGCGCGTGACCAACGATCACGGCTTGCGCTGCGGCGTAGTCCTTCGAGTGGGAGAGGCTCACGAACACTTCCGTGACGCCGCGCGCCTTCGCGAGTTCTTCGCCTTTGCCGTGCAGTACGGCGTATGGTTCGCCGCTCTCGCGCTTGCGGATCTCCATGTCCTTCCAGCCGAGATGATGGCCGATGCCGGTGCCGAAGGCTTTGGAGATGGCTTCCTTCGCCGCGAAGCGCGCCGCGAAATGCAGCGCGGGAAACTTCATCCCATTACAGTAGGCCACTTCGCCGGGCCAGAAGCAGCGATTCAAGAAACGCTCGCCGAACTTGTCGAGGGAATCCTGGATGCGGGCAGTCTCGACGATATCGATGCCGGTGCCAAGAACGCCCATGCCTTCCATGTTCATGGTGTCATCAAGGCCAGCATTTCGCGGACAGCTTGCCGTAATCCGACGAAAAGCGCACGGGCGATGATGGCATGGCCCGTGTTCAAGGTTTCCAAGTGTGGCACCGCGAGAATGGCCGGGGTGTTTTGGTAATTCAGGCCGTGGCCGGCGTTCACGCGCAATCCCAGTTTGTGGGCGAGCGTTGCCGCTGCCGTCAGTTTCTTGATCTCCGCCGCCTGCTCGGATTCGTTGCGCGCATTCGCAAAGGTGCCCGTGTGTAATTCAATGAAATCGGCGTCCGCATCGGCGGCCGCGCGGATTTGTTTTGGGTCGGGATCGATGAACAGACTGACGGAGATGCCCGCTTTCTTCAATCGCGCAACGGTGCGCGTGAGTGATTTGGCGGCGCCCACTACATTCAATCCACCTTCGGTGGTGACTTCCTGCCGTTTCTCCGGCACGAGGCAAACTTCCTCAGGCTTCACTTCCTCGGCGAAGGCGATGATCTCCGGGACATCCGCCATTTCCAGATTCAAGCGGGTGCGAATGGTTTGGCGAAGCAAGCGCACGTCGCGATCCTGGATGTGACGACGGTCCTCGCGCAGGTGCACGGTGATACCGTGCGCGCCGGCCAGTTCCGCCTCGATAGCCGCCCAGACCGGGTCCGGTTCGGGAATCGCACCAGACCCCTCGTGGGCAGAGCGGTAGCGTGCCTGTCGCAGTGTGGCGACATGATCGATGTTGACCCCGAGCTTCAGCATGCGGACACGTTACCTGTTTCCAGATTTGTCCGCAATACTGCAACGCTCCGGTAGTCCGGGCCAGACGGGCCCGTCAATCGTGGGACGCGAAGTTAGTTCAGGCTGCCCTGGGTGCCAACCGCTTCTTTGACGAACCGGTCCCAGCGGTCGCGCTTCCAACCAGGAAAGTGTTTCTGCAACCATTCCTGCGAAGCGCGCTCCCAGCCAATGTCCCGTCCCAACTTTTCGCTTTCGATCCACTTGTATTTTTTAATTTCCTCGTGCTGGGATCGAAACACATCAGCCAGAGGATCCTTTTTTCGATGTCGTAATGTCATTAAAACCCCCCTCCTTGTGAGGGAACAACTTGCGGGGACAATAACCCAAAACAGAGCGAAGTCAACCGCTCGCCCGTGACAAGTTGTCGACAGGTTAGTGACTTGCTACGGAAACACTTGCGACAGGGGCATTTCAACTTGCCCGTTTCCATCGTTGTCCTTTATTGTTCGCGCCATGGCGGAACAGGGACACCTCGAAAAAGTGCTGCGGCACGCCGAAGAGCGCCTTGTCCTGAAGTCGGGAGCGCGTCCCACTGAAATCCTCAATGTTTACAAGAAATTCCTCAAGGTCGAGGAGCACCGGCTGCGCTTGTTGCACCATGCGGGCGGGGGTGGACGGAAGATCGCGCAGGGTCGGGCGCAGTTGATGGATGTGGTGCTGCGGCATGTGTTCAAAGCCGCGGATGAAAGCTACCGTCAGACGCATACTGAAGATGTCGTGACCGTCTCGCTTGTGGCGATTGGCGGTTTCGGACGCGGCGAGCTCAGCCCGCATTCCGATATCGACATCATGTTTTTGCATAACACGTCCAGCCGCGCCACTTCCCTCCATCCGTACTTGAAGGAAATGGTCGAGCAGGTCCTTTACATGTTGTGGGACGTGGGCCTGAAGGTCGGTCATTCGACGCGTTCGATCAGCGAAGCCACTGTGCAAGCCAATCGAGACATGCAGTCCAAGACGTCGATGATCGAATCCCGACTGCTTGCCGGCGACGAAGAGATTTACGAGTCGTTTCGTCGTACGCTCGTCAAGGAGTGCGTCAAAGGGCACGAAGACGAATACATTGCCCAGCGAATGGAGGACCAGAAGGTCCGACATGAAAAATTCGGTGATTCGGTTTATTTGCAGGAGCCGAATGTCAAAGGCGGCTGCGGCGGCCTGCGTGATTTCCAAAACCTGATCTGGATGGCGTTTTTCAAGTACGGTTCCCTGAAACTTTCGGAGTTGCGCCAGCGCGGCTTTCTCGAGGCCACGGAGCAACGCCAGCTCGATGCGGCGTACGATTTTATCCTGCGCGTGCGCAACGCCATGCATTACATGACCAATCGCGCCTGTGATGTCATCGGCCTGGGGCTGCAGCCGCCGCTGGCCACGGAATTTGGTTATCGCCATCACGATCTCTTGCGGCGGACCGAGGCGTTCATGCGCGACTACTACATGCACTCGCGCAACATCTTTCTGCTCACCAACGCGCTGGCCGACCGCCTCGCCCTTAAGCCATCGAAACCATCACGGCTGGACACGCTGTTGCGGCGCCGCCCGCCCAAAGCCGAGGCGATTGATGGTTTCCTGATCCGCGATGGCCTGATTTCCGCCAGTGCGCCGACGATCTTCAAGCAGGATCCCGTGCGATTGATGCGCGTGTTTCTTTACGTGCAACAACGCGACGTGGAATTGAGCCCGGAATTACGCTCGCAGATTCGGCAGAACCTGAAATTGGTCGATCGCTCGTTCCAGTGTTCGACGGAAGTGCGCGACACGTTCCTCGGCATCCTGCAGCACAAGGGACAGGTCGCCCGCAGCCTGCGGCGGATGCACGAAGTCGAGTTCCTTGGTCGCTACGTTCCCGAGTTCGGCCGGCTCACGTGCCTGGTCCAGCACGAGTTCTTCCATCGCTACACGGCGGACGAGCATACGCTGCAGGTGATCGAGCATCTTGACCGCATCATTGACGCGACGGAGCCGCCGCACGCGAACTACCGGAAGATTTTCCAACAAGTGGAGCATCCGCACGTGCTCTACCTCGCGCTCCTGCTCCACGATGTCGGCAAGGCTGCGAATGTGGAGCACCACGCGGAAGCGAGCCTGGAGATGTCGCGTAAAGTCGCGGGCCGGTTGCGCCTGGGCGACGATGAGACGGCGCAGTTGCTCTTCTTGGTGCATGACCACCTCAAGCTCTCGATGTTGTCCCAGCGGCGTGACCTTGACGACCAGGCAACGATCGACGCGGCGGCCCGCATCGTGAAGACCGATGTGAACCTGGATGAGTTGCTGCTGCTCACCTTTGCCGACGCCGCGGGTACGAGCCTCAAGACGTGGACGGACTGGAAAGAGGCGCTGCTCTGGGAATTGTACCGCCGCACGAAACAGACCCTCACGGGAGCGGAGCGCGCGCGCGACATACTCTCGCGCCGCATTGAGCAATTGTACAAGGAAGTCAGCGCGAAGCTGAAGGACCAACTGCCGCTCGAAGAAATTTATTCGCACTTCGAATTGATGCCGGCGAGCTATTACATCAACACCAGCGCAGCGGACGTCGAGCGTCATCTCATGGTGATCCACCGCTTCCTGACGCGCCAACTGGAGGTCGAGGAGGCGGCGGACGCGCTCGTGCCCGTGGTGGACTGGCAGTCGTTCCCTGCGCAGAGCTATTCGCAGGTGTCGATCTGTACCTGGGATCGGCTCGGGCTGTTCTCGAAAATCTGCGGGGCGCTGGCCTCGGCGGAGTTGAACATCCTGCGCGCGAACGTCTACACCCGCGGCGACCACGTGGTCCTCGATGTCTTCGACGTGTGCGACAAAGACCTCGCCGCGGTCACGGACCAGCGTGCGATCCAAACGGCGGAAGGCATGCTGGAGCGGATGTTGAGCAATCGCGAGAACATCGAGTTCCCCGAAGTGCTCCAGCGCTTGCGGGCAAGTCGCGGCGAGATCCCGCGGATTCGCGAGGTGCGCATCCCGACGGTCATCGACATTGACAACGAGATCAGTAAAGGCCGGACAATCATTGAGATCCAGACGGAAGATCGCCTCGGTCTGCTGTTCACGATCACCCACACCCTCAGCGAACTGAACCTCGATATCAGCTTCGCCAAGATCTCCACGGAAAAGGGCGCGGCCATCGACGTGTTTTACGTGCAAGATCAACTCGGCAAGAAAATCACCGATGAAGCGCGCCTGGACACCATCCGCGCGAGACTGGAAACGGCGATCAATCTGCTGGCGAGTTGAAAGAGGCGTTCGACGCCCTCTGGTTGAATGGAAATATACGATTGTGCGGTAGTGGTTGTTCGTCTAGAGTCGGCAGTCGAGGCTACGCCGAATGTTAAACACGTTTCTACGAGGGGGATTGTCGTGCCGAATAGGGTGGGGGAAACTCATGTTCGTCGGATTGCTGATGGCGACAGCACTTTCGGTGACGTTTCAGAAGACGGCCCTGGCGGATGGTCCGATCCGCGTCGAAGTTGTGAAAACTGCCGATGGCTGGCAGTTGTTGCGCGGCGGCAAACACTATTTCATCAAAGGCGTTGGCGGGGACGCGCCCAAACCGTTATTGGCCCAGCTCGGCGGAAACTGTTTCCGTACGTGGGGTGCCGACCATATCGCGGGTGATCTGGAGGAGGCGCAGAAGTTGGGACTGACGGTGATCGCCGGAATGTGGCTTGGGCACAAGCGGGCGGGGTTCGATTACCACAACCCCGAGCAGGTGAAGCGGCAATTTGAACACGCACGGGAGATCGTCCGCGGTTCCCGCGATAATCCGGCGTTGCTCATCTGGGCCATCGGCAATGAAATGGAGAATGACGAACCGGCCGGCGACCCGGCGGTTTGGCAGGCGATCGAAGACATCGCGGCCATGATCAAGAAGGAAGACCCGAACCACCCGACGATGACGGTCATCGCGGAGGTGGGCGGCGATAAAATTCCCCAACTCGTAAAGAATTGTCCGGATATCGATATCGTCGGACTCAACAGTTACGCCGGCGGTTCGAGTGTGGGCGAACGCTACAAGCAACTCGGAGGCACGAAACCCTTTATTATCACGGAATTTGGCCCGCCCGGGCAGTGGGAGACGCGGAAGATGCCCTGGGGCGCGGTACCTGAGCTGACCAGCACGGAAAAGGCGGCTTGGTATCGGCGGACCTATCTCGGGTCCGTGTTGGGTGAGAAGGGATGGTGCCTCGGCTCGTGCGCGTTCACGTGGGGCTTCAAGCGCGAGGCGTCGGCGACATGGTACGGGATGTTCATCTCTGACGGCAGCAAGGTCGCTGCCACCGATACGATGAGCGAATTATGGACCGGCAAACCGGTCAGTAACCCCTGCCCGCGGATCAACAGCTTGAAGTTGGCGGAGGGCGACGGTCGGGTGGATCCCGGCGCGACGGTGCATGTGTCGTTGGATGCCAGCAGCACGAATGGTGAGCCGATCAAGGTGACCTGGGAATTGGAGCGCGATGCGTTTCAATACCAGATCGCGACCGAAGGCGGCGGTTTGGCGACTGTATTTCCCGAGGCGATTGTCAACGCGACGGACAAAGGCGCTGATTTGAAAATGCCCGCGGGCCCCGGCGGCTACCGTCTTTACGCCTATGTGCACACCCCCCACAACGGCAGTGCCGTGGCCGACCTGTGCCTTTATGTGAATGCCGAGGCCAAGCCGACGACGAAGGCCGCACTGCCGTAGGGCATCCAGCTTTCTCATCACAAATTGCACTCCGCTTCCGTTGTTGTCTTGCCCGACTTCGTTACGGTTCGGCGCACGACCTGTGGTTTTCTCCTTCACAGAAAAAAGCCTGTTACCTTTTCGGTTGGGCGTCCATGTATTAGGTGAATGATGAATGATGACATGGAGCTGGTACGGGAGTATGTCGAACGCAAGTCCGAGCGGGCGTTTGAAACACTGGTCTCCCGCCACATCAATCTCGTTTATTCGGCGGCGGTGCGGCAGGTGTGCGATCCGCATCTGGCCGAGGAAGTTACACAGGCCGTGTTCATCATCCTGGCGCGCAAGGCGAACACTCTCGGTCCGGACACCATTATTCCCAGTTGGCTGCATCGGACGGCCTGTTTTGCCGCCGCCGACGCCTTGAAAATCCAGCGGCGCCGGGCGCAACGCGAACAGGAGGCGTACATGCGGTCCCAATTGAACGAATCCGAAAGCGAAGCGTGGCTGCAAATCGCTCCCTTGCTGGACACGGCCATTGGCGGGCTGAGTGAAAAAGACCGACAGGCCATCGTATTGCGGTTTTTCCAAAACAAGAGTTTGCAGGAGGTCGGTACAGCGCTGGGTGCCAGCGAAGACGCGGCGAAAATGCGCGTGAATCGCGCCCTGGACAAGTTGCAGAAATTCTTCACGAAACGCGGTGTGACTTTTTCCAGCGCGTTGATTGCCGGGGCAGTCTCGACGAATTCGGTCCAGGCCGCGCCGGTGGGATTGGCGACCACTGTTTCCGCGGCGGTGGTGAAAGGATCCGTCGTGCCTGCATCCACCGTAACCCTCATCAAGGGAACCTTGAAATTTATGGCATGGACAAAAGCGACAACGGCACTTGTCGTCGGCGTGGGCATATTGCTCATCGCGAGCACAACCGCTGTTATGCTTTCCGGTAGGGATGATTACGGCGAGAATCTTCGTAAGGCCGCTTATACCGGCGACATTCAGGCTGTTCAACAAATTCTCAATAAGCATCCGCGTGTCATAGATGCTTTCCGGGGCAAGATTATCGATGGGTCTTTCATGAAGGATTCATCCGCCAAGGCGACCGATCGGAGACCCCAGTCACAATTTGATGTATGGGATGATGCTGGGTATTCGGCCTTGGATATGGCTGTAAAAGGAAAGCACCCCGAGGTTGTTTTTGTCTTGCTGGATAATGGGGCTGATGTGACGCATCTCAACGCGAGCAATTACGCCGCACTGCATCAGGCAATTCAGTATGGTGATGTGGAAATCGTAAAGCGTTTTCTGGAACACAACGTTGACCTAGAAATCAAGGACCGGGGAGGATCTACACCGTTAGACTGGGCTGTCCTGTGCCAACGAAAAGAGATTGCCGACCTGCTGCTTGCCCATGGAGCAGATGTCAATGACGGTGATATGCCACCTATTCATTGGGCGGTGAAAGTAAAAAGCAAGCCGATGGTTGAACTCCTGATCCTACATGGGGCGAACGTAAATCTTGCCGATAAATGGAAGAGAACGCCGTTAAGTATGGCCATTACAAATGGCGACGACGAACTAATCACGTTTCTTCGGGAACATGGGGCGCGAGAATAACAAAGAGTCGCGCTTCCAAAAACAGCTCAAAATAGTTTGTCTGGTTTCCGGGTGTAGCGGCCATGTATGAGAGAACGAGCTGTGTGGCGAATGGCGTAGCGTCGAGTTTCGGCATCAGTCAAGCCGCCTCGCGAGATGATTGGAAGCTATCGGTGCGCTTGCAGGATTCTTGAATCGCGCAACCGTCGGAACCTTCTCTAAGGTATCGGCCGGGGATTTGAGACGGTCGCGGAGCTTCCGCTGGAGTAGATTTCAGCGATTTCCCGGGCGGTGAGCTCGCGATTGTAAACAAACGGCAGATCGATGTCGCCGTCGAAGAACTGCCAGGTGCCGTGATCCACCGCCCCGATCTCCGCCGCCATATTACCGAGGTCGTAGTGGACGAATACATTGGTCACCAGTGTTCCGTCCAGCGCGCCGTTGATGTACAAACGGAGGGTCTTGAGGTCGCCCGCGGTCGATTCGGTCGCGGCCACGAAGTACCATCGGTACGGCGCGAGTGGGGTCGAGGAATTGACGACGACGATTCGGTCGCCCGCGCCACAATCGATACGAAACTGGGCGGTGCCGTTGGGGAGAAGGTGAATTTCCCACGGGTCGTGGGCGGGAGTCGGGTCGCCGAACCAGAGGATTTGCGAGCCGAAGGAGGAAGCCACGGTATTGTAATTGACCCACGCGCCGACGGTGAGGTTGTTGGTGAGTGCGAAGGCGTTTGACCGGGGAACCAAGATCGAGCTTGAGCCGCCTTGAAAGCTGAACGCGTCTCCAAAAATGCCTGGCGTCCGGGTGGGTGATCCCAGGGTGGCGCCGGTATGTCCGTTCCCGCTGTTGTCAACGGCGTTGGTGCCATCGAACGTCCAATAGGCCACGAGGCCGTCTGCCAAGGAGGCGAACGTCCGCGTGTTCACCAGCGTCAGTGCGGCAACCAAGAGAAGCAATCGTTTCATAAACCCCTTCCTTTCTGCCCCATTGTTGGCAAGACGGTGAAATTGGTAATCGTGACCGTGACTTCCCCGAAGGTCTAGATGCCATCTTGCTGCCCGAGAACCTGAGGCGATGTTGCTGGGTTATCTATACCGTACGCGCCCCAATCTTGTTGAATTGGGGCGAAAAGATAACTGACCGCTGGGCCGTTTATCCATTCGACATGGCCGTCCGTGAAAAGAACATTGCGTCCGTTTGTGCCGTGGGGTGAGGTCGAGTTCAAGTCCGGGGTGGACGAAGAGCTGGCACCGTTTGATCGATCTGCGCACAGCATGTAAAATCGGTTCGTAGTGGCTCCGCCAGATTTTGTGGGCCATTGAGTGGTCATTTTGACGATATAGAAGTAACTGAGATTATTCCAGTTCAGTGACTGCCACTTTGACGCCACAGAAACCGGGGTCGAATTGATCCCGATGACCTTTGCGCTGGGGCAGAGAAACACCGCGGTGTTACCGATATACTGGTGCTTCATGAGCAACCGGGCGACCGCCGTGAAACCTCCCACATTATTGATGGGTGCGGGATTGCAATTGGTACACCCTATGCCGACTTCGCTTTTAAAGAGGACAGTACCTGATTCGTCGGTGACGGGAGCCGAACTCGGAAACGAACCGCGAAAGTCATCCGAGTACATGGTCAAGGCCTGGCCGATTTCACGCAGGTTGTTGGCACAAATGGCGCGTCGAAGATTCTCGCGGTCGGATTGCAGGGTGGGCAAGAGGGTAATAGCCAACAACGAGCCAACAGCCACGGCGACCAGCAGTTCTGTCAGTGTAAATGCATCGCGTCGTTTCACTGGGTCACGGTCATATCGAAACGGAGGTTGCGGTGCAAGAGCTGGCCGACAACCAGTGACTCCACATGCCCGTCCACGAAAAGGAAATTGGCGCCGTTGTTGTTATTATGGCGCCAGCGGATAAGGCCCGCGTTGGCGCCATCGGTATTCTGCCCTATACTTACGGCCTTGTCGTTGGTGCCTTGGGCTCCTGCACAAGTAACCCAAGTCGTGGTATCCCCGAGGGCGTCTGAACAGGCTTGGGCATCGAAGGTGACGCCACTGGTTTGCGACAAGCAGGCATCAAAGACCATGACCACTTCGCCCGGACGGGTGGCTTGGGACATCCTGTACGGAAGGAGCGTATATGGACCGCAAATACCGCTTGCTGTAGCCGACGGGATGGGCCAGAACAACGTCCGATGGGCGGTGTACGTCAACGAGGTCGTTGACCCCGCTGGCGGTGTGGCGGCTGCCGGACAGATAAACACGGGGCTCTTCGTGCCGCCCGAGGCATAGGTCGTTTGACTCTTTGCAAGATATGGCCCAATGATCAGATGCCAGTCCGACCCTATCGTCTGTTGGTACCCCGGTGGGAAGAAATCGTTGTTGTCGTTAGCGTACATCGCGATGGCCTGGCCGATTTCGCGCAGGTTATTTGCACAGATGGCGCGTTGAAGAGTCGCATGGTCCGATTGCAGGACAGGCAGTATGGCGACGGCCAAAAGCGAGACAACGGAGATGGAAACCAACAACTGCGGAAGCGTAAACGCAACACGGTTTTTCATGGTGGCACCACCAAGTGAACCCGATAGAAGCGCTGGGTCAACGTTGCGGCCCCGGGATCGGTATTGCTCATGATTCCGCCGGTGCCGGTGAATCCTGTCAGGGCAATCCAGCTCCCATTGACGAGGTTGGTGTTGTATTCGACGAAATGCGTCAAGTTGCTGAAGGTTGTGAATTGGATGTTCACATTCGAGCCTGCCAGTGAGAAAGAGACAATTTGCGGCAAGCTGTTGCTGGCGAGAACGGCACCATTGTTTACCAACCCGGAATGGAAATTGGTATTGCCAGTGAAGGCGTTGATCAACCCATTGTTGACGACGAGGCCGTAGAATTCCAAGGTGCCGCCATTGACCGCTTGCAGCACGCCGTTATTGGTGACAATCCCAGTGAATGTGAGGGTCGTTCCCGCGCCACACGCGGACGTTATCGTGCCGCCGGCGTCCACAACCACCGCCCCATTGATGGTGCCGCAGCCGGTGACGACTGCGTTGGAGCGGACGCGCAGGCCGTCGGTGAACGAATGAACTCCGCCGAGGAGCTGGTAAGTCGCGACGTTGAGGCCGTCACCCACAACGAAAGTCTGGGCATTGCTGACGGTTGTATTCCGGCTGTTGAACGAGCCTGAATTGAAAGTGAAGACGCTGTTGGTGCCATTGACAGCGAATAATTGGTCCACCGTCATTGTCCCGCCCGATTGTATGAATGTTCCCTGACCTTGTTGCCCGACTACAAGTTGTCCGGTGCTGGTCTGATTGGTCACGTTGACGGTGCCGCCGGTAATTTGAATCGTACCGGTTGCATTCGAGTACACGCCGGCAACAATATTATTGGACACGGTGGCCGTTGTGCTACCGGCAAATGTAAGCGTCCCGCAAGAACTCAAGCTATTACCCACTCTGATCGCCCTTGCGAGTAATGAGCTATTAGAAACCGTCATCTGGCCAACACCGTAACTGCCCACCATGATAGTCTGATTGGTAACCGTCAACTGTCCGCTCGTCACAGACACCGAACCTGTCGCGCCCAGGCCACTGCCTACAACGAGGCCCCCCGAAAAAGTGCCCGTGCCGCCCACGATCGTCAACGTTCCTTGAGATGCCGGCCCATTCGCCACACCCACGTCATAAGCCGACATCTGGCTATTCGAAACGACCATTTGTCCCACCCCGTTTTCGCCAATGCTGATAAGATACCCGTTCGTGTCAATCAACTGCCCGTTGCTCACCCAGACCAGACCCGTCGAGCCGGATTCCTCGCCTAGGCCCAAGTGCCCATTTTCCAAGCATGTTCCACCCATTATGTTCAGGATGCCGCTGGCACCAGCCGTCGCACCCAATAGTACGCCCGTTGGCGGAGCGATGTTATTGCTAACATTGCCGGACGTCAGGAGCCCGGTTGAGATGGTGACCTGAGCCGAACCGTAGAAGCCGACGGCCACGTTGCCGTTGCTCATCACAAGTTGCCCGGCGGTCAATAAGACGGAACCGATTGAATTGGTCGAGTACCCCACATAGATATCCCCGGAAAGGGTATTCGTCCCGCCACCCGCCAGCAAGGTGCCACTACCCGTGTAGCCAACCGTCATGGCAGCGTTGCTATTGAGAAGTAGATCGCTGCCATAAAGTATCGCACTCGAATCCAAGTTGAATGCGCCGTTGGTAATACTGTCCAGAGACAAGGAG
>Ga0206891_10061_pt1 | contig 32634 bp, 32 predicted proteins | sample Alteio_BWOrgHeat_55_FD_153246 | JGI IMG/M metagenome (GOLD analysis project Ga0206891, IMG submission 153246) | Enriched cells from forest soil in Barre Woods Harvard Forest LTER site, Petersham, Massachusetts, United States - Alteio_BWOrgHeat_Nextera7 ...
CGGCGCGCGCTCCGAAAGCTTTCAGAGCGCGGCCACAACGGAGAAATAAAATGAAGAAGCTCACGATCTCAATGCTGGTCACTGCAACTGTCCTGGCGACGTACGTGTACGCGCAAGGCGGCTATCCGCTCGGTTCGGATGTCGCCTCGACGATCACCACGAGCAAATTCAACATCGTCGGTGCCAGTTCGACGCTCGTGGCAACCGACAACGCTGACCGCGTGTTCTGCAAGATCGTCCAGCGCGGCACGAATGCGATTGATGTTGGTTATAGCCTCACGGTAACGAACGGCCAGCAGGATTACATCGTCGGGACCGTCGGTAGCACGTGGGACACGAAAGGCCCGACACTCTACAAAGGGGCCATCTCCGCGATTCTCGACAGCTCGACGGCCAGCCTCACCTCCACCGTCAGCGTCATCGAAGGCACGCGTCAAAGTTTCTAACCGGTTGGACCGCACACGAGAAATCACATGGCCAATCGTCTACAAAAAGCCTGGCGCGCGCTGAAAGGCGCGGGGACCGAAATGTTCCAGTTCGGCGAGAGCAATCTCGTCGATCCGCCTTCGCCTTTGGCTTCGGCGGACAAGCGCGCCAGTGGAAATATTGCGCCGCCCGTGCCCGGCACCATCGTCAAGGCGCAGGTTGCCGAGCGCTGGATGAACCAGGTCACACGCGGCCTCACACCCGAGGCGGTCGATGATTATCTCACGTCCGCGATCAGCGGCGACACGCTGAACCAGTTCGCGCTCTTCGAAGAGATGGAAGAGAAGTGGCCCGAGCTGCGCCTCGCGCTCTTCAAACACAAGTTAAAAGCCGCCCGCCGCAATCCGCGCATCGTCCCGCCCGATCATCCGCAAAATCCCGCGTTGGCAAAGGAGAAAGCCGACTTCGCGAACTATGTCTTCGCCGCGATGCGCCACTGGCATCGCACGGCCTTCAATCTGCTCGACGCCGTTGGCAAAGGCATCAGCGGGGCGGAGATCGATTGGCAGTTTGCCGATGTGGTAGGGCGCGCTGGCCCAGCGCGCCGTCCGGCCGTCGTCATCGCCGAAATGCCCTGGGTGAATTATCGCCACTGGAGTTGGTGGTGGGACAAACCAGAATTGCAGTTGTTCCCCGACCTGCGCAACCGCGCCCTGCACATCGATGTGCCTGACCGCAAATTCGTGATCTTCCATCACCTCTCGAAGAGCGGTCATCCCGCTCGCGCTGCGATCCTACGTCCGCTTGCGTGGTATTTTCTCATCTACCTCTACACGATGAAGGACTGGAGCACGCTCGCGGAGACTTTCGGCGTCGATATCGCCCACGCGTTTTGCAACAAGGACGCCACGCAGGAGCAGCGCAACGCGATTCTTTTGCATCTCTCCCGGCTCGCCGCCCGCGCCGGTGTGTTTGACGAGGGAACGGTAGTCAATCTGCAACGCGCCGCCAGCGGCAGTTCGTTCCCGCAGGAAGCGCTGGTGAAATATTGTTCGGAAAAAGCGCTCGAATGCCTCCTCGGCGCCACGCTCGGCACGCAAGCCGGCACCCACGGCGCGCGTTCCCTCGGATTGGTGCAGCAAGATGAAACGGAGGAGTTGGTGGATTGGACGTCTCTCCTCTTCGCGGGGACCATGACCGCTACCGCGTTGCGCTGGTTGATGGACTTCAACTTCACCGACCCCACTGACAATCCCGTGATGGAATTACCCGGCGCCAGCCGCCGCGATGTTGCCGCCCTCGCCAACGTCGTCAATACATTGGTCAACCTCGGCCTGCGCGTTCCCGAATCCTGGGCCCACGCCCAGTTCGACATCCCCGAGCCCGGCCTAACCGCCGAGCGGCTGTTAACTCCGAGCCAAAATAAAAGCACCGACGCGCCCGAGGAGGCCACACGATGAGCGCGCTCAAGACGTGGGGAGTTGTCGTGGCGGGCCTGTGCCTTCTTTGCGCTGCAACTCGCGCCGAAACTCGATGTACCGCCCATGAATCAGATGGGCAAATTCGTGAGGGGAGACAGAAGTTCCTTCCAGCGCCTCGGCGACAAGACGGTCGTACCGCAGCTTGCACGTGGCGATTTGATCGGGTTCGGCGGATTCCAGTTCGTATTTCGCACGGAGAATGGTTTGAATGTCTTTCATTACCCATTCGTGGCGATGTTAACCGCACAAGCGAAGAATCACTAGAGGCGCCGACTTTTTGCTCACATGCCGATCTCCCGCAAGGCCGCCTCGCGGCGCGCAGGGGTCATATCGCTGTACCACTCGGTGTAATTCATCCGCAACGTTTCGACGAGCGCCCGCAGGTCTTCAACCTGCAAGCCGAGATGTTTGGGATCGACCTCGGTGTGGTCGTGCATGTCGAGCAGGAGCGACTCGCCAGAGGCCAACAGGCTGGTCAACAGCACGCGGTGAAATTGAAGATCGCGCGGTTGGGGATCGATGAGGATGAGTTTCTTTTCCTCGGCACGTCTAAACATCTTCACAGCGCACAGCCAAAGCGAGAGACGATAGAGGAGATTGCGTCTGCGCTCGGAGATTTCTTGCTCGATTTCCGCGACCAGCATCCGCACGGCCAGCCAGTCAGGCGGTGCCAGATTGAAGTCAAAATGGGGCTGCGCCAACTCGGTTTCCACAGTGCACAACATACCCTTGGGGATTGGAACCTTCAAGTCGATTCTCGCCAAAGCCATGAAAAAACACGCCGCCGAACACCCACCAGCGGTGTGGCTAATACAACCACGTTCTTAGGAGATCAAAATGTCTGAAGTATCGAACACAAAACACGCCGTCGCCCTGACGGGACTTTCCTCGGCAATCAAACCCGGGACGCAAGCAGATCTCTGGATCGTGTACTTGCCGAAAGGCGATTGCGCCGTGGATCAGAATGCCGAAGACGGCACGCCGATAAAATTGCGCGTTAATCCTTCCGCCCTTTCCGCGAAACGCATGGAAGCGGCGCGGCGGATAGTAGCAGGCGAGGTACGACCGCAGGCAGGGACGCCTGCGCCACCGGGCCCGAGGAACCAGCCGTACACCGATTACAACCACGACGATAAAGAAGCGAGCGGTCGGCCGTTGAAATTCGCGTGGCATGATGACCTCGGCGTGATCGGTCTCACGCGGCGCACGCTCCAGGCCATCGAACGCACCACCGGCGATCCGCCCGAGTTCCAGGCCTTCTCGCCGCACGTGCCTATCGATCCTGAAACGGGCGAAGCAGTGGGTATATATATGAACTGCGGCGGTTTTGTGAATCGCCCGCTTTTCGGGGATGCCACCTCGCTTTCCGCCGCTGCGCATCTCCCGCAGGAATTGGTCGCCGCAGACCCGAACGAAGTCGAAATCGTGAGCGTTGCCCCGACAGAAGAGCATCCCTTCAAAGAACTTATCGCCAAACTCTGCGCGCATTACCAACTCGACACGTCCACCGTCACCGAGCCCGAGTTGATCGCTGCCTTCGAGAAATCCACCCCGCCGCAACCCGCTGAGCTAACCGCAAAGGCCGCGCTCCGCAAACCGTCCGACGAAGAAATCGGAATGGAGCTTGTCGGCTTTGCGGTTGGCTGCGGGATTCTCACACCCGCCGAGCAGGCCGAATGGGAACGCCGCCTCGCCAAAGATCGCACGGGTTGGACGAAGGAATTGCTGGCGAAGGCGCCGAGCGTATTGCTCGGCCGGGTCATTCAAGATCAATCCGCCGTTGACGCCGCGGGCGGCGCGAAACCAAAAGCGAAGTGGGAACAACGCGTTGAGGAACTTTGCGCGAAGGACCCACTGATTGCGCCCATCGCCGCCAAAGATCCCGCGCGCGCCAAATCGATCGCACTCGAACGAATCGCCAAGGAGGAGCCCGTGCTCCTCAAGTAGTTAAACCAAAACCAAAAAAGAGGAGACACACCAATGTGGAGTAGAACCGTTGAGACCGCCGTGAAGCTTGGCTTCGCGGTCAACCGAGGCAGCGTGGACGGTAATGTAGTTCCCGCCGCCGATGGCACGAAACCGACGTTCCCTGTTTTTAGCGAACGGCCCGACGTGGGCACGATCATCGCCGCGGGTAGCACCGTCGCCATCGTCACCGACGAAGGCGACCGCGAAATCTATGTGATCCTGGGAAACACCGTCACCGAATTTCAATTCGGCATGTCCGATTCGAATGGCGCGTGGATCCCCGCGACCACCGGCAATTACACCGGCGTGCAATTCCTGCAAAGCGGCGTCGCTGGCGATGTCGTGAAGGCCCGCGCCGCGCAATTCAAACTCCCGTAACGCAACCCAAAGGAAAACGCATATGGCATCCGAACCCCAACTCCTGACTCTCAACGCACAGCTCACTACTTTTGTGGCGGGCGTGCAACCGCCCGATTTGCTTGGGCGCATCATCGCGCCGACGTCCCCGGCACAATTGATCTCCGATGTGAAATTCAACTGGTGGAAATTCGACCCCGCCGAGTACCTGCGCAAGCTGGATACGAAGGTCAACCGCCGCGGGACGATTCCCGTGACCGACTTCGCGTTCACCACCGACTCCGATGTCCTTGCCGATCATGGTCAGCAGATCGTCAACCCGAACGACATCAGCCTCTTGAGCGAGGGCCAACCGCCGCAGATTTTGCAGGCGCCGGTAAACGTCCGCATGGCAAAACTCAAGGCGTTGACCGAGACGTTCTGGTTTTCGCATGAGTTCGAGGCCCGCGACCTTGTTTTCACCGCCGCGAATTACGCGTCGGCCAACACGCGCGTCGCCGCCACCACCGACATGCTCGACAACGCGGACAACGAGCCCATCAAGATCATCCAGACGTTGATCGACACGCCACTCATCCCGCCGAACGCGCTCGTCATGGGCCTCGCGGTCTGGCGTCCGCTGCAACGCCATCCGCAAATGGTCAGCGCGATCAAAGCTGTCCTCGGCAGTCGCGCCGCCGTTAGCGGTCAGGTAAATCAGGATGAAGTTGCCGCGTTCTTCGGTTTGAAGCAGGTGCTCGTTGGCAAACAGCGTACGAATGACGCGAACCCCGGTCAGACCGCAAGTTACAGCCGCATCTGGGGCAAGCACCTCGCTGCGATTCGCATCGAGGACGCTCCGCAATCCACCGTCTCACCGTATCCCGGCACCGCGCTCACGGCGTACGGAAACATCATGAACGCCGGCCCGGTCTTCGTCGCCTCCCGCACGATCCAGCCCGGCGAGGAAAATGGCGGCCTCTACGGCGCCGTCGCCGACATCATCGGCCACACCCGCAAGGTCCTGATGGTGAATCAGGATTCTTGTTACCTGTTGCAAAACTGTGTGACGAACGACGTCTGAACCAGTCTCTCAAATCCTTTCCCTCTCCCCACCGGGGGAGAGGGTTGGGGTGAGGGGAACATAAAAACATGACAACCATCAGCGCATTTTTAATTGCCGACGACGTGACCGACAATTTCAGCTCCGCGCAGTTGATTCAACTGCTCGACGATCCCGTCAATCCCACGGGCGCGTTGAACACCACCCTTCGCGACAAAATTATTGCGCGTGTCAACGGCGAAGCCAGCAGCCTCACCTCCGGCAAGCTCATTTTCCCGCTGCAAGTCGATGACACCGACGCGGCCAATGTCCAGGCCACCCTCGCCGGCTTCGCGCTCGACATGTTCGAGTACTACGCGATGAAGGATAAACCGCACATCCTTCAAGCCTTCACCGGCGTGCAAGACGGCTACAACCGCGCCGTTGCTTGGCTCGAGTCTGTCCGCGACGGCAAAGCCACCATCGGCACCAGCAAAACCATCCCCGGCGCCGAAGCCCGCAACGCCGCCGTCGAAACCAGCCCTCACAAAGGCACATTTGAACGCAAACGAATGCGAGGTTGGTAATGAATTGCGCAGCACCATCGTTTTCAGGCCATCTCCTCTCCCCTCCGGGGGAGAGGATTAAGGTGAAGGGGATGTAACGATGCCTTTCGCCATCGAACAACGCGGCTTCGACGAACAAGGCCAGCGCCTCCGCCTTATCACCGGCGCCCTGGACACCATTGATCCGCTGCTAAACACAATTGCCTCCGACTTCGCGCAGATGTGGCGCGACAACATCGATGCCGGTCCCAACGATCGCTGGCAAGCCGGTCCCTCGTATCGAGCCGAATCCTTTGGCGGAACCACCTTGCGAGACCGCGGCCTGATGCAAGCCTCCATCGTCGGCCAGCAAACCGGGCCGTCCGAAATCACCGTCGGCAGCGCGCTCACGGTCGGCGACGGTTGGAACCTGCTTGCCATTCAAGAGTTCGGTGCGGACGTGAAGCCGAAAAACAAGCCCTGGCTTATGTTCCGCTATCCGCTCGCTTCCATCGCTGGTTTCGGCTGGGCACGCAAAAAGGAAATCACCATCCCGAGTCGTCCCACCGCTCCATTCGATTGGGATGGGGGCGAGTTAACATCAGAAGCCGACCAACTTGTCCATTCACGCATCGACGACTACCTCGCGGAGTTATGCCAATGAGCAACTACCTTATCGATATCGAGGATGCCATCATCACGAAGGTCAATTCCGCCATGCGACCCGACGACAACACGCGCAATTTCTTCAATCGCGTCGACATCTTCCGTGGTGAGAAAGCCGAAGTCTTCCTCGCCGTCGCGCGCGAAACGGCCCCGTCTGCCTGGTTGCGTCTCGACCGCATCCTCAATAAACCCGAGGAATTCAAAAGCGCGCGCACCCTCGGCCAACCTGTGCTGCAAGGCACCCTGCGCAACGAAATCGCTTGCGTCTGGTCGTTGTTCCTTTGCGCTCGCTCGCTCCGTGCCACGAAGGAACTTTCCCACGGCGGCCCCGGCGTCATCGGCGCGTACGACATGATTAATCTCGTCGTTGGCCCATCCGGATCTCCGCCATCCACCGCCGGCCAACTACGCGGCTGGTCGCCGATCACGCAAGCCGAACCGTTTGTCTTTGTCGGTCTGGAACTTCTCGGCCAGACGACGACCGAAACCGTTTACGAAGCGCAATTCCGAACCCGAGTGCAACTGTGAAACAAATCCTTACCAAAAACCAAACAGAGGAGATAAGAAATGAGTAACCTAGCAATCCGCAATCGGCTGACTGTCGGCAACGTCTGGCAGGGCGGCGCGGTCGCGTTGTTCGACCGCGACTACGCCGGCGTCCTGCTCGACCTGGGTAATGTCACCGATTCAAGTTTTAATCAGGAATTGGAGGCGACCGATTTCCGCACGGCCCGCTCCACGGGCACGCTTGTGACGGAAGCCCGTCCGATCAAACGCCTCGAATTGCCCATCACCATCAAATGCAACGCGCCCGACCCGCAGGCGCTCGACCTCGTGCTCTTCGGCAATGGCCAGGCCGCTTTTAGTCAATCCTCGGCGACCGCTTCCACTCAAAACATCACCGTCGCCGCACTCGACCTGTGGCACAAGATTGCCGGCTTCGAAATTGCCAACGTCGTTGTAAAGAAAGCCACCACGACCGCCGTGCTAGGAACCGATTACGACCTCGACACCGAACTCGGCGCGGTCAAGCCGCTCACGGGCGGCATGTTCTCCATCAGCGACACGATGGCCCTGACCTTCGACCTGACCGCTATCACCAAAGTCGAAAACCGTCTGCAAACCCACATTGGCTTCGTCTATGGCGAATTCTACCTCTACATGGTGCTCCCGCCGAACGAAGGCCGCACCGCCGAGCAGGTTTGGCTCCGTCACATGGCCAAGTCGCGCCTGGAACCAACCGGCAACTTCGACTTCAGCCCCGATAAACCGGCCGAACAATCCTTCAAAATCACGCCCGTCCCCAGCGGCGACGCCACGTACCCCTTCGGTTACCTGCGCCAAATCAAATAGCTCCGTTAATTATCTGCCCTTCCTGTCCCCTCTCCCCAATGGGGGAGAGGGTTAGGGTAAGGGGAACCAAGCCAATATATATGACTGACACTGTCAAACCGCCGCTCCGCGAATCGCTCGAAGTCGTTTACGTCGACGAGCGCCGCGAGACCATTATCGTCAAACGCCTCTCGAACACCGACATGATCAAGTGGGCCGACACCGGCCTCGACAAAGCCTTCCTCGTCTTTCGCTCCGTCGAACGCTCTGAGATCTCAAATCTCCAATCTCAAATCGGTCAGCAGTGGTTCGACTCCCTCACGCAGGACAGCGCCTTCGCGGTGGTCGAGAAAGCGCTCGCGCTCAACCATTCACCGATTCAAAAAAAAATGATGGAGGCTGTCCTGGCAAATCTGCGGTCGTGGTTGTCAGCCATGCGCTCGACTTCCTCCGCGCCCGCGGTCACGACACCGACAAACTGACTGACTATGAAATTGAGGAAACTTTCACGGCCGCTTTCAAAAACTGGCAACACAGCCTGGTCGAAGCCGCGTTCTACACGGGCCTGCCATGGATAACCAAACCGCGTGACTGGAAAAAATACTGCAATGACCTCCACCGAACGATCGAAGGGACTTCACAACGCGCCGTCGCCGAAGACTTGCTCTCCAGCTTCCTCGCCCAGGGTGTTCCTGTCGCGAATTGACGCCAAAAGGTAAACAAGATGGCTGCCAACAACATTGCTGAAATCATTCTGAAGGTCACGACCGAAGGCCAGGACAACGCCCAGGCTCTTGCGGTTCAACTGACCCAGCTCGATCAGGCGACCAATAAGGTAATGACCACTACCTTGGCCGCCACCACAGCCCAAAAATCGTTCAACGCGGAAATTGGGAAGGCGGCATCTGCGCCGGGTCCAGTCGCCGTGGCTCAAATCCAACAACCCCAGCCGCAATTGGAAAAAACATTACAAAACTGGGGTGACCTGCAAAAACAGGTCGATGGTTTCACCACGCATACACTCCGCGACTTCACGTCCACTTCCGCACAGGCGCTAACGCAATGGATCGAAGGCTCGAAAAATGCCAAGCAGGCCTTCGCTGGGTTCGTAACCTCCGTCCTGGAGGGCATCATCCAAATAATGCTCCAGCAGACGATTGCCCATGCGCTAGGTCTGACGCAGGCGCAGGTTTCTGCGCAAACGCAAACCGTCGCAAATACGGAAATCGCCGCGAGTGCCGCTCCCGCCGCCGCGCTCACGGGCGCCGCCACGTTCGGAGCCAACTCCATCGGCGTGGCGCTGGTGATCGCCGCCGTGCTGGGCGGTGTCGGCGCGATGCTGGCCCTGACGCGTCGGGCGGAAGGTGGTCCGATATTTGGCGCGGGCAGCGAGACCAGCGATTCGATTCCCGCCTGGCTCTCGCATAACGAATTCGTCCAACCCGCCGCCGCCCACCACTATTACGGCACCGATGTCATGGAAGCGATGCGGACGCGATCGATCCCGCGCGAGGCGATCCGCTCCTCAATGGAACATCGCACCTTCGCCTACGGCGGTCCCGTCCTTCCAACCCGTGGTTTTGCTGAGGGCGGCATCGCCGTGCAAATGGCTGGTGGTGGCGTCGTGCCAAATGTCAGCGTCGGCGGCCCGACCGTCCTGATGGCATTTGGTCCCGATGAGATTGATCGGCTCATGGCCACCAGTGAAATGCAGAAACACCTGACCGACCACCTTGACCGCAATGCCCATCGCATCGCCCGCAACATTAAACGCACGGGAGGCCATCGCCAGGAATGATCCCGAATCTCACCATATTTCCCTTCCGCGCCAACTGGTCCTCGTCGATCACCTTGAAGTCTTCCTTTGCGACGAACGTCAAGCGCGAGTCGATCCCCGGCAGCATCACACGCGACAGCGCGCGCGATTACGGCCAACGCTCCATCAAATTTAACGTCCTGCCCTACAGCGATCCACGTCAAGCATGGGACGCCTTCCAAGAAGTAAACCCACCGGGCATGATTCTCGGCATTCCATTGTGGTGCGAAGAGGGCATCTATCTGACGGCTGACGCCGCAATTGGCACAACGACATTATCCATTTCCGCTGTGAATTTCATCGATTGGCGCAGCGAAGCCGTGCTGTGGAAATTCGACGACTCAGCCTGCGAAGGATTGCAAATTCAAAGCATCAGCGGCACCACGATCACGCTTTCATCCGCGCTTCAATCCGCTTTCGAGGCCGGTGACCAGGTACTGCCGCTGATGCGCGGATACCAGATTGAGGACTACGCCGAAGATACGCAAAGCCCGGAAATCTCGGAACTGGTGTTGACGTTCGTCGAAGACCTCACCCATGCCGCTGCTCCGTCGATCTCGGGCGCGCTCAATTCGCCGAGCTATCTCAGCCTACCCGTGCTACCGCTGATAGTCGAGTGGAGCGATCCACCCAAAGCGAGCATCGGCCAGGGAACACACATCGTGTCGCAGGGCGTCAATCGCCAGGCGTTCGCCACGCTGCAGCAGTACGTCCGCCAGCGCATCTCGCACCGTATTGGCTGTGATGGACGCCAGGACCGCGCAACGATCTGGCAATTTTTCCATGACCGCCGTGGCCGCTGGAACCGCTTTTGGCTACCGTCATTTAAGGACGAACTAAAGCTCTCCGTCGATGTGGGCGCAGGCGATACGTCCCTGACGCTGGCGAACTTCACAGCATTCAGTTCCCGCTTCAATCTCGGCGGCGACCTGCGCCGCGCCATCTTCATCACCACCGGCGATCGATGGTGGATTCGTCAGGTGACCAACCTGTCTGGCGGCGGCGCAAACAGAATAAGTCTCGACGTGGCCATCGGCTCTCCGCTTTCCGCTTCCGTAACCCTCATCGGTCTGCTGTCGCTCGTGCAATTTGCAACTGATGACATCCAGATCAAGTGCCAGTCTCCGCTGGTTGCCACTGCAACCATCACGTTCACCGAGCTTGAACGTGAATACTCAGAGGTCATCACCAGTGGCACAGCTAACGGCACAGTCGCGGGAATGGAGTTGGTAACGTGAGAACCCTCCCGTCAGCGTGGGTAACCTTGGAAACCGCGCGCGAGCGGCAAGTTGCGCTGCTGATCCACATCTTCGCACGGCGCGATGGTCGCGTCACCCTGCCGGATGGCTGGGGCTCGTGGACATATTCAATCGGCTTTCAATCCAACGTGGCTTTCACTGACGTTGCGGATTATGCGAGTGACGGCATTCAGTCCCGCACCTACGTCCCCGCCGCGATTGAATTCGATGCGAATCAGGTCTTTCGCAAGGAGAGCACCGACCTGGATCCGCACGACATCACACTCACGGTTGATCCGGCGCTTGATCCATTCGCGAACTATGTCAATCGCCGCTGGCCGCTGACTTTCGGCATCGTGATCTACAAAGTCCATCGCAACGGCAACGCCATAGCCACGGTGGACAATGGCAGTGGCACGCAGGTGCCGGTCGTCGACGTAGCGTTCATCGGTTACCTCGACAGCGACGACACGTTCGATGCCAATAGCGTCGGACTGGAGCAGACCATCGACGGCGGCAAACTAAAGCTCACCACCAAATGGGATCATATCACCAAGAAACTCGTGCGCCCGGTTCCACGCCCCGTTTTCAGCATCGACTGCCCGAAAGCGCTTTTCTCAACCGACACCGCTGCCGTCGCCTGCAACGCCGACAAGCCCAATGTCCGCATCGACGGATTCGTACTACAGGTCAATGGCGTGGTCATCAGCGCGACCGAATGGGCTGCGCAACCCGATGGCTGGTTCGCACAAGGCTTGATCGAATATACGGCCACCGATCCGGTCAGCAACCTGGTCTTCGGTTTCGCGCTCGTTGTCACCGCCAGTGTGCAACGCACCTCTCTCAGTGTAAATTACGGCGACCTCGCCTTGGAAATGTTCCCGCCGTTGCCGGTCACGGGCCTCATAGTCACGGCCTATGGCGGTTGCGATCGCATCCGGTCAACCTGCATCACCAAGCACATTCCTGCAGGCACCGTACCTCCGCCGCCCGGCACGCCAACGCCCGGCCACATCGATGTGGCGCTCCAGCTTTTCAATACGCCGCCGACAAATGCCGGCATCGCGCGCGTCATTATCACGCCGACACAGTTGACGATCCTATATTTACACACCAATTCCGCCCAGATCGGCAACCTCGCGGTTAATGGCGCCGATTGGACGACGTTCTCCTGGGTGGCCCAGGGTTCAACCTCAATTGTCACCAGCCCGCCATTCGCGCTGAGCTCCGGAGCGGGCATCCCAAACGCCGCTGGCTACATTTTCAGCCTGACCAACAACGGCGCTGGCGCACCGTCAATCCTGCAGCAACCCACCGCCGCGAATGGCTTCACGCTGATCGTCCGCATGAATGGCCAGGCCGCGTATGATTTCCGCGTCAGTTGGACCGCCAGCACCGGCCAACTCATCAACTTTGGCAACCTCGAAAACTTCGGTGGTACCGACATCCCCATCGAGCACCCGACACTGGAAACGACACAGTGAGCCGCATTCCATACTTCCACACGGCCGACCGCGTGCAGGTGCTGCTTAATCAACTTCACTTGTGGCAGGGCACGCGTTGGCGGCACGCAGGTGTTAAGCCCAACGAGATGCGATGCGGCGTGAGTGGTGACTGCCTGTTTTGGGTCCATGTCTTCAAGGCCATTGGTGCGCTGCCCGAAAAGCTGGAGATCCCTGACTACCGGCTGCAAGAAGCCCGCGCCGATGAAATGCAAACGTTGCGTCGCTGCATCGAGGCAACAGGCCGCGCCGATCTGATGTTTGACGGCGCGACGGTGAAACATCCGCCCCTCTTTCGCCTCGGCGACGTGTTGCTGTTCAAGAATGGGACCAGCGGTGCGCACTGTGGCCTCGTCGTCAGGGACGCGCCCGTACATTTCGCCCATCTCACCGGTAACGGCCTGCTCGAAGAACCATTGCAGCAAGGGCATTACCTCGGTGCTTTAACTTACGTTTACCGTCTACTGGAAGCCGAGCCATCGGGCGAGGCTCACGACCCGCAACCATGTCACGGAGGAGAGGTTAGCACATGAGTTTTCTCGGCGGCGCCTCTGCATCCACCAGCGCGAATCGGCGCACCGTCGCGCAGTCGCCGGTGGCCTCCAACATTCTCGGCACGCCGTGGCCGACGCTATGGGGAACCCGCGACCTGAGCGGAACCGTCATCGCGTGGACGAATCACCGCTTCAGCAACGCGGGCGCATCGGGCAAGGGTGGGGGACAGGTATCGAGTGGCGAGAAAGACTACCGCACCTTCGCACTCGGTCTGTGCATCGGGCCGGTCGATCGCGTCACCGAGGTCTGGTACGACAACGAACTAATCTGGCAGGGCAACGTGGGCATCGCCTCAGCGGCGACCGCCGCCACGGCCACGGTCGGTGTCGGTGGCATTGTGCTCACTGACAACGCGAACCGCGGCACGATCACGTTCTATTTCGGCCTTTCGACCCAAACACAAGACCCGGTCCTCGCGCAATTTATTCCGGACGCGCCGTTCTATCGCGGCATGTGTTACGCAGTATTCCACGGCACGCGCACCGGCACCCGCGGATTCCGTATCGGCAATGCGGACACGCTCGCTCAGGTCGCGGTGCGCGTGACTCGCACTCCAGCCTCGCCTCCGGGGACGGCCTTCAATGTCCAAACACAGTCGGGAGTTTTGAATAGTCAGGTCGTGAGCGGCAGTCCTGTGTTGACCGCCGATGCGTCCGCGTTCACCGGCACGGCAAGCATCATTTATCAACTCAACGTGCAGCACGGCCCGGGTGGCTCGCAGGCTTCAGTCACTGTCGATGTTCTCGATGGATCGGATTCCAACAGCAGCCCGTTCACGATCACCAGCGGCACGCCGTTCGCCGTGGGCAGCTTCGGTTTGATGGCTACCCTCACATGGAGTGGCACATTGATCTCCGCTCCTAATACCGCGCAGTGGCTGATCCTGTTGACGAGTGGCATGGCCGCACTCGGTGGCGCGGACGTCGCCGGGATCATCTACGAACTTCTCAGCAGCAGCGTCCACGGTATTGCCCTCGATGCGGCGGTGATCAACAACGCGGCCTTCAACGGCGCAGCGGCGGCGCTGATCAACATGGGAATCTCCTGGGCGGTCAAGGACAAGGGCGACGCGCGCACGGTCGTCGGGGACGTTCTGAAAAATGTTCAGGGCGCGCTCGTGATCAGCAACGGCCAGATCGGTCTCCGTCTCCTGACCGGCGGCGGTTCGGCGCTCACGCTGGAAGCCGACGACGTACTTGGCCTGAAACAACGTCCCGGCTCCTGGTACGAGGTTCCCCAACACGCGACCGTCAAATTCAACGATATCACCCGCAAATTCCATGACACGGTTCTTTCCCTGCCCGGCGCAGGCGACTTTGGCAACGATGAGAAGAACATCGAGATTACACTGCCGATGGTCACCGACGCAGGCGTAGCGCGGTTGATCGGCACGCGGTTGCGCGTACTCGAAGCATTGCCGAAGAATCCCGATACGCTCATCTGTGGGCGGGGCGCGTTTCAACTTCAGTTCGGCGACGTATTCGTGCTCAACGATCCGCCGCGCGGTTACGATTCCACGACGCCACTAACCATCGTAGCGATCCGTGAGCATGGTATGGGCGACGAGCAGATCGAGATCGATGTCGTGCGAGAAGTTTTCGGTTTCCTGCCATCATTGGTGGCCGCAGTCGGGGGCGGTGGCGGAGGCGGGGGAGGTGGCACGACCCCGATTAATCCGATTGAGCTGCAGGACGCCGTCGAGTTGCCGTGGGATTTTGCGCAGGACGGCTCGAAGCAGTTCACTCTCTTCGCCGCGCGCCCCGATCCCGACGTGGAAGGTCTTGCGCTCTATGCATCCATTGAAAGTCCTCCTGTCGATTACGACAGCGTCGATGCCAATGCGGTCTTTCATGCAGGCGGAAAGGTCATCAGCGTAAACTTCTCTCAATTCACGATGGACCGCGAGGCATCCGTTGACTTCAACCAGGGCAGCGACGATATCGACGGTTTCTCCTCGCTCTCGGACACGGATTGGTTTGCCTACAAGATGCTGGTGCTGGTCGGCGGCGGGATCGGGGCCGGACTTTACTCCGCGCGCGAGCTGGTCTTTCTCGGCGGATCGACGTGGCGACTGCGGGGCATCTTCGGACCGCTCTCAGACACGCCCGTGCCCGCACCCGCAGTAAATAGTCCCCTTTGGGTCTTCAGAATCCAGCCGCTCTACGGCGTGCCCGGAGAACCGGCGTGGGTCATCAATTCCTTGCTGTCACTCAAAGGCATCCCGTTCGGATCGCGTCTCTCCCCGACGCTGGCCGATGCGCTGCTCGCGCAACTCACAATCGTCTCTCGCGCTGCCCGGCCATTCCCAGCCGATAACCTGATTGCCAATGGTCGCGGCGCATCGATGACGCCGCTGTACAGTAGCGACATCGCGCTCGCGTGGGTGCTGCGCGACCGCGGCTTCGGGTTTGGATACGAAACCAACCCGAGTGAGTTCGATCCGACCGTCCTTAGCGAGATCGACACCTGTGACGTGGAGTTTTGGGTCGGCGGCGTCTTGAAGCGGACAGCGACAGTGAATGTTCGCCACGACACGGTGCAAACTTCCACCCTCACCGTGTACAGCGCACAGCAGTTCGACGTCGGTAGCGTGGCCGGCCTGCAACCCGGTGACCTCATCAGCATCGCCGTTTTCGCGAACACCGGGCAAATCTTCGGGCGCATCCAATCCGTTGCGGGCTTGACGATCACACTCGTCTCGCCGCTGCCGGTCTTGCCTGTGTCTGATGAACTTGTGACCCGCTACGAATCAGTCGGCTACGTGTATGACGCCGCCACCAACGCCAGTGACAACGGCGGCAGTCTCGCTGCTGCGGTGGACGTAAAAATCTATCCCAACCTCAATGGCCTGCGCTCCCTTCGCGCGGCAGAACTCACGGTGACAAAACAATGAAACCTTCTTCGTGCCCTTCGTGGCTTCGTGGTGAATCCCTATGAGTGTACTCGCCAATGGAACTGAGGATCTGCCATCGGGCCTCACGCCCGCAGCGGCCTACGCCCTCGTCAATACCGCCATCCAAAAAATCGCGCAGATGAACCTGCTCGACAAAGATGTACCGTTCTTTGGCCTCATCCGCGATGGCCAACAGCGTGGCACTTCGCAGATCGCCATCGAACGGCTGATTACCGCCGTCGAAATCCGCGCTGAAAGCGCACCACCCGTCGGAAGCGCGTTGGTCGTGCAGCTTGTCGTCAACAGCAATCTGCAATCGCAACAATACATGCTCGGTGTCGGCGGCGTCTATGCGCTCGCGGCCGTTACCGGCGACGGCAACGGCGGCTCCGGGTCCGGTCTCGTCGTTCCCGCCAACCAAACGGTCGCTGTCCAGATGATCAACAGCAACCAGGCTGCCGATGTCGTCGTAACTCTCAAATGCCAGTTGAGGATTCTATGAAACACGCCTTAATCATTCTTTCCGCCTTCGTGCTCTTCGTGTCTACTTCTTCCGATTTGTGCCTCGCCGGCTACGTCTACCCCTTCCGCATTATCAGCGGCAATACGACAGGTGAGGTGGACGAAACGCAATTCAGCGCCAGTGACATCACACTCTCGCTGACCAACCTGCCGGGCGGCGGACGCCGTGCCATCATCGGTATCATCGGCGGCGGCAGCGGTGGATCGAACAACACAATCCTTGTTGCCGGTAACGGCTTGGAATTCACGGATCTTGGCGGAGGCTCGAACTCACTCTCGATTGATCCCTCCGTCGTGGCGACGAATCCGGTCACTGGCGGTGCGGGAAGTTTCGGAATCACCAACGTGCTCGATATCGCTGGTGGCACGTACGACCTTGTCGGCCACACCAACCAGCCCACGCTGTTGATCAAAGGTTTGTCCAATGCGACACCTGCGACATTGACCATCACCGATTTCGGAACGTTCATCAGTTTTACCGTCGCGTCTCAAGGCGGGTTCGGTTCCACGAACGCGTGGACGACGAACGGCGTACCATGGACCATATCGGACACATTCGGTTTCTCGAACGCCTCCTCGGTCGTGGGCCTGGGGTTCACTAATCTCGGCGGCGTGCCGACGATCTACCTCGTGCCCGACAGCACTATCGCCCGCACCGGGCAATCGCAGACGTGGAGCGCACCGCAAACATTCAACAGCGGCGCGACTCTCACACTCGGCGCGCCGACGTGGTTTAAAAACAGTCTCACCGTCAGTGACAATGTCACCACCGTCTCCAATGCCACTGTCGGCGGCAGCCTAACGGTCGGGGGCAATGCGACAATCAATGGTAACGTGAACGCCGGCAGCTTCACGGGTTCCATGAACGGCGGGAATATCATTGGCGACCAAAGTGTCGGGACCAACACACTCGCGGCTTTTGGCAGTAACACCGGCACCATCGGCAGCGCCGGGCAGTTTCTCGTCGTGCACCTGAATTCCGCCGGCATCCCCGATAGCTGGAGCACGGTCACTGGCAACAGTCTGGCAACGTCCACCAACGCCATCAGCGCCGTGCAACTCGCCGGCTCCTGGAACAACGGCGTCATCGCCCTGAGCATCAGCAATCTGAGCGTCGCCACAATCAACGGCACCACCGCCACCGTCGGTTTCGCATCCGCCCCATTCGAGAACATCACTGTCCTCAATGGCACGACCAATTTCACGCTGCACGGTTCGAGCCTGATACTCTCAAACTTGCTCTCCGCCTATGGCATCACCCTGACCAATCGCGGCCTTGGCCAGATCGACCTCGGCGGCACCGTGTCCATGCTCTCCAATGCGGCGAGCAATTTCCTAAGCCTGACAGGCACCTCCTCTTCGCCGACGCAAAATTGGGCAGGTTCAACATCGTGGCCAGTTATTTCGCTACCAAACAGCGGCAACGGCACCGTGAAGTTTATCCCAAACAGTACTGTGAACGGCGTGAATCCTGCCCTCCAGCTAGTAGTTGCCGATGGCAGCAATCAGGGCTATCTCCGATTCTCGCGGGATGGGCCCAAAAGCGGCCTTCAAAGCATTTCATGGCAGGACAGCACGGCCGGCACGATAGATATGGGGCAACAGCCATCGGGCAACGCCACTGGCGATAAGCGCAACTTGAACATTTCTACGACCACTTCCGTTGGCGCATTGATCGTTGTAAATATGGATGGCAATGATGGCTCTCCAAACGGCTACCAGTTCTACGAGAATGATCCCCGTTTCCCGCGCATTCTTTTCACCAATGGGAAACAAACCACCGATACGAATATCCCCTCTGTCCACGAGACCTACACGAGCTTTGGTAACTGGACAAACTCTGGCGGCAGTGCCGCGCTCAATGGCGGCGCAGCGATCATCATCGGCTCGAATGAGAATTGGCTCGTCGCATGCGGGCGTGCGGCCGGATCCGTAAGCGGCACGAAGACTAAAGAGTATCCAACAAACAGCATGTCGGGATTCTTAGCGGCGGGACTCAATACCGCGCAGAGCAATCAGACCTTCGTGGTTGTTCGCGATCAGACGAACGGGCTCTGGTGCATTGGCGTGGACACAAATGGTGTCCTCGGAGCGTATCGCACCAACGATCTTTCAACCACAGTGTTGACGTACTAAACTAACGACCCAGAAAGGAAGAATGAAGATGCATGTACTAATACTAGCAGCGCTAATATTCGGAGGGTGTGTCAATTGCCCACCGAACGGGATCGTCGCGACCAACACAGTTACAGTATCAATCGGGACGAATGTTGATATACTGGCGAGTGCTGTAATGTCCAATGGGATGTTGGTTGTGACGGCAGACGTTTCGAGTAATCAACTTAATGCTGTAAGTTCACAAATTGGGACCAACATCACCCCAAGCCAACTGATCATGAATGGACGATGAAGCGTTTTCTCTCCATGTTTTCGGAATTGCGTTTGTTTTTCCTGATTGGGACGTTTCTATTCATCACGCTGACTATTGCAATGCCCGCGATCCAATTGTTGAAGTTTCACGTGATGCCCTACCGCGATCTGTGGTGGCATATATCGGCAGCTGATGAATTCAGTCGGACGGGAGAGTTTGGCAAAGACCCGTTCTATGAACACGCTCCGCCGTTCACAAGCTTCGGAATGATCGATCTGATGAACGGGATCCTTGCCCGCGCATTTGGCTGTCAAACGCGTTCTGTGTGCACCGTCACATTTTTACTCGGCGAGACGAGTTTCTTGCTTGTGGCGTTTTGGATTGGCTGGTCAGTAGGAGGTGGCAGCGTTGCAGGGTGTTTAAGTGTTCTAGCCTGTTGGATCTTCTCAAGGATGATATTCCCGTACCACCTCGCCCTGATCCTCGTCTATCTACTATACGTTTCGATTTGGGGGCCGAGCAACGCACAAGGGAAATTAGCTATTCACACGTGGCGCGAGACCGGGCTCTGGGGAGCGACATGGCGAGGGACCTGTCTTGGGTTGTCATTCGCAATCCATCCTTTTGCGGGTGCTTTTGCATTGCTCGTGATCGTGTTCAGCATGGCTATTATCCGTTACTCACAGACCCGAGGCTATCTGAAAATCTCCCTGTTGTTTCTAGTAGCGCTTATCTTTGCCGCTCCTTGGATTTTGTTTCAGTCGCGCCTGCGCCCGCTGCTAAGCGTGTATAATGAGCACAATCTCATCCCGGCTATAGAAACGTGGACTAACAAGTCTCGCTACGTACCGCTGCTTTATTGGATTGCGATGTACGGGTTTCTCGTTGGGACTGTCGCCACAATCCGAAAATCACTAGAGTGGTGGGCTTATCTGTGCCTTGGCTTGGTACTGTTGGCGACGTTTACCCCTTGGGTTTTTCATCATCTCGCTGAAGTGACGAGTATCTACTTTCCACCACGGCTACCACTCTTTTTTCCATATGGCATTGTAGCCGCCATGATCCCGCTAGCCGTGACTGACCTGTGGACATCTGGGAAGAGATTCTTGGCTGCCTTGCCTGTTGCAGCAGTCACACTACTTATGCTTGTCTATGGGTATCAGGGCATCCGCGTGGAGACCTACCGCCTTCTTCAAAGCGAAGGAGGAACGCCGTACGATTATCTGGCCCGTGAGATCGGAGCGGACTGGCACGGGCGTCGTGTGCTCTCTGATCCTGTGACAAGTTATTTTGCAAGGGGAATGTTGGGGTGTTACGTCATCGCTGTGCCTGCGGGAGATGCATCGGCATTGGCACCTCATAGAGTTCGTACGCAGACCGCACTCGATGCACTTCGCGGCGGACCAGACATTCTCAATAGGGCAGGACTGGTCGTGGATGCTGTCTTACTGGACAAAAGGCGAACTTACTTGCCCGAGTATTACTCCGAGTACCCCGGCTTCAGAGACTTCATGGCGCTGGACTACGGGCAGGTCGAGCTTAGATGGCAAATGCAGGGCTGGCACAAGAAGATCGAGACGGCAAACTGCATTCTTCTAACACGAGACAAATGAACTCAGGTGACTAACCGCGAGGACCAAACATGAAACGCATTCTGATCATTTCTATATCCGTCCTTGCGTACATCTTCCTCCTTTCTCGTCTCACTGCCGCCTCCGGCACAAACATCGCCGCCGTCCATCTGCAGGGTTGGCTGCTACCTTACAGCCAGATCACCACATCCGCAGCGCCGGTGATCGTGACGAACCAGGTCTTCAATGAGTGGTATGGCCCGTTCCCATCGTGGACGAACGTTACCGCGTTCGGCGCGGCCTGCGATGGCGTCACGGATGACAGCACCGCCGTCTCCAACGCGCTGGCGGCGATTGGCAATGGCAACTGCTCGCCGGTGCTGCTGATCCCGGGAATGTGTCGCGTCACCAAGAAACCGTGGTTGCAACTGCGCAAGAACGTCGCGGTTGTCGGCGTCAACCAGAACACCTGCGGTTTCCTCTACGACGGACCGACCGTCCCGGCGAACAACACCAACAACTCCGGCGCAGCCACATGCTTCCACGTCGACGGCGTGCTGAATAGCTACTTCGCCCGGTTAAAATTCGACGGCAACTTTAAGGCGCGGACCGTCCTCGCTTCCAGTCAGCAGCAGGGCGACATTTTCGACGACAATAATCTCTACGAAGATTGCATCATCAAGAACTCCGCGCCCGGCGGGATCGGCATCGACGGCGGTTACTTCGAGCCGTGGGAAGGTTTTTCCAATGAGGACTTCGTGCGCTGCCTGATCCAGACCAACTCCATCGGCGTGGAACTGGAAAACTTCAACGCGCTGGACATCTGGTTCACCGATTGCCTGATCGAAAGCAACTCGATGTACGGGATTTACGTCAAAAAGGGGGACTCTCACGCCTACCATTCATTCTTCCAGCACAATGGCATCGACTTCTACCACAACCCCGGCGCGCCGTTCTCTTCGATGGTCAGCAACACGAGTTATCAGTCCGGCGCGTTCTATGTCACCGTCAACCAGGGGCCCGGCAACACCACACCTCTCTTGTTTAAAGGCAACACGGTGATCGACCCGGCCGGCATCGCCTACCAAATGAATCAGTACGGTCCGGTGATCATGCTCGACAACACCACGCTATCGACTAATGCGACCATCGCCTTCAACGGCCCTTCACTGGCCGATCTGCTCGCAGTCGGCAACACCAATGGCGTCTCGAACTGGGCGACGTTTGCCGGCGGTCTTTCCGTGCGCAGCAACTTCGTTGACAACTTCGTCGTCAACCGCGCCTCGCTGACGTACGCGCTGCCCGGCCCGCCAATCCCTGCGACCAACCTGAATCGCACCGTGTTCGAGATGACCACGAACATGACATCCGCGTCGCTGCAGGGCAGCATCAACAGCGCGAGCAACGGTTGCGTGTTCCATATCCCGTCGCCCGTGCTGGAACCATTCCATCAGATCTACCTGGCCTCCACCATCACCATCCCGACCAACAAAGACGTGCGCATCGTCGGCGACGGCGCGGACACGATCCTGTTCTGGAACGGGTCCAGCGGCGGCACATTCTTCTCGTGCCCGCATCCCTCGCACGTCACCTTTTCGCATGTTGCGTTGATCGGCAATTACGGTGGTGCATCCAACCTCATCAATGTCTCGGGCGTCGGTAACACGCCGGCGCGGGTGTACCTGCGCGATTCCATCGCGACGCAGCCGGTGGGCGTGAACATCTATCTCGGTAATTGCTCCAATACCGTGATCGATGTTGCCGGATTGAGTTATGGAGGCGGAAACTTTCCCGCACCGCCAGCCACCAACGGCGATAATATTGTCCTCAGCGGCGCAGGCAAACTCCATTACATCAATACCGATGGCGGCGGCAACGCCATTAGCTTCGTCAGCACCAATGGCGGCCAGCTTTATGTGGAAAACTCCTACAACGAGGCCAGCAACACGTTCTCGAATAAACTACTGCGCCTCTCCGGCGGTGGAACCGTCACGTTTCTCGGCTCGAAGATGGTCGAGAACATCGGCAGCGCGGAAGACTTCAGCCGCGCCACGTCCAACGGCTTCGCGTTGGTGAACTTTACCGGCCAGTTGACGTTTATGGGCATCCAGGCCATCGACTGGTTCAACCTCAGCGGTTCGACCACGGGCCTGATCTGGATCAACGGCGCGAACACGTTCCGCGATCCGGTCAGCACCTGGCCGATCACCAATTCGACGGGTGACATCCCAGTCCAGACGATGAACTACAACTTCACCGACGCCAGCGGTACAATTCGCCTTGCGGACATCGGCACCGCCTCCGCAGCCTTCACGCGTCAGATGCTCACACAGGCCCGATCTGAGTATGTGGATCGCACTCCGATGGTCCGCCGAACGAACCAGACCGATGTGCTCTTGGAGCAGGTCTTCTTTTCATTGGGAACCCAAAACTTCAGCGTGACACCATAATGGAGTTTTGCACGGCCTCAGTGCATAAAACATCTAGGGTTCGAAGGATTTCAATTGCGCCGGGTGCGAACTATTCTTCCAGCGCTTGCTTGGTGGGCAATGGCTTCTCTGCAGTTGATGCGGAAGATTGAGCAGTGGTTCTTCGTTTCGCTTTTTGGTCGTCCGCTTGCTTCACCCGTTGGATCAGGGGAGTGCCCACTCCCTCCGACGGCGACGAAGCAAAACGGTGACCGCAGCAGTAACATCGCTCCTTGTCCCTGTGGTTCTCTGCGCCGCAGTTCGGGCATTCCTGAAGACTCGGTTTGAAAACAGGTTTGCGGCGGCCGATGAATTGTACGATCATGACCGGGACAAAGAGTAGGACCGTCAGAAACAGCACGAAGATAACGAATTCGCCGAGATTCATGATCATTAGCAGTCCCATTTTTCGATGGCAACAGCACCGAGGAGTCCTGCCGGACTCTATCGCTGCTTTTTCTCGTGCCCACACCGGCGGGAGTTAAGGGCGCATTTACAATGCTGAAAGACACTAAATGCTGCAGCAAAGACCGAGGCAAGTCGAGAAGATTCGGAATTGATAAGGTAGCTGGAGTGCTCAAGCCCACCTAACGAAATGGGGTCCTTATTTGTGAAAGTAGTTCCACACCCGCATATACCAGGGAGGCGTGGGTTCGGGCGCTGGCGGCGGAGGTGGCATGGGGTGCGCGTCCTTCGGTGGCGCGTTTGAGCTGGCGCCAGCCTTACTCGCGATGGCTAATTTCGCTTCCTGTTCGCGTTGTGGGATTTGAGTCTGAATGTCCTTAATCTTGGCATCGAGTGACGTCAATGTTCCCTGCTCTTGGCTAATCTGCTGCTGGTAGGCCGTCACCTCGCTACTCGGACCGGCGGATGCTTCCCCCTGCTGCGGGGCCGTTATGCCTGCCGTCAGGCGTCCTGCCAAATCGCGTCGCTCCCCAGCTGAACTCGGGGCGGGTGCAGGTTGTGCTGCCGTCAGTTTCGCCTGCGTCGTGGCAATGGTGGCGGCCAGCTGGGCCCGCTGCACCTGGAGATCGGCAAGCTGGCTCTTAAGCGATTGCAAGGCCTCTTGAGCGGCTTTTACCTTCTTTTCGTCGGGCGTCATCCACGTGGAGGCGAACTTGACTTTGCCGCTCGCCACATTGCCCGCCTCCGCCTTCCAGTCCATAAGGCGCTGGTTTATCTCTGCGGTAGCCGCGGAATTCGTAAATTTTGCCTGAAATTTTTCAAAGGCGGCGATGCCTGCCTCGTATTGGTCCTTCGTCAACTCCTGGTTGGGGTTGAGCGTGTATTTTACCAGGGAGGCGTACGCCGCCTTCTCCTGTTTTTGCTCCGGAGTCTCGCGAACAATGGACTGGACGTCAGCCTTGTCCACCTGTCTCGTGGAGAAAATCGTACCGTGGTAGAGGGACACCCGGATTTCGATTTGCGTGTCTGTTTCCGAGAGGATCTGTCCTTCCAGCACATCGCCGGATTTCAAAGTCAAGGTGTCGGCCTTGAGGAGTGACGGATGGCCAAGAAGCAGTAAACCGACAAAAAAACAAAGCAAACCCCGGAGGGGGGGCTGATTCTTTTGGGCATTCTCACGCGTTCTCAATGCTGGCATTCGTTACTCCACTTGGTCTGCGAATCTTGCGAAAAATTATTTTAGCAATGCCCTTTCGTCACCGCAAGGGTATTCGATTGTCGTCGCCGTCCGAGAAGGAAAATGACCCGTAAAATCGAAACAATCCTCATCCCACCGGCGACTCAAGTAAAATATTTTCCATTTTGAATTGAAAGAACTTGCGCCGGGAAAAGCACTCGCTAGAATCGCGACTCAGTTCACCGAGGAGGAGGAAGTTTTGCGAGGCGAGCGGTACCACGGTGGAGGCAGATTCCAGTTGGGACGGCAGTTGGCGTTTCATTTTGATTGCCGAAACCCTTGGTGTGCTGCGGGAGATTTTTCGCGATTCGAAAAAATATTCGACTAGGTGTACTTTTGACTTGTAACACCATATATGGGGTGCCTATAGTGCTCCCCACGCTATTAGCGGTAGTTTCCAACCGTAAGGTTGATTGTCGCTAATCGTTAACCGGTAGGTCGTTAAGGAGGGGTAACGTGATCAACTTGAAGCAGAGTGTGGGGGAACTTTCCACGGGCAAGGGCAAACTTGCTCGTAAGGACTCGGAGATGGATGGGCCGGCTTCTACCGACACGAACAAGCGCGCCAAGCGTGGCGCTCCAACCCACGAGCCTGGGAAAAGCGGAGCGATTGTAGCGCGTGTGTTCAGCCGCGCGGACGTGAAACCGTTCGACGAAATCGAATGGGAGCAGCGCACGGCGGAAATCACGGACGACACGGGCCGAATCATCTTCAAGCAGGAGAATGTTGAAGTTCCCAAGAGCTGGTCGATTCTGGCTACCAAGGTCGTCGTTTCGAAGTACTTCTACGGCGAAAATGGGACCGCCGACCGCGAACACAGCGTTCGCCAACTCGTTCACCGCGTCACCCGCACAATTGCCGATTGGGGCAAGCGTGACGGCTATTTTGCCAGCGACAAGGATGCCGAGACTTTTTATGACGAACTAACCTGGCTATGCGTCAACCAGTACGGTTCTTTCAACTCGCCCGTCTGGTTCAACTGTGGCCTCTTCTCCCAGTATGGCGTCGGCAAACACAGCGGGGCGGGAAACTTCTATTACGATACGGCCACGACGGCCATCAAACGCGCCTCAACTCAGTACGAATACCCGCAATGCTCCGCCTGCTTCATCCAGTCCATCGGCGACACGATGGAGGACATCATGGAACTCGCCCGCAGCGAGGCGATGCTGTTCAAGTACGGCAGTGGCACGGGCACAGACCTTTCCTCGTTGCGCAGTTCCCGCGAGAAACTTTCCGGCGGCGGTCGCCCCAGCGGCCCGCTGTCGTTCCTCAAGGTTTATGATGCGATCGCCAGCGTCGTGAAGTCGGGCGGCAAGACACGCCGGGCTGCGAAGATGAACACGTTGAAAGTCTGGCATCCCGACATCAAGGATTTCATCGAGGCCAAGCAGAACGAAGAACGCAAAGCGTGGGCGCTCATCGAGCAAGGATACTCGGGGGATTTCAACGGTGACGCCTACGGTTCCGTTTCCTTCCAGAATGAAAACCTCAGTGTCCGCGTGACCGACGAATTCATGCGCGCGGTGCTCGATGACAAGGATTGGACGACTCATTGGGTCACGAATGCGAACAAACCCGGTCCGACCTACAAAGCCCGTGAGTTGATGCGCGGCATCGCGGAGGGGACGTGGATTTGCGGTGATCCCGGCATGCAGTACGAGGACACGATCCAGCGCTGGCATACCTGCAAGAACACCGCGCCGATCAATTCCAGCAACCCGTGCAGCGAATACATGTTCCTCGACAACAGCGCCTGCAACCTTGCATCGCTGAACTTGATGAGATTCGTACGCGCCGACGGCGTATTCGATGTCGAGCGCTTCAAGGCCGCCGTGGAAATCTTCATTACCGCCCAGGAGATCCTCGTCGATAACGCGAGCTATCCCACGGAAGAGATCGGCCTCAACAGTCACCTGTACCGACCCCTTGGCCTTGGCTTCGCCAATCTCGGTTCGCTCAGCATGTCGATGGGGCTGCCCTACGACAGCGATGAAGGCCGCGGGCTGGCCGGCGCCATCACCGCCATCATGCACCTGCACGCCTATACGCAGTCGGCGCGCATTGCGGAGAAAATCGGCGCGTTTGAAGGTTTCACGAAGAACCGCGAGCCGATGTTGGAGGTCATGGAAATGCACCGCGACGCGGTGAAACGCATCCACTCCAGCTGCCCGGATTACCTGCGCAACGCCGCGCAGCGTTGCGGTGACGAAGCGGTGGAACTGGGCCGGCGCTTTGGCTACCGCAATTCGCAGGTCACCGTGCTCGCACCGACGGGGACCATCGCCTTCATGATGGACTGTGATACAACGGGTGTCGAACCGGACATCGCGCTCGTGAAGTACAAGTTGCTGGCGGGTGGCGGCATGTTGAAGATCGTCAACCGCACGGTGCCGATGGCCTTGAAGAAACTCGGCTACACCGATGCGCAGATCGCCGACGTTGTTAAGTACATTGACGAGAATGACATGATCGAGGGCGCGCCGCACCTGCAGGAAAAACATCTCGCCGTGTTCGATTGCGCGTTCAAGCCCGCCAAGGGCCGCCGCAGCATCCAATACATGGCGCACCTCAAGATGATGGCCGCCGCGCAGCCGTTCCTCAGTGGAGCCATTTCCAAGACGGTGAACATGCCGCAAGAATCCACCGTGGAAGAGATCATGCACAGCTACACCGAGGGCTGGAGACTCGGGTTGAAGGCCGTGGCGATCTATCGCGACGGCTCGAAGCGTTCGCAGCCGCTCAATACGTCACGGAATAGTGGCGACACACCCGCCGAAAAAGCTGCGAAAGAAGCCGATTCGTTCAAGTCCCGCATCGAGGAGCTCGACGAAGAGGTCGCGAAGTTGCGCGCCCGTCTCGGGGCCCCCGCACGTCACCGCCTGCCGGACACGCGCCAGGCCGTGACCCATAAATTCGATATTGCCGGCCATGAAGGCTATATCACGGTTGGATTGTTCGACGATGGCGTCCCCGGCGAATTGTTTATCACCATGGCGAAGGAAGGTTCGACCATCGGCGGCTTGATGGACACGATCGGCACGCTTGTCAGCCTCTCGCTGCAATACGGTGTGCCGCTGGAAACGCTTGTGAAGAAGTTCGCCCACCAGCGGTTCGAGCCGAGTGGTTTCACGAAGAATCCTGATATTCCGATTGCCAAGTCGATCAGTGATTACCTGTTCCGTTGGCTTGGCTGCCAGTTTATCCCCGGCTACCGCGAGGCCAATTCGCCCAACGCTGGCCAGTCGGAACTTCCGCTTACGGAAGACGCCGAGCAGGAGAAGAAGTTGGTCAATAAACCGGTCCGATACCTGGAGCAGACCGAGGAACCCCCCGCGCGTCCGACCAGCGGCCATGGCAATCTTTCCGCCGTCCAGCAGCTTAGCCGAACGGTCCAACATTTCATGCAGGATGCGCCCGCCTGCGATACTTGCGGCGCAATCACGGTGCGCAATGGCGCCTGTTACAAGTGCCTCAATTGCGGAAATTCCATGGGATGCTCCTGAGGGAAGGGAGCGGTTAGTGAAAGGGTAGGGCGAGCCGTACAACAGGAAGCCCCGGGAGTTAACCCGGGGCTTTTTGTTTGCCGATCAGTCACTTTCCAGAGGCTTGACGAATAGGCCTGCAGGCGCTTAGATTAGCCCCCTTTACACCAGATAATTCAGGAGACACATTATGGCAGCACCATCAGCACCCAAAGCAGGTACCACGAACGCGCGCCCGAAAGCCAAAGACGGCGCGGGCGGTAAAAAAGAGGCGAAGGTAGTCTACCCGAGCGAATTCGGCTCGCATACGAGCATGGCGAATGAGGAATTGACCGGCAAAATCGCCGCGGCCAGCCAGGACGTAACGGATGGTTGGGTCATTCTCGTCGACGAACGCGGGCCGTTTGCCACGCGCAAATCACGGCTCGATACCGGCCTGGCAGACCCGAACCGCTTCCTCGACCAACCGGCGCGCGACAAGGTCGTCAAAGACCTTACGCCGGCGTAAGACCGCAGCGGACTTTTCCGAGCGTCAGGGTCTTACGGCCCTGGCGCTCGTGTCGTTTATGGGGGGCGCTTGCCCTGCCACGTCAGGAATGGTATTCCCTAGGAACAGAATTTATGTCGAACGAAAATCCAAATACGCCCGCGGCCGAACCCAACGATTTCATTCGCGAAACCGTCCGCCAGGACATCGCGTCGGGCAAATACAAGGCACCCGTCACACGTTTTCCGCCCGAGCCGAACGGCTACCTGCACATCGGCCACGCGAAATCCATCTGCCTGAATTTCGGCATCGCTCGCGAATTCGGCGGCCAGTGCAACCTCCGCATGGACGACACCAACCCGGCCAAAGAAGAGGTTGAGTACGTCGACTCCATCATCACCGATGTGAAATGGTTGATCGACGGCTGGGCCGACCATTGCTTCGGCTTGAAGCCCGCCGGCAAGACACCCGATGCGCAGACCGTCGACGGGAAGAAGGACTTCTTTCTGCCCGCTATCATCGGTTCGCAGACTTCGCCGGTGGAACCTTTCTACGCCTCCGATTATTTTGACCAGATTTACGAGTGGGCCGTCGAGTTGATCAAGCGGGGAAAAGCCTACGTCTGTGATTTATCGCCGGAGGAGACGGATCTGTATCGCGGTGCGCCCGATAAACCCGGCAAGGACAGCCCGTACCGCAATCGCTCCATCGAGGAGAGCCTTGATTTGTTCACGCGCATGAAGAACGGTGAGTTCCCCGATGGCAAGCGGACGTTGCGGTCGAAGATCGACATGGCTTCGCCGAATATTTGGCTGCGCGACCCGTTGCTCTACCGCATCCGCCACACCGCACACCATCACACGGGGGATAAGTGGTGCATCTACCCGATGTACGACTTCGCCCATTGCCTGAGCGACTACATCGAAGGCATCACCCACAGTATCTGCACGCTGGAGTTCGAAGTCCACCGCCCGCTGTACGATTGGATCCTCGAAAGCCTCGACCTTCCGCGTCCGTTACCGCACCAGTACGAATTCGCCAAGCTGATCCCCAGTTACACCATCGTTTCCAAGCGCAAGCTGATTCAGCTTGTGAATGACAAAGTGGTCACCGGCTGGGACGACCCACGTATGCCCACCATCAGTGGTATCCGCCGCCGTGGCGTGCCCGCCAGCGCCCTGCGCAGTTTCGCCATCGGCGTCGGCGTCACGAAATTCATCAGCCTCACCGACATGGCCGTGTTCGACCACGCCATTCGCGAGGACCTCAACAAACGCGCCCTGCGCAAACTCGCCGTCTTGCGCCCGCTCAAGTTGACCATCACGAACCTCTCCCCGCATCACTACGAGGAACTCGACGCGATCAACAATCCTGAAGACCCGAGCACCGGTACACGCAAGATTCCGTTCAGCCGCGACCTGTACATCGAGCAGGACGACTTCATGGAAACCCCGCCCCCCAAGTTCTTCCGCTTAAAACCCGGCGGCGAAGTCCGCCTGAAATACGCCTACATCATCAAGTGCGACGAAGTGGTGAAAGACGCCTCGGGTAAGGTAGTAGAACTCCGCTGCACCGCCGACCTCGACAGCAAATCCGGCGGCCCAACTTCTTCGCGCAAGATCAAAGGCACGATCCACTGGGTCAGCGCCCAGCACGCCATCGACGTAGAGGCAAGACTCTACGACCGATTGTTTACGGTCCCTGAACCCGACGCCGAAGGCGACTTCAAGAAGAACCTCAACCCTCACAGTCTCGAAGTCGTCACCGCCAAGTGTGAACCCTCGATGGTCGACGCCAATTTCGTAGAGCGCTATCAGTTCGAGCGCCTCGGCTACTTCACTCTCGACCCCGATTCCGATGTCGAGCCTCCAACCCCCAGCCAGCGCAAACTGGTCCTCAACCGCACTATTACACTGAAGGACACTTGGGCGAAGATTGAGAAAAAGGTATGAACCTTGGAATCTAATCGCAAAGTGATCAGGCAGAAGACGCCTTCAAAAGTAGCAGCAGAGGTTGAATTCCGGTCAGATCGCAAATGCTGTGTGTGTGAAAGGTCAGACGTTCAGATTCATCATCTTGACGGAGACCCGTCAAACAATGAGATTGAAAACCTCGCCTTGCTTTGTCTGACGCACCATCATGAAGCCAGCGTTCAAAGTGGTATTGCCAGAAAGCTCTCACCCGAAACCATTCGACGCTATCGTAAAGATCGCTATGAGCGGATTGAGAGAAGGCGCAGGATGCAGAATGTCGTCGAACCCCGAACACGTGCCGAAGAGAGGTTTGAAACATATGTTCAAGCGGTTGAGGTAAGCGAGATTCGGAAACTGAGAGCGCAACTCGCGTTTGGCGAGTTGGCAGAGGCCGAGCCATTGATACTCAAACTTTATGACTACTGGATGTGTGGAGATCAGACCAAAATTGCTATTCTTGAAGCGTTATATGAGCCCGCCTCGAAAGCAAAGGATGGCTTGACAGCTCAGTTGTCTTTCCAAATCCAGAATATCGCCGTAAACGTTTTACCCCTGCAACACTTTCGCGCTCGTCCTACAAGACGGAAGCTCTGTTCAATTGATCGAGCGCTTTACGAACTTTCGATTCAAATAGGGTTTGAGTTGGCATATCAGGGGGCTCTCTACCTTAAAAATCTTCCAATCGTAAAGGACGGTGCAGATCTACTTTGGCGGGCTTTCCGCGTCGCTTGGCAACACCATTGTAAGGAATTACTGACAATGGCGACTCAAGAGTTCAAAAGCGCGATCAATGCGGCTGAGCGAGCTGGTTTTACGGAAGCGCAACGTCTCCTAATCAGTTTTCAAAATCAAGCAACGCAGGCTGACAGTGGTTATCCATTGGTCGATGATGATCTAGAAGAGCTTATTTACACCCGCTTCCGCAAGGAGGAGTGAGTTGTGGTTGCTATACATGGTGGTACTATGTATCGCCGGTTCAGCGACTGGCGGATGGGCGATTCAACAGGGCGGTGATCGCACGGGTGGAGGTGGTCCACCGGTGGCGTAGTTGTTGGCAGACTCGGCGGCCGCGCGGGGTGAGGCGGTAGTAGCGGCGCTGGCGACTTTTCTTGAGGCGCTGCCATTGGCTCGTCACCAGACCCTGCTGCTCCAAATGGCGGAGGACGGGGTAGATGGTGCCATCCTGCCAGTTCAGGGTGCCCTTGGAGCGCGCGAAGATGCGCTGGCGGATGCCATAACCGTAGCTCGGCCCGTCGCGGAGGATATCGAGAACGATCAAATCGTACGTGCCCGCCGCCAGGTTTCTCGCAAACTCATCTCGCTTCATATATGATACATGGTAGTACCATGTATGATATAGCGCAACCCTGTGCGGTCAAGGGCGTAATCTATCGGTGGTCAGCGGTGAGATGGTGTTTTAATTTGCTGCTTGGATGGACGCGCTCCGTCGCATCCGTTTGCTCAATGCGGCTACGACAGAGCGTGGCCCTCCATAATTTGCTATCTTCAGCAGTTCATTTCTCCAAAATCTCGCAGATGGTGGAGATGGCGTTCCAGCTGCGGCTGGGCATGAATCAGCCCCAGGATTACTTGCGCCGGTGAAGGGTGAGCTTGTTTCCGTCGGGATCCTGAACTGTTGCCATGGAGCAGTTGGGCAGGTTCAACGGTCCGATGATGATGGGGACTTTGTGTCCGCGCAACGTGGCGACCGCTGCTTCGAAATCCTCCACCTCCAGCGCAGCAGACGGACCGTTCGGAGACGGCAGCCATTGCGGTGAACAACCGATACCGAGCGTGCCCGGACCAAGGTCATACTCAATCCACTTCTGGTCTTCCGCTTTCAATGGCGCGTTCGGCTTCAATCCGAGGACGCCTTCGTAGAATTTTCGGGCGCGGGGGATGTCGGTAACGGGATAGGCAATAAAGGCGATTTCTTTGTAACGAATCACGACGCATTCCTTTCGTTCGGGTTTACACCAGGACCGCTTTCTATGTAGCGCGAGCCGGTCTATTGGTCAATCACCTGGAGTACCGTATCGGCATCGGCAATTTCCCGCGAATGTAAGCTATCAAAGTCGCCGCGCACCAGCTTCAAGGCATACCGTTCGCGTTCGATTTCTTTCCGGGTCCGCCAACCGAAGCTTCGCAGAACCGGCAGCGGAGGGAACCAGCCGAGCGTAGCGCGTAGCAACAGAAATGACGCGGGCACCAACGGTATGATCAGCCACCAACGACTTGCGAAAGCCCCCAGGAGCACGCCCACAATCACGACGATGGAAGCGTTGTTTTCCAAGAGTCGGTCGATGTCCCATTC
>Ga0206891_10067_pt1 | contig 32414 bp, 21 predicted proteins | sample Alteio_BWOrgHeat_55_FD_153246 | JGI IMG/M metagenome (GOLD analysis project Ga0206891, IMG submission 153246) | Enriched cells from forest soil in Barre Woods Harvard Forest LTER site, Petersham, Massachusetts, United States - Alteio_BWOrgHeat_Nextera7 ...
ACCGGTGCGGGTGTGAAATACGTTTCGCGCCCAAGCGATGCAACCGACCCGATGAAGGAATAACCCATGGGATCTCCCGCACAGCCTCAGTCACAGCATCGGTCGCTATTGCGGATCCTTTCAATCATGGCGGTACTAGCCCTGTTGATGTCGGCATTTTTTATTGGCCGAAACTTCGCGCCGCGACCACCCGGTACGGAAATGGCGACTGCCGAAGCGAGGCGGAAGCTATACCAATGCTCGATGCATCCGCAGATTGTTTCCGACAAGCCCGGTAAATGTCCGATTTGCGGGATGAATCTTGAGCCGGTCGAAGAAGCACCGATAGCATCGACGACGGTCGCCCCAAAGGAACACAAGATTCTCTTTTACCGCAACCCCATGCGAGCCGACGTGACCTCGCCGACGCCGACGAAAGACGAGATGGGAATGGATTACATCCCTGTCTATGCGGACGAGATGGCTGCCACCGAAAGCGAAGTGCCGGGCCACGGTTCGTTTACCTTGTCCACCGCGCGGCAGCAACTCATTGGAGTGACGCGTGGCAAGGTCGAATCAAGAGATCTCCAAATGGTGATCCGGACCGTGGGCCAGGTTGCGTACGACCCTGATCTGTACCAGGCGATTGTCGAATATCGGAATCTTGCCAGTCGCCCCGGCATGGAGACCGTCATCACGAACGCGGTATTGCGATTGCGACAGTTGGGATTGTCGGAAGATATGATCAAAGAATCGGCCGATGCCACCCATGACCCCAATAGTTTGCTGTTGCCTGGCAAGGAGGTCTGGGTGTACGCGCAGATCTATGAATACGAAATCGGCATGGTCCGCGCCCGCCAGACGGCCACGATCACTGCACCCTCTTTGCCCGGTCACAGCTACACGGCAAAGGTGGTGGCCGTTGATCCCATCCTCAACCCGGTGACTCACACCGCGCGCGCGCGCATCCTGGTGACCACCCCGGAGGAGAACCTGCGGCCCCAATCATTTGTCGAGGTCAGGATTGAGGTCTCGTTGGGTAATCAACTCGCGGTGCCCTTCGACGCCGTCCTGGACACGGGTGAACACCAGATTGTGTTCGTGGTCAAGGAGCCGGGCGCCTTCGAGCCGCGTTCCGTAAAATTGGGAAGGCAGGCCGGGGGCTATTACGAGGTCTTGTCCGGATTGGAGGCGGGCGAGGAAGTGGTGACCTCGGCCAATTTTTTAATCGATTCCGAGTCGAGGTTCCGTTCGGCGCTGGCGGCCTACACCCGGAAATCCGCTGCGGCCGGCGTGCAGTAGGGAACTGATCATGGTCGAGAAAATCATCGAGTTCAGCGCGAAAAACAAATACCTCGTCATGATTGTCGTGGTGGCCGCGATGGCAGCGGCCACCTGGTGCGTGAAGAATCTCCGATTGGATGCCATTCCCGATTTGAGCGACACGCAAGTGATCGTATTCAGTCGCTGGGACCGCAGCCCGGACATCATCGAAGACCAGGTGACGTACCCCATCGTCACTGCGCTGCTCGGGGCGCCAAAAGTTAAGGCGATCCGCGGGTCTTCCGATTTCGGATACTCGTATGTGTACGTGATCTTCGAGGACGGCACCGACATCTACTGGGCGCGCTCGCGGGTCATCGAATACCTGAGCAAAATCACGCCGCGGTTGCCGCAAGGTGTTCAGACCGAAATGGGACCCGACGCAACCAGCGTGGGCTGGGTGTACCAGTATGCGTTGGTGGACAAATCGGGTAAACAAAACCTTGCTCAACTTCGCAGCCTTCAGGATTGGTATCTGCGCTACAACTTGCAGGCTGTTCCTGGAGTCTCGGAGGTCGCTGCGGTCGGCGGTTTTCAGAAGCAATATCAGGTCAACGTCGATCCCAACTTGCTGCTGGCCTACAACATTCCTCTCACGCAGGTCATCGACGCCGTTCGCAAAGGCAATAACGATGTGGGAGGACGACTACTGGAGTTTGCGGGCACGGAGTTCATGGTCCGCGCGCGTGGCTACGTGAAATCGGTCGATGATATCGAGAAGATCGTGGTCGGTGTCGATGCCAAATCTGGCACACCGATCCTCGTCAAACAAGTCGCCCGGGTGGCGCTTGGCCCGGATATACGGCGCGGCGTGTCTGACCTTGACGGCGAGGGGGATACCGTTGGCGGTATCGTCGTGATGCGGCAAGGCGAAAATGCGCTGAATGTTATCCAGCGCGTCAAGGCCAAGCTGGAAGATTTGAAACCCACACTGCCCGAAGGCGTGGAAGTGGTGACGACCTACGACCGCTCGGAGTTGATCGAACGCTCGATCCACACGCTGAAGCATTCCCTGATTGAGGAAATGATCATCGTGAGCATCGTCATCCTGATTTTCCTCTGGCATGTGCCTTCGGCCATCATTCCCATCGTCACCATCCCCATTTCGGTGTTTTTGGCATTCATTCCATTTTATTTGATGGGATTGACGGCGAACATCATGTCTTTGGCCGGCATCGCCATTTCCATCGGCGTGTTGGTGGACGGCGCAATTGTGGAAGTCGAGAACGCTTACAATAAGCTGGAACAGTGGCAAGCGGGTGGGCGCGTTGGGGATTACCACGCCATCCGTCTGCAAGCGCTGAAGGAAGTGGGCCCGGCAGTTTTCTTCTCACTGCTTGTGATCGCCGTGGCGTTCCTGCCGGTGTTCACTCTCGTTGATCAAGAGGGGCGGCTGTTCAAGCCGCTCGCGTTCTCCAAGAATCTGGCGATGGTTCTGGCGGCGGTATTGGCAATCACTCTCGACCCCGCGTTGCGCATGATGTTCACGCGGATGGATTATCACGAGTTCCAGCCTCGCTGGCTGAGTTGGCTGGTCAACACGGTGACCGTCGGGAAGTATTACCCCGAGGAGAAGCACCCGGTTAGTCGCGTGCTGTTTCGAGTCTATGAACCTGTTTGTCGGTGGGTGTTGCAGCATCGAAAAACCACTCTTGGCGTTGTTCTGGCTTTGCTCATTTCGACCATCCCGGTATACTTCAAACTGGGGCACGAGTTCATGCCGCCGCTGAATGAAGGGGCCTACTTGTACATGCCGACCGCTTTACCGGGTATGTCAGTGACAGAAGCCGCAAGAATCCTGCAGATTCAAGACAGAATTTTGAAGGAGTTTCCGGAAGTCGAAACCGTGTTCGGCAAAGCCGGGCGCGCGGATACCTCGACCGACCCGGCGCCCTTTTCGATGGTTGAAACCACAGTGACCCTCAAGCCCGAAAGCCAATGGCGCTCGGTGAAACGCTGGTACTCCAAGTGGCCACGGCCCTTTCGCTCGTTGTTTTCCTACTTCGTGCCTGAACATATGACGTTTGAGGAATTGCAAGATGAGATGAACGAGAAACTCCGTTTTCCGGGCATCCCGAACATTTGGACGATGCCGATCAAAAACCGCATCGACATGCTCTCCACCGGTGTCCGCACGCCGATTGGAATCAAGGTGCTCGGCCCGGACCTCAAGGTCGTTCAAAAAATCGGTGAAGACCTGGAAAATATCATCCGTGACATTCGCGGTACCCGCACGGTCCTGGCCGAACGCACCGCCGGCGGTTTCTATCTCGATTTCGTGCTCAAACGCGACGATCTCGCACGCTACGGACTCAGCGTTCAGGACGCGCAGGAGACCATCATGTCGGCGGTCGGGGGCGAGGATGTGACCACCACCATCGAAGGACGGGAACGGTACAGCGTCAACGTGCGTTATGCGCGGGATTTTCGTGACGATGTGGAAAAACTCAAGCGCGTGCTGGTGCCTACGCCTACCGGCGCGCAAGTTCCCCTGGCCGAACTGGCTGATATTCGCAGGCTGGAAGGTCCCTCGATGATCCGTAACGAGAACGGCCAGCTTGCCGGTTACGTTTTCGTGGACATGGTCGGTCGCGATATCGGCGGCTATGTTGAAGAGGCCAAGAAGCGCGTCCAGCAGAATCTCAAAATGCCCAAGGGCTATACACTGATCTGGAGCGGCCAGTATGAGAACATGGCCAGGGTCACGCAGCGGTTAAAAGTAGTTTTGCCGCTGACCGTGTTCCTCATCGCCCTGCTGCTGTACGCGAACACCAAATCGGCGGTGAAGGCCGGCATCGTCATGCTGGCCGTGCCATTCTCGCTCGTAGGTGCGGTGTGGCTGCTCTACCTGCTGCACTACAATATTTCCATTGCCGTATGGGTCGGGATGATTGCGCTAATGGGCTTGGATGCGGAGACGGGTGTGTTCATGCTCTTGTTTCTCGACCTCGCCTACGACGACCGCGTGCGCAAGGGTCAGATGCGCACGTACAAAGATCTTGAAGAAGCGATCGTCCACGGCGCGGTCAAACGCATCCGGCCCAAGATGATGACCGTCACCGCGATGTTCATGGGTTTGTTGCCAATCATGTGGTCACTCGGGGCCGGTGCGGACATGATGAAACGGGTTGCCGCGCCGATGGTCGGCGGGGTGTTTACTTCCTTCATCCTCGAATTGCTTGTTTATCCGGTTCTTTATTCCATCTGGAAATCACACAAGGGAGTGGAACAGTGCGTTGCCGCGCAGAATCAATCATCGTCGTCTGTCTTGCCCTTGCTGTGAGTGAAGACGAAGCCGGCGTGGGTGGGGGCGGGGACCGGGGAATCTTCCCCGCGGACGGCTTGCCAGATGACTTTGTTGAGGAGGAGGTCATCGACGGCATCTTCCTTCGAGAAATCCATCGTCCGCGAAGCTTTCTCGCCCCAGGTTAATTTCGTGTTGGTTTGTTCCAAATCGATACGAGCGGGGAGGGCGGTGTAGGGCTGCAGATCGGGGGTGCTTTGGAACGCATTGAACATCGGGGTAGCGGCGGCATCGTACTGCGACATGGGTTTCAGCCCGAGAATTAATTCGATCGTTCGCAACATGCTGCTCGTGGAATACATCGTTGAATCAACCGTGTGATGCTTCACGTACGGGCTCATGACAAACCCCAGCGTGCGATGCGCATCCACGTGGTCGGCGCCGTTTTGCGCGTCGTCTTCCAGGACGAAAATGGCGGTCTGCGCCCAGAACCGGGAATCGCTGACACCTTCAATAAGACGTCCCAACGCGAGATCGTTATCGGCGACATAAGCGGTTGGCGTTCGCTTGTTCAAGCGTACGCCATCGGTGTGATCGCCGGGTAGTCGAACCACTTGCAAGCGGGGCATGTCGCCTTCACCGTCGAATCGCTTGAGTTCTTCCAGAAAGCGATCCGCCCGCTTTGCGTCCCGGTACTCCAGGTCGAAACCGCGATACATTTCGTCGATGTGGCCGCGCAGGGCTTTCACGCGCGGGACACACGGATCTTCCGGCGTTTTTCCGTTGGCGACGAATTCACCGTAGCTGCGATAACTCAGTCCGGCTTCCGCCGCGCGGTCCCAGAGATAGCCACCGGCCGGTGCGGCCATGGCAACCACTCCTTCCGCCGGGTAGACATACTTTTTGCGTCCGTTATGGCCGTATTCAAGTGGCCACGTCTTCTCCACGAAATCGCTCGCATATGCCCCCATCGACCACTCGTGACCGTCCGCGCTGACTTCGGCGTCGGCGTAAAAATTATCAAAGAGAACAAACTCACGGGCCAGTTGATGCTGGTTCGGTGAAACCTCCTCCGGAAACAGGCAAAGGTTGGTATCACCATTTCCTTCCGGCATGTCGCCGAGGACCTGATCGTATGTGCGGTTTTCCTTGATGACGTAGATGCAATATTTGATCGGGCTCGGGTCGCCGGGTTTGAGTGGGATCGGGCTGTCGTTCGGACGAACGGCGGAAACCGTCGTATCAGGCTTGAGCGGACTGCAACGATACGCTTCCACCGTATCAGCCGCCAGTTGCTTTTCAAACACCGGCCGCGCAGGCAGGTCGATCAGACTCAAGGTCCCGCGCAGGAGTTCGGCAATATATTGTGGCAGCGTTTCGCCGCGACTCTTTCGACCAGGTTGCGGGCCGTTGGGATTCGCCATGGAAATGACTCCCTTGCCGTTGCTGACGAGCAAGTGCCGACCATCGGGCGTCACGCGGACGGAGGTGGGATACCATCCGACAGGAATGAAGCCCAGCGAACGGCTGTGCCCCGGCTGGCTCACGTCGAATACGGCGAGGTTGTTGTTGTCGGCATTGGCCACGAACAGCAGCTTCCCGTCCGGCGTCAGCGCCAGGCTGTTGGGCGTGGAACCGGATGGCAAGTTGGGATAAAGCGAAGCCGTCAGCGTTTCCAGCGCCTTGCCCATGCGCGTGTCGAACACGGTCACGGTGTTGCGGTTGGCGTTGGCGACGAAGAGGATTTTGCCCGAAGCCGTTAGCAGCATTTCGTTCGGATGTTCCTCGGTCGGCCAACGGGCCGTCACTTGCCGTGATTTCAGGTCTAGAACAGCCACCTGTGCGGCGCCCCAAAGACTCACGTAGAGGCGTTGATGCCGATCATCGAGACAGCAGGCGTACGGAAAAACGCCGAGGTGATTCAGTTCGGTTTCGACAGCTTTGCCCGGCTTTGTGACGGTTTCAAATCCAGACCCCGCTGGTGTCAGGGGAATGTCGGCAACCGTTTCCTTTTGCAAATCAACTACAGAAACGCACTGCCCGTTCAAATTCGCCACGCAAAGCTTTTTCAGGCCGGCATCCACCGCCAGACCCGCGGCAACGCCCACATCTTTGACGTCACGCAGGCGGATGTCGTGCTGTTCCGACAAGAGGCCGTCCTTGAAATGGAAACTATGAATTACTTCTTCGCTGGCGCCGCTGCAGAACAAACGCGAGCCATCGCGGGAAAAAGCGATCCCGTAGAATGCCTCCTCAAGCGACGCGTTGGTCACCAGCTTTTCGGTCGTCAGGTCCACTATCATGATTCCGTGTTTGCTGTAGCCGGAATGCAGAATCGCAGCGAAGCGGCCTTGAGGATGCACGGCGATATTAATCGGGAAATCCCCCAATTCGATTTGCCGCCCCACCGGTCGGAGCGACCACTGATTTGGTAGCAAGACGGAACCATCGGCCCGTTGACCGGGCAACTGGACCGGCGGTTTGTTCTCCTCCGCCGTCAAACCGATTGCACTTGCGAACAAAATGGCCAGACCCAATGTGAATTTCCGCATGATCTCTCCGTGTTCAATTCTTATATCCGTGCGCTTTCGCCGGCCACGCCGCGATGAACAGCAACGTGCCCACGACCGCGACCACCATCAACCCGCGAAACGCCGCGTCCCAGCCATAGTGTTGCACAAGCGTACCCATGCCCCAGCCGGAGAGCCACGTGCTCGCATAACCAAAAATGCTGGTCAAACCGATGGCAGTGGCGGCGGCGCGCTTGGTGGCGAGGTTGGCGCATGCGATCGCGAGCAGACATTGCGGGCCGTAGACAAAAAAACCGATGGCGCAAAGCAAGCTCGTGGTCAGAAGCTTGGATTGCGTGGGAATCTTCCAAAACAGCCACAGCGAAACACCCGCCAACGCCATGTAAACGACGCACGCCCGCACGGTACGTCCGCCGAGAAACCGGTCGGAAAACCAGCCACCGAACATCGCGCCGATAAACCCGAACACCTCAAATCCCGCGATCATCCATTTGGAGTCGACGATCTGAATGTGTTTGGCTTCCATCATGATCGTGGTCCCCCAGTCGAACACCGCGTAGCGCAGGGTGTACACGGAAAAGTTCGCGAATGAGAGCAGCCAGATGTACGGGTTACCAAAAACCTGTCGGCGCACGAAGGCGTTGAAGTCTTCCCCGGCGCCTTGTTCCGCGGTCTCCACGTGCGTCCCTTCCACTTCGGGCAGCCCAACCGATGGCGGCGTGTCCGGCATCATCAGCCAAACGATGATGGCGACCACGAGCGCGATGGCCGCAGGAACAAAAAAGCAGAGCCGCCAATTCGGGGTAAAAAACCTCTGGCCGAAGAATGTGCCGTCAACGAGGAAACCTCCCAGGAGTACGATGCCGATGCTCCCGATGTTGTGGGAGGAATTCCAAATGGAGAACTTCGTCGCGAGTTGTTTGGGCGGAAACCAATTGGTCATCAACCGCGCGCACGGAGGGAAACCCATCCCTTGAAACCAACCGTTGAGCATCCAAATGATCAGGAAAATCATCAGCGTGGAACTGAACCCGAACCAGATGTTGAGAAGCGCCGAAGCAATGAGTGCCGTGGCCATGAAAACGCACGCATTCGCCCGGTCGGCCAGGAAACCATTTAGGAACTTCGAAATGCCGTACACCATGCCATGCAATGTGAGGATCAAACCCAGCCCCGACTTGTCGATGCCGAGATCCTTGCCGATGATCGGCAGAGCGACGCTGTAGTTCTTGCGGACGAGATAAAACGTGGCGTAACCGATGATCGAGAAGAACAGGACCCGCGTTTGCCAGCGGCGGTATTTTACAGCGATGGCGGCAGGATCGGTCAGCATGACCGTAGCGGGGAGAGCCGGTTGGAAAATTCTCAGGAACCAACTACAGGATTTTGGGGCTTCTGATTGATAGTCCAAGATTCGCTGCCTCGGAAAGTGCCAAGCACACACCATTGACGGAATTTCGTCAAGATTCAAACCCGGCGGCGGTAAGACGGGTGTTCTCCAGCGCGAGGAAATGTAACTGGCCACCGGGCTAACGGAGGACGTGGAAATCGCCCAGGGATTGATCGCTGCCGTTTTTGGGCACCCACTTGAATCGCGGGGTGCCGACAGTAACTTGCGAAAGACGGGTGCCGGCATTGACTCCGAAGGTAAGACCACCGTTGTCGGTCACGACACTGGAGAGATCGACGACGCCAACCGACGCCGCGGCAATATCACTATTCACAAACCCGTTGGCCTTCTCGCTGATGGCCACTTCGCGGATGTGGTTTTCACCCGCAAACGTGCCGCCAACAAGCGGGTTGCTCGGGTCCGCCGGCGTGTAACCGACGAACAATGAAGAATTGATCATCTGCGAAGCCCTGACCGACCCAACGCTTCCGCCGCCAACCGTGATGTTCGCATTGCTGATTGCGCCCGACGCGGTGAATTTTGACAGTGCCAGAGTGTTTGTCGCCAGACCCGCGCCGGCAATGGTGATCGTCGCTCCGCAATCGCCCGGTATTCCATTCTTCTTGTCGCCCTTCAGCGCAATCGTGCCAATCATCGGCACATCGATGGTCGTGAGAGAGCCCAGACGCGCTGCGCTCAAGCGGCTCAATCTGCTTCCAAGGGAAATCGCGCACCCGTCGTCGAGGTTGTGCGCCGTAATACTCGTAGCCTGGTTCATCGAACCATTCGCCACGATGCCCGCGCCATTTAGCAGGTCGTGAATCCGCAGTTGGCCGAGCGAACCGTCCAAGGCGATCCCGCCACCGGTCACATCAAAACCCATCGCGTCGATCATTTTGCACGACCCGTTGCCGGTGATCTGGTCGATTTGCAGCGTGCCCGTCCCGCCACCTCGGCTCTTCTTGACCTTCATGGTGATCACCGTGCCCGGATCCGTCGCATCCAGGACCAGCGCCAGCGGTTCAAGGCTCGACGGCGTCATTGTTCCCGCAATACGCAGTGACAATGTGACCACGCCACCACCAGAGTTCGTGAAGATAATCGTCTGGGGCTCGTCATTGACAATCGTCACGACCGCCGTCGTCTGGGTGCCCAACGAAGCGCCCACGGGATTGAATATCGTTACATTAACCGTCTTATTGCTTTGGAACGTCGAGAATTTCTCGATGAAGAAACTAAAACTCGATTGTTCCACGCCCGCGGGAAAATTAAGCGTACCGCTCGTACTCAAATAGTCCACTCCATTACTCGCCGTCCCGTCGCTCGTCGCGTAATTCACGCTGACCGGCACGCTGGAATCATTAAACCGAACCGCCGAAACCGTGGCGTGCCCGACATGTTCGTGGACGTTGATGGTGGCTGCGGTCAATTGAATCACCGGCGGCCCGGTCGCGACGATGATCAATTGGGCGTGGATCGGACTGCCAAGGGAAGCGCCTCCTGTCGGATTGCTGAGGGTCAAGTTGACAGTCTGGTTGGTTTCCAGAGCGCCCAGAGGCGGATTTATGATCGGAATGGTAATAGTATTCGTCAAAACGCCATCGGCAAAGTCCACCGTCCCGGTCGTCATCGTGTAATCGACACCGGCCCTCGCTGAGCCGTTGCTCGTCGCGAAATCAACGGAAACGGCCCCGTTCGTCGCGCCCACGCGAACCAGCGTGATGATCGCGACCGAATCCGTATCGTCCACCGAATACGATGATTGGGCGAATTGCAACGCTTCCACTTCGTCATTGATGATCGTCAGCGTGGCGGCCGACGGGCTGCCCAGAACGACAGGTCCGGTGGGATTGGACAGGGCGAGGGTCACGGTCTGCGTGGATCCGGCTACACCATTGTTTAGCAGGGTAATGCTGAGCAGGTTGGTTATCGCTACCAACGTGTTGGTTGGGTTTTCCGCGACGAAAACCTGCGTGTTGGAGACGGCGACGTAATCCACTCCCGCGATGGCGGAGCCACCACCAGTCGAAAAATCAACCGTAGCCGTCGCATTGGTGCTGCCCGAGAAGACGATGTCGATGGTGACATTGCTCTGGGATACACTCGCTTGGAAAGTAGATTGGCCAAGGACAACCGTCCCCGTCTGCGACCACGCCACGTCAGGGGAAAAAATTGCGGCGATGCCCACGACGAGCAATGAAATGAGAAATCCCGGCGGCTTGAGAACCCCAACAACCTCCCCTGACCCGAAGCGTTGACGCCGCATATTCTGCACGGTCTTACTTAGCGCCTCGGGATTGAAAATGCAAACGCGGAATTGAACAGCCGCCCAGGTTCTCGCGGGCGTGAGTTACTCATCAAGGGGATGCCAGCGTGACTGTTCGAACACCCAGATCTTTTTGGTCAGCAGGCAGTTTGGCCAATGGATGCGGTTCGTCCGGATTTCGGAAGCGTCACCAAAAGCGTAAAGATCGGAAACGGCTTGGAGATCCGGTTCATCGCATGTCGTAACGGGTTCTCTTCGCGTTCGCACAACCGGTCGCGTGATGAGCAGTAAATGCCACGGAGGCTTTGCCTGGACAGCCCAGAACGAAGTGGCTTCCCGAAGATAGTAATACGCCTCGCAGTCCAGCCGCGGTGGTGTCACCAACAATGCGTGTTGCGGCGTGAGAGGCGGCAGGGCATGGAAGGCGGAGGCGGCCTGGCTCTTATCATACCGGGTGTAATAGTAAATCTCGCCTGAAGCGATGGAAATACAGATCACCACGAGGGCAATCCCGCGAAGCGCGCGCGATCCCAGCGCACTCAGTCCGAGTCCTGCCAACAGATAAAGCATGTGTGCGCTGCCGAGAAAACCTCGATCAACCCACAGGCCGTGCTTCGTCACCGTTGAGTATGCAAAGACTAACGCCGCGGGAAGCAGTAGGAGAGCAATGGCAAAACACAGGATCCACCGGTTAAACTCGCCACGCTTCCACAACTGACAGCCTCCGAGGATCGCGCAGCCGATCATCACCAGCGTCGACACGTCGCGAAGCCACCACGTGACTTTGAAGTTTGTAAAGGAGGCCATTTCTCCCACAGCCCAGTAGCGAACGAGATGGAGGAGCGTTTTCGCGTCAGGAAGCTGAACGCCGCCGGATTTGTTTGTGCGAATCATCCAGAAAAACATCACAATGGGCGCGACACCGAGAAATAAGACGGTAAATGCCGCGATGACCGTCTTTGGTTTCAGAAGCAACGGGCGACCCCGGAGATGTTGTACGGCCTCGTAACAGATGAAGAATCCGACTTGAAGGAAGACCGCCATCAAACCGTACGCATGCGTCCACGCCAGTCCGATATTGGCGACCACCCAACCGATGAGGTGCGCGGGTTTGCCATCGAGGATTTCGACCAGTTCGGTGAAGGCCAGTACGAACAGGAAAGCGAGCAGTGCGTACATGCGCGCTTCCTGGGCATAGTAAATATCGAACGGGGACACGGCGGCAAGCAGCCCGACATAGCAAGCAGCGCGCTGTCCCCAATGCCGAAAGACGAATCTGACCATGACCGCCAAGGTAGCAATGGAGCAGAGAACGCTCACCGCCCGTATGCCAAACTCCGTGTCAGGCAGGACCCACAGGCTGGCTTTCAACAGGTAATGGAAGAGGGGTGGGTGAGTGTCCGTCCAGCAGAGCCGGGTCAGTTCGCGAAAGCTGGTCTGCACCACCAGCCAGGAATACCCCTCATCGATCCAGACGCTGTGGCGGCCCAGGTACAGGAACCGCAAAACTGTCCCCAGCAGGAGGATGGCAAGCAAACTCCGACTGACCCCAAAGATCCGCTTCTCCGTCTTGTTTTCTATCATCGGACGAGCGAATCGTGTCAGACCATCGAGATAAAGTCACGGTTGTTTGCGGAGCGGGGCTGCGCTGGTCTCGATTTGCTTGCGCGTAGACGCAAACATGGCATAATGCGGGACGCAATTTTTGCCGACGTAGCTCAGCTGGTAGAGCAACTCCGAATGTGCCTGGCACATTCGGAGTAGGTCGTGGGTTCGATGAGTGGATACGTTTACGTGTTGAAATCAGGACGCAATGGGCGTTATTACATTGGCTCGACTGACCACTTGATTCGACGGTATTATCAGCATGCGAACGGGCTGGTTCATACAACGGCACGCATGTTGCCGGTGCAGATGGACGGGTGGAAAGAATTTGAGTCTTTGACAGACGCTCGGCAAGTAGAGAGGACGCTCAAAAAGAGAAAGAGTCGCGTGTATGTCGAGTCCTGGCTGAAAAGCCAGAATGCGCCGACGTAGCTCAGCTGGTAGAGCAACGGTTTCGTAAACCGTAGGTCGTCAGTTCAATCCTGACCGTCGGCTCCAAATTTCATTGGATGTATAGCAACTCCGAATGTGCTGCACGCATTCGGAGTTGGTCGCCCTGAAAGCCTTCGGGGCCATCGGCTCCAGTTTTTTGGATTCACAGTAACAAGCCACTCCGAGATGATCGGAGCGGCTTTTTCAATGGCAAGAGGGGAGTTGTGCTACCGACGAGAAGTGTTTCGTCCGCGGAGGAAAACCCCAAGGCAGGTTCCCATGGCAACAAGCATCCATGTGCCGGGTTCGGGCACTGCAAAAATCGTTCCGGAATATGCCGTTTGGCCGCCGCTGCTCGCCAGTTGCGTGAGTGTCTCTGCAGGATTGAATTGCAGCGTGATGTCGTCGGTTGCCGTGCTGGCGGCTTTCAGTGCGTTTAAATCGCTGTTGGAGCCGGCATAGGCGATGGCCGTCAGATTGAGTTCGCCGGTGATCTCGGTGACCGCGCCTCCGCTAACCGTCGTGATCGTATCCCATTCGATCGAACCGGTCAGATCCAGCGCGTTGGCGTCGGTAATGTGCAGGATACCCGAGCCGGTCACCGGGGCTGTCTCCGTACTGCCGAAGGTCTGGATCGTCCCGATCGTGAAAGGGCCGCCGGGGCTCACGTAGCCGTCGAGACCTACTGCATCCTGAACACCGTCACTACTGGAGATGGAGAACTGATAACCGTTGGTGCTGGTGAAACCAAAAGTGCTGTTTGTAGTAAAATTGATGACGGTTCCGTTTAGCCCTTGAAAATTAAGGGTAATCGCCTTTGCTTGGAACGAGAGTGAAAGCAAGACCATACCGGTTATCGTGGAAAAACGAAAACTTGCCCATCGCATAAGAGGCATCTTCATAAATTCGCTCAGCCTCGCCGATCCCTGAACAACTGAGAGGTTTTGTACGTGTACTTGATCCCCATTTGCGGTGGGATACACCCTCTATACCAGTAAAACCCTAGCGGAAACTGCATCGGAAGGCAAGCGGAAAGCGCGGTGTCGGCATGGGCTGCAACTGCGGCAATTTGCTCTTGTTTTACGCAGTCGTTCGGGCTAAGTACAGGGGCAACCGCGAAATGTTTTCGCAGTTGGATTTTTTGGTCGTGCTAGGCGGGGAGTTAGCGGTTCCCTGCACCAGCAACCCGCTACAGCTGGGCTGAATTCCTCGCCGAGGCGGCGATGTGGGTGAGCAAACCGCGGGGCGGCGTCGAAGGTTGGGTCCGATGCAATGGTTGCTTGCGAACCCCGCCAGGGTCGGAAGACAGCAACGGTAAGCTTGATGTTCCATGTGCCGTCGGGGTGCCTGGCTGGAGCTTCAACCGCGGCGCGCAAACCGATGTCGTTTGTCGAAGCGAGGTGCACGGCCTTTCTTTCGGTGCGGTGATCCTTGGGATTGATTCATGGCGCAGCAATATCAGGTCCTGGCGCGAAAATGGCGCCCGCAGCAGTTCGACGATGTCGTGGGACAGGAGCATGTCACCACCACGTTGAAGAATGCCATCGAACAGAAGCGCCTGGCGCACGCCTACCTCTTTGTCGGGCCGCGCGGCATCGGTAAGACCTCCACCGCCCGCATTTTCGCCAAGGCGCTCAATTGTGTGAAGGGACCGACCGCCACGCCGTGCGACAAGTGCGACAACTGCCTTGAGATCACCGAGGGCCGCTCGCTCGACGTGTTGGAAATCGATGGCGCGTCCAACAATGGCGTCGAGCAGGTTCGCGAATTGCGCGACACCGTCCGCTACGCGCCCGCCCGCGGCAAGTTCAAGATTTACATCATCGATGAAGTCCACATGCTCACCACGCAGGCATTCAACGCGCTGCTCAAGACGCTGGAGGAACCGCCGGCGCACGTGAAATTCATTTTCGCGACGACGGAACCGCAAAAAGTACTGCCAACCATTCTCTCGCGTTGCCAGCGGTTCGACCTGCGGCGGATTCCCGCGAATCTGATCGTCAAGCATCTCAAGGAGATTGCAAAGAAAGAGAAAGTGACGATTGACGACGAAGCGCTCGCAGCCATCGCCCGCGGCGCGGAAGGCGGTTTGCGCGACGCGGAAAGCACGCTCGACCAGCTCATCGCGTTTTGCGGAAACAAGATCGCCGAGGCGGACGTGCTTTCGGTTTTTGGGCTCGTCGCCCAGGACCGGATTGCTGCGCTCACTGACGCGATCCTCGATGGCCAGACGACGAAGGCGCTTCAGGTATTGAAAGACCTCGATGACGCGGGCAAGGACCTGCAGCGTCTGGCGGCCGATCTACTCGATCACTTCCGCAATCTGCTCGTCGTGACGCTGGGAGCGGAGGGCGTTGCGTCCTTGCAATTGCCTGACACCGAAATGGAACTGCTGATAGCGCAGGCGAAGCGGACGGATTCCGACGCGGTGCTGCGGATCATCGACGCGCTGGCCGCCGCCGAGGGACGACTGCGCTACGCATTATCCAAGCGCGTATTTTTCGAGATCGCGCTGGTGAAGGCCGTCAAGGCGCGCGACATGGTTGGGATTGACGGCTTGCTGAAGAAGCTGAATGAGTTAAAGAGTGGAGTGCTTTCCGGCCCGCCTGCGGGCGACGTTCCTGTCGCAAGAGTTGCTCCCGCGGCGAGGGTCGCTCCGGTAGCGACTCCCGCGCGCATTCGCGAGGCCACCCCCGCGAATTCACAGGCCTCGGTGGATGAGGCATGGGCCTATGCGCTGGAACATCTCGGGAAGGTCACGCCGCTGGCGAAAAGCTATCTGGTCGGGACGCGACCGCAGGGACTGCGGGGCAATGTGCTGGTCGTGCAATTCGATCCCGAGTTCGCCGACCGCAAGGAGTTCGCCAACCATCCCCGCAACATCGAAATCCTGCAGACCAGCTTGAAGGAAAAATTGCGGATGGACATCGCGCTGAAGTTCGAAGTGGGAGAAGCCTCAAGTGCGCCGACCCCGAAACCGACGGCGGCTGCGCCGGCAAAATCCGGAGCGCCAATTCGGGTGGCCGAGCCGGCGAAAATGAACGTGGAAGATTTCAAGAATGACCCGTTGATCAAGAAGGCGCTGGAAATTTTTAAAGGAACAATCGTCGAAGTCAGAAAGTGATGGTGGAAAATGGCCGGACTAGGAAAATTTCTCAAACAAGCCCAGAAGATGCAGACCGAAATGACGCGCGTGCAGGAGGAACTCAAGCAGCGTGAAGTCGAGGCCTCGGCGGGTGGCGGAGCCGTGAAAGCTGTCGCGCGCTGTGACGGCACCATCGCATCGATCAAGATCGACCCCAAAGTCGTTGACCCGAAGGACGTCGAGATGCTCGAAGACCTGATCCTCGGGGCCGTGGCCAATGCCCTGGCAACAGCGAAGAAGACGCAGGAAGAAGAACTGGGCAAAGTCACCGCCGGCATGAACCTCCCCGGCATGATGTAGCAGCGCGACCTCGATGGATTATCCCCAGCCCGTACAAAACCTGATCGCCCAGGTGTCCCGTCTGCCCGGCATCGGCAAGCGGAGCGCGGAACGCATTGCCCTGCATCTGCTGAAGGCCAACGGTGACACCAACCGACTCCTCGCCCAGGCGATCCTCGATGCGAAGGCGAAGATCCGCAACTGCTCGCGTTGCGGCAGCTACACCGAAAAGGATCCCTGCGACATTTGCGACAGCCCGCGCCGCGAGCAGTCATCCATCTGCGTGGTGGAAGGTCCCAATGACATCCTCACGCTGGAGCGTGCCGGCGTGCACAAGGGTGTTTACCACGCGTTGATGGGACGCGTCTCGCCGCTGAACGGCATCGGTCCCGAACAGCTCCGCATCGGGGCGTTGCTGGAGCGAGTGACGAAGGACAAACCGACGGAGATTATCCTCGCGTTGGGAGCCGACGTGGAAAGTGAAGCGACGGTAAACCACCTCATTGACCTGCTCAAACCGTTTGGCGTTTCCGTCAGCCGCATCGCGCTGGGGTTGCCTGTCGGCAGCGCATTGGAAACGGCAGACGAAGTCACGCTCTCCCGCGCGTTGGAAGGCCGGCGAAAAGTTTAGTCCCGTATAGCGTTCAGGAATTACGGCGACGCAGTGTCAACAGCCCCAGCAGTCCCGCCGCGGCCAGCATCAACGTCGAAGGTTCGGGAACGAACTGCACCCGGATGTCAGTCGGATCGTAGGTTACGGTGTAATTAGGCGTAACCATGCTGAATACACCAGAAACCGCGAAGGCAGTCGCCACCGTGTAGACGTTGCCGATCGCACCGCCGGACAGATCCAAGATGCTACCTACGCTTAATGTCAGGTTGCTGCCCACTGCCAGCAGGTCGTTTTGGCCCGCCAAAGAACCGAGTTCAACGGAAAGCGCGCTATTGCTTAGCAGGCTAACACTGCCGCCAACATTGAGCGTCCCAAAGCCGAGTCCGGGAGCGAGCAGGCTGCCGGAGAGACCGTTGAGCGATCCATCCAGTGTGCCCGTGCCTTCGAAAGTGCCGGTGTTTGCGACAACGCGCGCATTATTGGTTTTGATAAAATTCCCGCTCTGGTCGAGGTCGGCCAACACCATCGAGCCGCCATTCATGAACACGGTGCCCTGATTGGTAACGGTCGCTCCATTGAGCCATGAATTGGTCGTGCGGCGAAGTTCAAGGGTGGCGTTGTTGTTGACCTGAATGAAACCCGTCGAAGTGTTCTGGAAACCACCACGGCTGAAGGCATCGCGTGAATCAACGCGGAACGTGCCCCCTTGGACAAAGATCGAGCCGCTGTTGACGAATGCGCGATTATTGGCGCCGAAATTGCCGATGAATCCACCCGTGCCGCTGCCACTCATTACCACGGTGCCATTCGCATTATTGGTGAACGCTGTCACCTGACCGTAATTCAACGAGACGAGCTGATTATTGACCGGCGTAAAGGCAATCGTGCCGGCGTTGACCGCTGAAATGCTGCCTCCACCGTTAAGGAAGGTGCTAAAGCCGGAGGTCGGTGAGGCATTGGAGAGGATCAACGTGCCCGCCGATCCACCACCCGGACGCAGATCAAAAGTGAGGCTCGAGTTGGTGCCAATCAGTGAGTTGGTGGTGAGGATCAGCGTGGCGTTTTTGCCAATTTGGATACCAAAAGTCGAACGGAAAAGACCTCCGCCCTGTTGCACCGTCACGGAGGCGCTGCCGAGCCCGTTGGAAATCGCCAGGAAATTGATGGCATTCGTCACGTTGACGCCGACTGAAGATCCCATATTCGTAATGAGCTGGGCCGAACCGAGGTCATTGGTGATGCGCACGTCATCCGTCGCGCCGGGAGGGAAAGTGCCCTGCCAATTGCCGCTGGTGTTCCAGTCAAACGTGCCGCCGGTCGTAGTGGACCAACGCGATTCCGCTGACGCCCTCTGGGCAGACGTCACGATGAAAAGAGCGGACGCTACAAGAACAGTTAGCTTAACTCGCATAGCAATTCTCCCGTTTACAACTTCTATTGGACCGGTTTCTAAACTCGCCGAACGCCGAAACCTATTGCTTCTCCAACGCAAGTTATAGCGTAAAGCGGTTTATTAAGTCAACCTGGTTTTTTATACATTTTCGGCCTTTTCCTATACATCTTCTGTGGTATTGCCCGTCTCTTCCCCCTTCGCTACAGTAGTTTAGGATTGAAAGTCCGTGGCAAAAACTATCGGGCGGTGTGGATGGAAGGTCACGATGTCGTCGTGATTAACCAGCCTCTATTGCCCCACCGATTTGGGCTGTTGCGGCTGAAAAACCACCGCGAAACCGCCAAAGCCATCAGAACCATGATCATCCGCGGCGCGGGGACCATCGGCGCGACGGCGGCCTACGGTATGGCGCAGGCCTATGCGGAGGGTGTCAATCTCAACCGCGCCTATCGCACGCTGTTGGAGACCCGTCCGACAGCGGCCGACCTGAAACACGCGCTGGATCGCGTTCGTGCCCGCGCCACGTCTGCCGAGGAAGCGGTTGCCGAAGCCGAGGCCATCGCTGATGAATACGTCGCCCGCGCGAAAAGGATCGCGGAAGTTGGCCTGCCGCTCATCAAAAACGGTTCCCGAATCCTGACACACTGCAACGCCGGCTGGCTTGCCTTGGTGGACTGGGGCAGCGCACCGGCGCCAATCTATCTTGCGCATCGCCGAGGTCGAAAGGTATTCGTCTGGGTGGACGAAACCCGCCCGCGCAACCAGGGAGCGAACCTCACGAGTTGGGAATTTCTGCAGGAAGGCGTGCCACATAAGATCATCGCCGACAATGCCGGCGGTTTTTACATGCAACGCGGCGAAGTGGATTTGTGCATTGTCGGCGCGGACCGCATTGCAGCCAACGGCGACGTTGCCAACAAAATCGGCACGTACCAGAAAGCGGTGTTGGCCCGCGAGAACGGCATCCCGTTCTACGTCGCCGCGCCGAGTTCGACGATCGACTGGAAGTGCCGGAGTGGAGACAGTATACCGATTGAGGAACGCGACGAGGACGAGATCCACTACATATCAGGGCGGACAATCCGGTCAAAACCAGAACGCGTCCGCATCTCGCCGTTAAAATCCCGCGCCGCCAACCCGGCCTTCGATGTGACCCCCGCGAAATACATCACCGGCATCATCACCGAGCAGGGGATCGTGAAGCCGGGCGAACTTCGCAGGCGGTTCGGCGGTTAGTGGCACGGCTCGACCGACTTTCCCTAACGAGCTGCTTGACGCGTGACGATGGGGACATAGCCCACCTCCAGACCCTCGGGCGGCGTCACGAGCAGGGCCGGATCGAGTGCCACCAGCGCGCCCTGGCTGGGTGGTGGCATATAGTCCCGATCAATCGGCCAGGTCGCATGGATTTTTTCCACAACCGCCTGCAACTGCGCTTTCTTATCCTCACTCCAGCCGTACTGCTGGAAGGATGGTTGATCGACAAAGCGATACCACGAGTAAGTCACGAGGGAGCCGTCAGCAAGTTTGACCGTGAATGGTCCACGTTTTGGGCCGGGCGAGATCCAGGCCCCGGCCGTCGGCGAAGTGTAGGGCCGACCCTTCTTGGCAAGTTTGAACTCTTGCGCCAGCAGCTGCGTCTCCGCTGGCACGTCTGCTGCCGCTACGGCGACGCATTCCTCTCCGACTTGCTTGAAGTACTGCGGGAATGAACCTTTGGGGCTGATGGTGCTGTTGAACCACTCCAAACCCCATGCATTACTCTCGAAAACTCTGGCATCAAACACGCGCTGAACGCCGGTTATTTTCTTACGGTCCTGGTCGTAACCCGTCGTGTTCGCTGTTAGCTTGGGCCTCCATGCGCCCTTCTCATCAAATCGTCCGGAGCAGGCGGGCCCTCCGCGACGCCACGCCCTGAAGGCATCGGAGAGTGCTGCCTTCGAATAAAAGGTCATATCCTGCAAGAGCAGGGTTCTCTGCTGGCCATCCACCGGAAATTGCAATTGCGGTATTTTCGACCAGACAGTCCCCTGAGCATCCTGCGCATCGAAACGCGGCACGGTATTGATCTCCATGGCACCGCCGCCCATGGTGCCCGGGCGCGCGTCCAGCCCGCGTCCGTTGAGGAAGGGATCCTTGAACAGCTTGCCGATTTTGCTCCAAGTCTCTGGAATGTAATAGGCGATCGGTCCCTTGAAGTTGGTCGCGCTCAGGAAACAAGTCCAACTTTGGTCGCCTGTAGGCGGGTCACCCGTGGTGGGATCGGTGAAAGGCAAAGCCATCCAGGTATAGCCCAGGAACTGACCGTTGGGACTTCCTTGGAACGGCAGCCCATCGGGAGGAATCAGCAAATGGTTGCTCAATTGGGCCATGCTCAAGCGATTGTCTGGCAGCGCCTCTCTGCCGCCGAAGAAAGCCCATCCCGGCGATCCGACCATATAGTCGTAACATTGCGGTGTGGCATTCATGCTGAACTTCGGCGAGCCGTAGCGAAAGCGGTTGCCGGCCCAGTAGCCCGGACTCCCTTCGACGGTTTGGAACACGCTGGCCCATGTGGGACCACGTTCCGGCATCGTCTTCCGCGCCTCCGTGCCCTCCGGGGCGAGCGGCGTAGCCCGGTCATCGGAATTGTCCGGAAGAATCCAGGAACCGGCCAGACCGACCTGAAAGCCGTCGAGCGGTTGGTCAATCAGCGACCAGACCGCGGAATAGAATCCCATGCCCGCACCATATCCGGGCCGCACAGGTGGGCTGGTCGCGCTAAAAGCAATGTAGCCGTGCAGTCCATTGGAATGGGCTGTAATTTTGGTGGTTCCAGTATTCTCCTTCTGCGTCTTCTCTGACTTCGGTGGTGGTGCACCTTGCTGGGCTTCCTGGTCGGCAACTGAAGATTGCGCCGCCTTTTGAGGGTTATAACCGAATTTCTTCTGCAACTCCGGCGGCAGCTTCTCCAAAGGAATCGACGCTACGCCTGTCCGGTGAAAAATGGAAACCGTGGTTGGGGTGACAGTGCGCCAGGTAACGTTTGAATAGGTGATGCCGTCAATGGTGATGATGGCAGGGAGCGCGTTGGTTTCTTCTGCCCGAGCAGTGATGACAACGACGACGGAAAACAGAATGCAAATACACAGACGGTTCGTCACAACTATTCCTTGTATCCTATTTCGGCAACGTACGACGATTCCCTACGGCAGGGAAATATCGATGCGGTAGAATTCTTGCGGCACAAGCGCGTTTGTGTCGGTAATCGTGATCTGATTACCGTTCGTCAAGGGACCGGAATAGAGAGGGAGCGGCAACCAGACGCCGTTCACCAAGTCGGTGCTGAACTGGGCTGAGTAAGTCCGATTGGACGCCAGCGGATTGAAGAGCAGGTTTTCCTGCGAGGTTTGGTTGGTGACATTGGCAATTTGCAGGGAGAATACCGACGTGGGATCGGTTGGATTCAGCCCGGCCACGTACTTGAACAGGTTGTTCTGGCCGGTGCCATCAAAGTCACAGGTGCCGCAGGTGGTGGCACCGGTGGTGGAACTGCTTCCAAAATACTGCAGCCGCCACCAGTTCGCAATTCCGTCGCCGACGCTGTCTGTGTCATAGACCTGGGCGATCTGGTTGGGGGAAAGGGCGCTCCCATAGATCCGCACATCATCGATGATGCCGGCGAAAGACGTGAACACGTTGCCTGACGGCTTGTCGCCGATGGCGAGTGGGTCGGTCGTGATCGCGAGTGGACCGCTGGCAGATTGTTGCGCGGCCAGTTGCCCGTCGATATACAAGCTGATGAAAGAGCCGTCGTACGTGCCGGCCACGTGATGCCAGGCCCCTGCGGATGGCGGAGTCGTCGACAAATTGCCGTTGGGGACGCCGGCCAGGAGAAATTCAAGTTGACCCGACCCATTCACGAAAAGCCCATATTGATTGTCAGAGTTGCCTTTCTCCAGAATCCGGGGCGTGTTGAACCAATACTGCGCGTTAACCCACGCGGAGATTGTGATTGTCTGCACCGGGTTCAGCGACGCGGCATTGGAAACCGTCACCTGGGTCGATTCGCCATCGAATGACAGGGCGCCATTGATCATGCCGCTGGTCCAGTTGCCACCGCCCAGCAGAACAGCGCCGGTGTTGGTATTCCCGGAAGAATCGTAGGCTGTCGAGCCGGTTCCCTCATCGAATGTCCAATAGGCCAGCAGATTGGTGGCGCTGGTCGCAGGCAACGTTATCGCGCAAGCTGACGCCGAATCCGCCGAAATTCCCCCGAGGTTGTTGGTTGCGGCAACCGTGTAGCAGTAGGTCGTACCCACCGACAAACTGGTGTCAGAATAAGTGGTCGCAGCGGTCGCGCCGATTGGGGAGCCAGCCCGCTTGACGATGTATCCCGAGGCGCCGCCGGACGCGGACCAAGAGAGGTTGATCTGGTTGGTGCCCACGGTGGTGGCCGTGAGGCCCTGCGGCGTCGGAGGCGCACCGGGGATATTCTGCGACATGATCAGGACGCTGTACGGAGCGATGGAGATCGTGGCGGTGTTGACGGCCACCGTGGTGGAGAGGCTCCCATAGTTGCCATAGTCGGAACTGTACTTGGTGAAGTCGCTGTTGAGTTGGGTGTACCAAACGCCTGTATGGGGGAAACCGCTGATATTGTACGCGGGCCAGTTGGTGTTGGCGAAGTTGCAGATGACGATGACGTCGTCTCCCACGTTGCCCGTGTTCCAGCGGCGATAGGCGATCAGACGATTGCTGTTGTCCCGCTGAATGGTGCTTGTATTCAAGCCCTCAAGGCCAGAGGAGCGGCCGTTGAGATTGCGGCGCAAGTGAATCAGGTCCTGATAGAGCGAGACGATGCCGCTGTAGGTATTGGTACGGGACCAGTCGAGTGGATTACTTGCGCCGAACTGGGTGGTGGTGAGCAGCTCCGCGCCCTGCAGGATCATCGGGATGCCCGGCGAGGTGAGGAAGACCGCCGCGCCGAGTGTGGACAACTTGCGCGCGTACCAACTGGTAGGAGCGGCGCTGTCGATTAGGACCGGCATGCGCTGGCCGCCGTTCAGGTCGCCCGCCGAATCATGCGTGTCAGTGAATACGACGTTCCCCCACCCGGATGCGCCCTGACCGTTGTGATTGAGGTTGACCGCGGCGTCGATGGCACTCATGTTGCGCCCGGAATCGTTGGTCGCAGTCAGTTGCGAAACCAGATCACTCTGGAACGGGCTCGAGTACCAGGTGCTGTCGAACCCCGCCGTGCCGCTCAGGTAACCGGAGTTCTCGCCGATATTGATTTTGCCCACGTAGCCCGTGTGGACCAGGCTGCTGACTTGCTGCAAAAGACTTTGCGCGTCGGCGATGAAGATATTCGTGCTCGCATCCGAGGCGTTCATAAAATCCGCTGGCGCATCCCAGCGAAAGCCGTCGACATGGCATTCACTGAGCCACATCGCGATACTGTCGCTGATAAAACTGCGAACCTGGGTGCTGCTGGCATTGGGGCGCGGACCCCAGGGTGTGCAGCACCACCCGTTTGTCGGGTTGTAATAGATCCCGCCGCCGTTCAGACCGCCGTCGTAGCCATCGAAGTCCCAGAGAACCCAACTAGTACCCGAGTTGTAATGATTGTGAACCACATCCACGAGCACGGCGATACCGAGTTGATGGGCGGTTTTCACGAAGTTCTTGAAAGCATCCGGGCCGCCGTAACTGCTTTCCACGCCGAAGATATCGACAGGGTCGTAACCCCAATCGAAATTCCCGGGGAATTCGTTGATGGGCATGACTTCCACCGCGCTGACGCCGAGTTGCTTCAAGAAGGCGAGTTTATTGGTTGCATTATAGAACGTGCCCGGACTGCCGGGCGAACTCGGATCGTAAAACGACCCGATATGCATTTCATACACGACCGTGTCGCTGAGGGCCGGGGTGGAGAAGGTGTCACCGGTCCAGTTGAAATTGGTTGTATTATAGATGATCGAATTGCCCGACTCAGAAATTTCCTGGCGGCAGCGGGGGTCCTGCTTGTAGGTGGTGCCATTGAGGAAATACTTGTATTGCTGTCCGGCCGTGGCCCCGGGGACATCAACCGACCAGACCCAACTGGTGCCTTGCGAATATGTCAAATCATGGGAGAGCGGATTGGCGGTGGTAGAAAAACTATTAAATGTGCCGGCGACAGTCACGCTGGACGCGTGCGGTGCCCAAACGCGAAATGTTACGCCACCGCTGTAAGGGATAGACCCCCAGCCCGGGCGGGTAGATGGGGCAGCATTGACGGAAAGCGGTTTACTAACGACAGCTAAAAAAAACAAACCGACGACAAACAGCGGACGGACGCTTGAACGGCAACGATTCATGATGTGACGTACGTATTCCCCTCAACAACCAAAAGACTCCGACCATCGGGCAGCCCGCCATTCGCCCTCAGCAAACGTGGCTGAATACACTTCTTTCATGGACGTTATACCCTTGTCGTCACGAATTCAAGCCATAAGACGGTGAGCTTGGGGAGGCTGATTGGAGTTTATCACGGCAAAGTAATTTGGATGATGTAGAACTTGTCTCCCTGCGTTGCGTTCTGGTCGGTAATCGTGCGCTGATTGCCGAGATCGCTTTCGGTCGTCCCCGTTAGCGTCTGCCAGTTGCCGGCATGGAGATCCAGGCTAAAAAACGGTGTATACGTGCGGTCCGCGAAAACCGGGTTGAACACGAGGTTCTTCTGGTTCGACTGGCCCGCAACGCCGGTGATGTTCAGGAAAAACACTGACGCGCGATCCGTGGGGTCTAGCCCCGTAACGAACTTGAACAGGTTGTTCTGGCCCGTCTTATCGAAGTCGCACGTCGCGCAGGTGGTGACACCGGTCACGGAACCGTTTCCGAAATATTGCTGACGCCACGAATTCGCGATCCCGTCACCAACGCTGTCTGTGTTGTAGAGCTGGGCGACCTGGCTGGCGGACAGGGCGGTGCCATAGATCCGCACATCATCGATGATACCGTAGAACGCAAAGACCGGGCCGCCGGACGGCTTTTCTCCAATCGCCAAGGGATCAGAGGTGATCGGGAGGGGGCCGCTGGCTGACTGCTGGGCTGTCAGTTGTCCGTCGATATAAAGACTGATCAAAACGCCGTTGTAGGTAGCGGCCAGATGATGCCATGAATTGGCGGATGGCGGGCTGGTGGACAAAGTGCCGTTCGTGACGCCGGCGAGCAGAAACTCGAGTTGGCCTGCGCCGTTGATCAGCAGTCCGTACTGATTGTCGGATTTTCCTTTCTCCAGAATGCGCGTGTTGGTGAACCAATCGCCGGCATCGACCCACGCGGCGAGGGTGATCCCGTTGGTGGGATTAAGCGACGGGGAATTCGTGACGGCGACCTGGGTAGACTCACCATCAAAAAAAAGGGCTCCGTTGATCAGACCACTGGTCCAATCGCCATCACCCAAGGTCACGCCGCCAGAGTTACCATTCTCGGATGAGTCGGAGGCGATCAAGCCGCTCTGTTCATCCAGTTTCCACCAACCCAACAGATACGGTGGAATATTCGTTGGATGGCTGATTGAATTTGTAGGATCGGTGCCCGACACAAACTCCTGGAGGTTGTTGTAGCCGTCACCATCCGGGTCCGCATTCACGGCGGCCTGCGGGCAGTTGGTACAACCGAAAAACTGCAGTTGCCACGCCAGGAACGGCGTCAGTTGGACGAAGTTGGCTACCAACGTGCGGTTGGTGCTGGCCGTGAACGTGTAATTCGCCACCGGGCTTACGTTCGTTCCGTTTTCCGTCCAATTCACAAAATTGTAGCCTGTGCCCGGCGTCGCCATGACCGTCACGCTGGCGCCACAGGTGTACACACCACCCCCGGCGGTTACGCCCCCAACGGGAGGCGAGGAAATCGTGTTGATTGTCTCGGTGATTGGCGTGACGTTGACGACCAACAGCGAGTTGAAGAAAACGTCATGCGGAGGGCCGGGGCCGTTGTCATTGTTAAACAAGGCGATGCTGTCCAGCGTTGTGCCGGGTGTGCCGCCGAGAGTGCCGCTGATGATATTGGTCGAGCCGGTTCCATTCGAGATGATCGCCAGCGTGTAGCTATCGTTCCCGCCCAGTGTGAAGATCAGGTGCAGTCCCGAATACGTCAACGGCACGCCGCTGTCGTACGTACCGGCACTATCAGCGACTGTGTAATCGGCGCCGCCGCCCGCTAGGTAGAACTGGAAGCGTGCGCCGGTCAGGTAGTCCGCGGGACTGTTCGTCGCGTCACCGTTGCGCAGGGTGAATCCCACGGTTGAGCCGGCTGTGTCGTTGAGGCCATTCTCCATATCGATCAGGAGTTGACCACCGACCTGTAACGGTCCGATGGCGAAAGCCCGATCCGCCGACGCGACGGCCGGGCCGCCGCAATTGACGCTGTTGGCATAAATCCCCCACGCCTTGCCGTCAGTGTCGATTCCGGGCGGTGCATGAGGTGGGCTGTTGTTATTGATTGATGTATTACTGAAGAACCCATTGCAGTTATGGTTGGTGAAGGTTTCGATCAATGCCCACGGATCGAAGCCCGTGCCCCCGTTGCTGCCGTTTGACCAGACGAACTGAACGACACTGTATGACGGATCGGCGGCGTTGTCGGTTGCCAGTGAACCCTGACCATTCACAAAATTTGCCACCACCGTCTCGTTGCCGGTGGCGGAAAACGTGTAGCAAACCGCGGTGCTGGCGAAACGGCCGCCTCGCGTCCAGTAGGCAAAGCTGAAGCAGGGACTGGGCGCTGCGCAAACGGTGACGTTCGACCCGCAGTTCACCGTACCGCTGCCGCTGGTCGTGCCTCCACCGGCCGGTGAGGAAGTGGTGGTGATCGTATTCGTCGTGAATGTCACGAAGTAGGTGTCAAATGCCGCGTACAACGAATTGCCACTGATTGAATCTACCGCGTTCGTTGCCAGATGGATCAGGTTCGTGGTGAACGTATGCCAGGCGGTCCCCGGGGTAAACGTCATCGTATCGTGAACCGGGTTCCACGTGAAGGTGCCCGCCGTTGCCGGCGTCACGGAGAATGCACTCTGGACCGTGTTGGTATTCATCGGCTTGCTGAATTGCAGCACAATTGGCGAAGAGCTTGAGATACAGCCGGCTGCGTGCGTCGGGCTTTGGCTGACAATCACCGGGTCCAGTGGCAGGACCAGTGACTGGGCGATATAAATCTTGGCAGTTGTGCTCGGTACGGTGATCAGGGGCGTGTTGTTGGTGCCCGAACCAGCGGTGACAACGATGGTGTCATTGGTGTTGAGCAGGTTGACGAGAACGGTGCCGGGCGCATAGCTGGTGGGGAGATTGGTCAGCGTCTGGCTGGAGGCAGCGGTGTTGAAACAGACGAAAACCTCCTGATTGCTGAGCACGCGGGAGTAGGCAAATAAACCCGGCCCGCTCGAGTTGCTCCACAGATTATTGTGGACACCGGTGCGCAACGCCGGATAGAGACGGCGGAAGTTATTGAGCTTCGCTACCAATTCAAAAAGTGGATGCGTCTCATCGAAATTGTCCCCGAGAGACGGTCCTTGCTCGAACTGCCCGGCAAACATGTCCTCGCGATTATTCGGATCAGTTGGGCCGTCGAAAGCCTGTTCGGTGCCGTAATAGAGACACGGTACGCCGCGGGAAGTGTAGAGAAACTCCAACGCGACGTTCAGACGGTTGGTATTGTCGCCGGCGACATTTAAGAACCGCGGGTTGTCGTGGTTGTCGAGGAAGGTGACGAGCCGGTACCAGGCGTTCGTGTCGTAGTTCGCGGCGATTTGATTGTAGTGCGTTGCGATCTGCTGCGTGTTGCCCGAGGCGTTGGCAAAAACAGAGTTGATGGTGCCGTACAACACGTAATCCAGCACCGAGTCGAGCTTGAACGCGCCGCCTCCTTCGGTGCCGGTGTACGTTCCCACGAAGGGGTCGTCACTCAGGCTGGTGTTGAACACTTCACCGAACATGAAGAAGTTCGATTTGCCGATGGAAGTGGCAAATTGGTGAAGCTGCGGACACCAGTACTGCCAGAAACCGTAGTCCACGTGCTTCGCCGTATCAACGCGGAAACCATCGAAGTCGGCGAGGCCGACCCAGCTGGTGTAGATGTTCATCATGTTGGTACGGACGTAGGTGGTCTCGGTCGCAAAATCGTCCAGGCCGTCCAGTTCTCCCAGCACCACTTCCTGGGTGGTGCTGAAACTCTGAATGACGCCGTTGGTATGGAAGATGGACGTGAAAGCCGGCGGCGTGGCGTTGGTGATGTTGAAAGGCGGCGCGTGCTGCTGGTTGGGGTTGGTGTACTGCATCACGTACCCTCCTGGCGGCGGGACGAAGGTTGGATAACCAGGGTCGCTGCTGGAGATGAGATCGCCGCTGTGATTGACGACGATATCGAGGATGACCTTGATCCCGCGGGCATGCGCGGCGGCGACCATGTTCGAGAGATCGGTCATTGTGCCCCAGTGCGGCGCCAGCGTGTAGAAATCCTGCGCGGCATACCCGTGATAGGCGGAGTTCCCGCCCACGTTCAGCGGGATGGGCGAGATCCAGATCGCCGTGGCCCCAAGCGATTTGATGTAATCGAGCTTTTGCTGGATACCCTTGAAGTCGCCACCATGAATCCCCGTGGGATTAGCAGGATCATAAGGCGAGCCGCGGCCGGACTCGATATTGTCATTCGACGGATCACCGTCGTAAAAGCGGTCGGTGAAAATCTGATAAATGTTTTCGTTGCGCCAGTCGCTGGGCGAGGGGAAAGGCGCGGCATGGGCGGTAAGCGCAAGACCGAGGATCAACCCGCAACCAAACCATCGTGGGTACAAGAACTTCATCCGTTCGCCTTCAACAAGCCCGCTGTCGCGAAATCCTTATAACGACAAGGCCGCTGGAAAACAAGACAACTCTTGAATGGCGACAATTCCCGCTGGCGTTCATGCGCTGAAATTAGGACACTACGCGGGCATGGGTGAGGTTTACACGGGAACGAAATTTCGCACGGTCTTCACGCGGCGCGCCGTTTCGGGCGACGAACGGCTGGGAGAGTTGTTGAAGTGGTGCCGACGATGGGCCGCGCTGGGTTTGGTCGGCGACACGGTCGGCAACCTGAGTTTCCGCAAGGTCAATGGTTTCATTATCAACCGTACCGCCGGCGATTTGGGCGGCATCACACGTCAGGAATTCGTCGAGGTCCTCGAGGCGGACCGTGACGCGCGCCAGTTGACCGTGGCAGGCCTGTACGAACCCTCCAGTGAAAGCCTGATGCACGCGGGTATTTATGCCGAGCGGCCGGAAGTGGACGCGGTATTCCATGGTCATAGCGACAAGTTGCTCGCGGAGGCGGAACGGTTGGGCCTGCCGGTCACGGCGCGCGAACAGCCGTACGGCACACCCGAGTTGGTCGCCGAAATTTTACGCGTGCTGGACGGGCACAAATTCGTCATCATGTGCGGGCACGGGTTTGTTTCGCTGGGCGGGACGATGGAAGAGGCGGGGCGCATGGCGGAGGAAATTTTGAAACGGTTATGAACGGCATCGACGCGATTGTTTTTGATTTGGGGAACACCCTGCTGGCGTTTGACGAATCGCTCGCCGTGAAGCGCGTGGCCGCGCGCACGGGCAAGACGCCGCAGCAGATCTACGAATACGCACGCAGCACGCCGTACGTGACGGAACTGGCCCTCGGCAAGATCACCAAGCTGCGTTTCTTTTACACGGTCGCCCGGGATTTGGAGTTCGAGGGCACGTACGAGGAATTTGCGTTGATCTGGTCCGACATCTTCACGCCCATCGAGCCGATGATGACGCTGGCCCAATCTCTCAAGCACCGCCTGCCGCGTCTCCTCTTGTCGAACACCAACGGCATCCACATGGATTACGTTTTCCAGCATTACCCGTTTTTGCAGGAGTTTGACGCCCATATCCTTTCGCACGAAGTCGGCCTGCTGAAACCCGACCTGGCGATCTTCCAGTATGCGGTGAAAACCTACGGTCTGACGCCTGATCGCACCGTATTTCTCGACGATATCGCCGCCAATGCCGAGGCCGCCCGACACGCCGGAATGAAGGCCATCCATTTCCAGAATTTCGACCAGGCACGCGCAGAGTTGACGAAACTCGGTGTGTCGCCTATATAACAGGCCACCACTTTCCGTTCCGCAGTAGCTCAATGGTGGAGCAGCGCACTGTTAATGCGCGGGTTGTAGGTTCGAGTCCTACCTGCGGAGCCAATTTCCTCACAAATACTGCCCCGGCTGGTCATGCGCCCGTCTCCCGACTCCTCACTTTTTTAGCTGTATTTATGAGTACGTTTTTACGATGCCTGAATTGGTCGCGGCTTGGGAGCATCTGCTGGAATTTGGCGAGGCATTCTTGGGCGAGACACTGCTGGAACTTCGAGGGCGGGACGTTGTGGAGGTGTTCTAAACCTCGGAACCTCAAACCGCAGGGTTGGCAAACCATCCAACGCGGGGAGTTCCTTTTGTGCTTTCGTTGCGGTTCTCTCGGTGGTTTAATCAGATTCGTTGGAGCGACCATGCGCGTTGTGAAAATAACGGTGTGCCTTGCGGTCTTCCGCAATCCTGATATACTTCACGTCGGAACTTTTTTCGTCGCGTTATCTTCGATTCATGAACCAGGATGCTGCGTACTACTCTCAAGTCGCTCATGCCTGCGATATTATTATGCAGCAACATCCATTGATCTTTAACAATGCTGCGGCTCCCTCGTCGAATCTAACGCTGCAAGATAGCAGAGGAGGTACTTGCTTTCGGTGAGACGGCGTTCGTCGATTAATCAATCCGCTTTGCAATTGTGGGTGGTCCCTGTAAAGTGAAGAGCGGATCGATCATGTGGACTTGCAAGAAGTGCGGCGAGCCAATTGAAGACCAGTTTGATTCATGCTGGAAATGTACAGGTTCGGCTGAATCGGCTGGCTCTTCACTGAGTAGAAGTCAATATCGGCACTTCACGCAGTTGGCTTTGTTTTTGACGAGTGGCTTCCTGGTGCTGAATCTCATCGCCGTTGTCTGCTTGCCCTATTGGTTTTGGATACAGGGCCATTCTGCAGGCATATTGATTTCTAAGCCGGTTGATGGTTGGTTGATCCCAGCGGTGGCGGGTGTAACCATCCCGCTGTTTATCGTGCAGTTCCCGTTCCTGATCTTTATGCGTGGAATTTGGGGCGTCGTTGTCGTTTCTTTCGCAAGCGGATTTTTCTACGCTTGGCTGATTCTCCGAACCAGAAGTTCGCGAGAGAAGGGCAAGGCATTCGGCGTATGAAGTTTCTCCTGTTTGCGTTACCCCTTATTTGCCTTGCATCAACGACACTCGGGGCGCCACCAGTCCCTCCGAAAAAAGAAGACTTGGTGAAGGGAGCCAGTTTAATTGCTGTTGTGAGGATTACCAATGTTGTGGAACGGGTGACGAAGGACCAGCCCTCTGGCAAGTTGATTCAAACAGCCTATCCTGAGATCGAGCAAGTTCTAAGAGGCACTTCCCCGAAGAAGCTTTGCCTGGAAAGGTGGGAGACCCTTGGTGGGCCTGCTTATCAGAGTCCAGGTCTGGTGAAGGGAAGGTTCTTGGCGTTTTTGAAGGGGCAGGGAGATGACTATATTGTGGGCTGGGACTCGCTCTTTCCTATTGAGGGCGGTCAAGTGTACTTCTACCAAGCGAAGACTCTTGATGATGCCGTGATTGAGATCAAGAAGATGCTAGGGAATTGAATTCATAACGCCGCTCTCTGAAGCTCAAACCGCAAGGTTCGCAAACCGTCCAAATCGGGGAGCCAGTGGACTAGGTGTTGAGAATGCAATTGTCGTGGTTCGGCACGTCAACATATGCATCGATTACTTCCGGAAAGCCCATCTAAGCCGATGCTTGACCACTAGTCCTTGGCGGCGGGACATACGGCAGAGCCTCTGCGCCCACGGGTGAGTGCGGGCTGATTTGGCTTGATTTGACGTCCATGAAGCACTAGCCTGCCCAGCCGAGAAACCAGCGATTCTATGGCTGCGGAAAAACGGCGGGTATTGAAAGGCGCGCTTCAGGATGGCCTTGCCCATTCGGGTCGACAGATTCCACAAAAGGATCCAATACCTTGAAAACCATCCTCACTAAGATCATTCGCCAGTTCGTTGCCGGGCTCACACTGCTCGTTACGGGAAGCGCTGTGGCTCAGACCTACACCAACGGCTACAGTGGTTCCAAGCAGACGTTGATG
>Ga0206891_10068_pt1 | contig 31930 bp, 30 predicted proteins | sample Alteio_BWOrgHeat_55_FD_153246 | JGI IMG/M metagenome (GOLD analysis project Ga0206891, IMG submission 153246) | Enriched cells from forest soil in Barre Woods Harvard Forest LTER site, Petersham, Massachusetts, United States - Alteio_BWOrgHeat_Nextera7 ...
ATGTCGCAACGTTGTGGGAAAATTCAGACACGAAAAGGAACGGCAATGGATACTTTGCTGAAGGATTTTCGCTATGCGTGGCGCATGCTCTGGAAGAACCCGAGCATCACGATTGTGATCGTACTTTCGCTCGGCATTGGAATCGGAGCGAACACCGCAATTTTCAGCGTTGTGAACGCGCTGCTTCTGCGTCCGCTCCCCTACCCGCAGCCCGACAGGTTAGTTGCTATTTGGTTGCATTCACCCGGTATCGGAATTCTTCGCGATTGGCCATCCCCAGGCCAGTACGTCGATATCCAAAACGAAAATCATTCGTTCGACGAGCTCGCCATTTCGCACAGCACCAGCGTCATCCTTACGGGATTCGATAAGGCTGAGCGGATAAACGTTTTGCGAACGTCATCGAGCCTGCTTCGTATGCTAGGCGCAAAGCCGCAGTTGGGCCGTGTGCTGCTTCCTGAAGAAGACGTGCCAGGAAAGGCGCCCGTTGCATTGCTGAGTGACGCTCTCTGGCGCCGCCGCTTCAGCGCCGATCCCCAAATTCTAGGTAAGAGCATCACCCTCGATGGAAAGCAAATCACTATAGCGGGCGTTCTTGCTCCAGAGTTTCGTCTCGACTCGGAGGTCATGCCTTCGGAAGATCCGATGGACAAGATAGATATCTTTCTACCGCTTCCCTTGGGGGCCGACGCCGCTCAACGGCGAGGCGACGAGAATTACAACCTGGTGGCTCGGCTGAAGACGGGTGTCTCTGTAGCGCAGGCGCAGGCTGACGTCAGCGGCATCGCTGACCGTATCAGACTGAAGGACAAACGCGACCGCACTTTCGGAATGACCGTAATCGGGCTGCAGGAACAGATTGTCGGCGACGTGCGCCGCTCTCTGCTAGTGCTGATGGGCTCGGTAGCTCTCGTCCTTTTGATTGCGTGCGCCAACGTAGCGAACCTCTTGCTAACGCGCGCTACTGGCCGGCAGAAAGAAATGGCGATTCGCTTAGCCGTCGGTGCTGATTCCGCGCGAATCGTACGGCAATTATTGACAGAAAGCCTGCTCCTGTCTTTGATTGGCGGCGCAGTTGGGCTCCTGATCGCCAGGCTCGGCCTTTCGGTTGTGCGAGCGATGAACCCCGGCAACATTCCTCGATTGGAAGACATTGGAATCAGCGGTCTCGTCTTGGCGTTCACCTTCGGCCTTTCCGTTTTGACCGGCCTTCTATTTGGCGTCGTTCCGGCTTGGCGCGCCCGCGGAGTCGACCTCAACACCGCGTTGAAGGCCGGCGGACGAAGCGGCGGAAACGACGGCAGTCTGCGGCTTGCTCGCCATCGTTTGCACGGTCTGCTTGTCGCTTGTGAATTAGCGCTTTCCGTTATGTTGCTGGCGGGCGCTGGATTGCTCATTCGCAGCTTTCTGCATCTGGAGAACGTGCCGCCTGGTTTTTCAGTCGACCATCTACTCACAATGAACGTTGACGCGGAAGGCCCGAAATACCGCGACGAAAAGGCAACCGGTCAGTTTTATCAGGATCTCCTCGATCGCGTCGCCCGCATGCCAGGTACAAAAGTTGTTGGAACGGTTTCCGCTTTGCCGTTAACTGGCACGGTCGGATGGGGCGGCATCAGCGTAGAAGGTTACAATCCTCCGCCAGGGCAGGAGTTGCAAGTCGACAGTCGAGTCGCTAGCGCCCACTATTTCCGAGCGATGGAGATCCCCTTGCTCAAAGGCCGCTTCTTTTCGGATATGGACAGAAGCGGCACTCAACAAGTGGCCATCATCGATGAAAACTTTGCACAACGGTTTTGGCCGCAAGGCAATCCGGTGGGAAAGCACCTCTGGTTCAATCCCAAAAAGCCGTTTACCATCACGGGCGTGGTCAAGGCCGTCAAACAGTATGGTCTCGATAACGACGGTAAGATTGCGGTCTACTTCCCCGACACTCAAAGACCCAACTCCATGATGTACCTTGTTATCCGCACGTCGTTCGACCCGTCAACAATCGCCCGGCCCGTAATTGCGGAGGTTCATACGCTTGATCCGAACGTAGTCGTCACTGAAATCACCACCATGCGTGAGCTCCTTTATCACTCCCTGGCACGTCAGCGATTTGCCACCAGCATGTTGTTTGCGTTCGCCGCATTTGCGCTGTTATTGGCAACGGTGGGGGTTTATGGTGTTCTCGCGTACCTGGTCTCCCAAAACAGGCGTGAGCTCGGAATACGCATAGCGTTAGGCGCGAATTCAGCCAATGTCATTGGATTAGTAGTCCGTTACGGGATGGGCTTAGCGACCATTGGGATGATCGTCGGAGTTTTGGGAGCATTGTTACTCACGCGAGTAATGACCACCCTATTATTTGGAGTAACGCCGACGGACCCACTTACTTTTAGCGTCGTCATCTTGATTCTTGGAGCCGCGGCCTTGGCAGCGACGATTGTGCCGGCGTGGAGAGCGATGGACGTGGACCCGATGGTGGCTTTACGACAGGAATAGAAGCCATCCCGCTCATGGCCAAATCGCTATGTTCCACGAAAGAGTCAAAACCGTCGATCCGGTTCTCGAGCCTGAAGATATTCGTTCATTCATCAGCAATGGCTTTATTCGAATTGACCAGGCCTTTTCCCGAACGACCGCGGCGCGAGGCCGTGAAATCCTGTGGCAAGCGCTAAAATGCGATCCTTTCGATCGCACCACCTGGACGCAAGCGGTCGTACGTCTCGGCAACTACAGCGATCCGCCTTTCAAGGAGGCAGCCAACTCGCCCCGCTTATTGACAGCCTTCGACCAACTCGTTGGGGTCGGTCGCTGGTTTCCTCGCGAGGCCCTTGGCACTTTTCCGGTGCGCTTTCGAAGCGAAGACGATCCTGGTGATACCGGTTGGCACGTGGATGCCAGCTATCCACCGACCGCCGGCGAAACGGATCGGAATTTTTTTAACTGGCGCATCAACATCTTCTCCAGGGGTCGCGCGTTGCTCATGCTGTTCCTGTTTTCCGATGTCAGCGAATCTGACGCTCCCACCAGGATTCGCGCCGGCTCGCATTTGGATGTGGCTCCCCTTCTAGCATCCGCGGGGGAAGAGGGATTATCCTTCATGGATTTGGCGAGAAAGCTGGACGTCAGTGCTCACCGGCCAGAGGCGCTCGCTACCGGAGAAGCCGGTACGGTCTATCTTTGTCATCCTTTCCTGGTTCATGCCGGACAACGGCATCGGGGAACCGAGCCTCGGTTCTTGGCACAACCCCCGCTCGGATTGAAAGAGCCCTTTCGGATTGAACGAGATGATAACGCCTACTCGCCGGCGGAGCGCGCAATTCGCATCGCACTGGGCATGGAGCAATTCGAAAGACCTTTGAGCTGAGAGACGCTTCATCGCTGGGCGCCACGCCAAGCAAGCCTCGAACGTCGTTAACAAACCAACCCTCCTCAATGAAAGTGTTGTATCGACTGCCCCAGTTGTATACTCCATTGACGCACCGCGTTGAAGCCGAAATGACGTTCCCGGCTAAAGACCGCCGGCTTTCGATCGCGCCGGCTGTCGACGCAGTGCCCAAAAAAACGAGCCCGGAGAGGCAAGGAGCCAGACGATGAGACAGATCGTAGCTAACGATGTAACGGAAGTCATGTGTTTCGAACCCGGTGAGCGGCCGGTCTTCCGCCTGACCTTCTCGAACGGAGACAAGCTGGTTGTGAAGGCTGAGATCAACACACAGGCAGGGCACGCCAGCAAAAGCATTCCCTTGGCGGGGGCTATGATGAGGCAAGTTTCCCCCACGCTCGAGGTTGAAGTCCTCGACAACAACGAGTTCCTCGCACTGCGAACACTCGCCCTGGACGCCGCGCGCTTCCGTCCCCTTGAACATGCTGACGCAGCTCGAGCGTATCTTGAACTTTATACGTCGCCGGAAGCTAAGCCCTTGAACGTGTACGTTAAGATGCCCTTCTTAACCAACATATCGGACGCCTCTAAAATTACTCCCGTTCTCATGCTGCTCAAGCTAAAGAGGCCGCCCGCCCTTTTTTCGTTTGGAAAGATTGTGGCGGTAGATCAGTTTAACGGCAATAACGACCGGTTCAACGCGATGGGTGAACTCGTTAACGATGGCAACCTCCTTTTTGAGTTGAGCCCCAACGGGAACATCACGCCTGTCGGCCTCGACTTCTTCCAGGCGCAAGGCGACGCAGCGAATCTTCTTGAGAGGCCCCCAGAGCCCCAGGTGCTAGATCGTCAAAGGCGATTAGTAAACGTTCTCTGGGGCGGCCACAATCTGGAAAACGAAAACAATATTCGATTTTTTGCCGAGAGAGCGATTGAAAGCCTGAACCAGTACTTCGCCTCGAAAAACCGCTACATCATAAACTTTCTGGGGCCCGATGAGGTTCTTGAATTCGTCAACGGGATGAAGGCCGGGATTCGGGATCTGAAATTCTTTTTGTCGAGGCGCGGAGGATTGCCCGAGGGCGTCAAAGTCAGGATGCTCCGTCTCAATTGGCCCTATAACGAGAACGTGCCCGCGCGCCCCCAAGCGGCGGCGCCTTATCGCTAAGAACAAATTTTGTTGGGGAATTTGACGTCGAGTCGCGACACGCAAGAAACCGATGCGTTTGTAAAACCAAATTCAAGTTGTTCCAGAAAGCGTTTTGACCCACGCGCAAGGGGCGCCGACCGCCTTCATCCCGATGTAAGATTCAGCACATGTTTGAGCAGGCAAGCTCGCCGGAGCCCCGCAACGTAATTGGCGATTGGTCCCTGCGGGCAGCAATGGGATTGATCTTTGTCCTTTTCGGCGCGGAAAAGTTCTCAACAAACCCTGGGTCCTCGTGGGTGCGTCTGTTTCAGGAGATAGGCGCGGGGCAATGGTTCCGCTATTTCACGGGTGTGGTGGAGGTCTTGGGCGGCGTACTCGTAGTGATCCCGTGGACGGTAACGGTTGGCTTGGCGCTTCTCGCATGTACCATGGCGAGCGCTGCCGTTATTCTCGTTTTCGTCGTGGGACGCCCTGCAGACAGTATCTTTTCCCTGATAATTTTCCTTCTTCTCGCAGTCTTCTGGTGGAATAGGCGGAATCGGTGAAGGACCCTATGGCCGCGTTACCCAGAGGATCCTTTCTAAGCAAAGGAATGGCGACGGGTCATGTGTGTCGGCGCAAGGTCCCTTTATGAGACGCCGTGCAACCGGCTCAATACCATTTTTCGATATTTGGCGTATTGCGGTCGATTCAGGAACCGTTTGCGACGGTCGGCCACTCTGATTGCCAAATCCATTCAAGCTCCGTACAGTGAAGAACGAACCTCCAATAGATGCCTACTTGATAACAGTCAAAGCCAATGATGTCTAACGGCCAATCAATCGTTTCGTTTTCGTCGAATGATATAGCCTCAATCACGGGATTTGGAAACTCGGCTTTAATCCTATGCGTCTGACCCGGAAACGAGACAATCTTGACAAATATTTTGTGCTCACTGTACGAGAGTGCTGAAAGGAATGGAGCAGTATCGACCACTTGCAACTTTCCGAATAAGAACTCTTCGATTTGAGTCATAGCCATCTCTGAGCGTATCGAACACAAGGAACAGCGCATGGGTGTAACGTCCGATACTCGCTGCAAATGTAAAGAGGTTATCGAAACAAACCCCAAGTCTCGCAGACGGTAAGTTTTGAGAGAGTCTGTTCAGTAACTGAATTGGCGCTCTGACTACTTCACTCACGTGCAGACCTGGCGAACTCGGACGCTGAGCATAAAGCCGCTCCGCTTCTCGCTGCAGGCGGGCTAGCGAATCTGCCGGGCCGGCGTCGAGTTCGCGACGCAGGAAAAAGCGCATCATCGCACCACGCCATCCCGTTGGAAAGCCAAAACCACAGCTATAGTTGACGCGGCATTGCTTCGGTCCCAGCGGAGCACAGGTCATGTTTTCCCGCACAGTGACGCCAAATGCCAATCGCACATCAAGTCCGAGCTTATAGTTCAAGGCGTCGATCTCCACGAACCGGAGCCGTAGCTTGAGGTGCAGGAACTGGGGGCCGGACTCTGCGGAAACTGTTTGTCCCACAACGGCAGCCCCGGCAGGATCGACGGCGGCAATGCGCACGTCATAAAAATTACCCCATCCCTCCGGATGCGTAAGAAGCGTCCAGACAAGTTCCACTGGCGCATTGACGATACTGGTCGGACAACTGGTGTAGTTCACGGCTCCCTACATTGTTAACTTCCCTCGAAAGGCACCTTCAAATATTTGGCAGCCTCATCTAGCGCTCCACGGGTGTTATCTTTCGTGGCCTGAGCCAACTCGTATTCATGAATCGCACGGCTACGTTGGCGGGTAATGTCCCATACCTTGCCCAACTCCAGATGTGACCAGACTTCGGTCCACTTGGGCTGTAAATCGCCCACCAGTGCCGCTTTAAATTCGAGGCCCGCGAACTGATAATTATGCTGAGCAAAGAACGCTTCGCCTGCTTGGAAATGAGCCAGCGAATTCTTGGAACCGGCATCCTGGCTTTGAAGTCCCCATGCAAACAATAAACACAGAGGCAGCGCAGCAGCGATCGGTTGCAAGTTCACGGAACCTCTAAGCGCCCTAGCCTATCAAAGTGAAAGCCCCGCGCGTCGCACAAACGGTCCCTTTTGGGGACGGTGCGGGAAGATCATGAATTACCCTCATGGGCTATAGTTTGTCCATGCCCAACAATACATGTGAACACTGCGGCGGTTCACAACTCATCAGCGGTGTCCTTGTTACTGCTTCTGGTGGTCAGGGTGACGTACGTCCCGGCCTCCGCTGCAAAGCGAAAAAGAAGCGCTTTTTCGGATGGGCATGGGAAAGGGACAAAAGGGAGGCCCTTTTTGCTGACCTGTGCACCTCTTGCGGCACTGTAAAACGTTTGTGGGTGAAAGACCCGAAACGTGATTGGGTCGTATGACTTTTCACGGTTTCAACCGGGACTGTCCCCGGCGCAAAGGACCCTTTGTGAACGGGGCCCTACAAGTGGTGGAGGACCACAGGGCACCATCAAAACGTGGGAACATTGTCTTTCTTTCTTCAAGGCGAGATGTTTCAACTTAAGAGATGGAACAAAGGCATTGTTCACCGTCAAGGTGCGACCCTTCAAATCTCAGTATCACGGCCCGGGTGGGGTGATGAAGTTGTTCTGGGATTGATCGGTCTTTTTATGGCTTACGGATTCTTCAACCTATTCTTTGTTCCAATGTCCAGAATCGCCACGCCGAGAGACTTCCTGAAAACGATTGTTCCCGCCCTCGTCTTTGGCCTCCCCGGTGTCCTAATTTTCCGGAGGCTGTTCGAGCAGAAGTGTGCCGCGCAAATCGTTACAGCCAATGGAGGACGAATTACCTGGACGCGCAAAACCAGATTGTGGACACGGACGCGCCACCTCACTGCGGACAAGATCACGGAAATTACAGCCTCCACGGGGTGGGGCGGTTTCGGCAGGGTTTATGTCACGAGCAAGTGGCGACGTCACCTTGTTCTTGAGGAACTGCTAGCCGAAGACGCCTGCCGGTTCGCCCGTGAATTGAAGCAAGCCGCAGGCGTACAAAACTAGGAACGAGCCGTCGCTAAGGTTTGATCGGCGTTGCGCAAGATAGTTCGTGAGACCGGCTTTAGGGCGTAAAACGGAGTTTGCGATAACGGGTTTACCGGTCTGATGGCGTCTGTCCCTTTGGCCGAGCAGCACTAGCGGTCAGGCGTTCAAGGATTGCAACAATGAGAGCTGTTTCCATGACAAACGCAGGAACAACCCACATCGCCGTGACTTTCTCAAGGTGTTGCAGAACCAAGGAAGATAGCAATAGATGAACTAGAAGGATGAACACTAGGCAAGCCCAAAACGAAGGAGCCGCCATTTCCGCTTATGAATGGCGATCGCGCTTCCGAAGACTAGGGCGGACTCAAATACGAGGTCCATCCATTTGGGATCTATGTTCCGGTTGGCGAAGAGGATCGCAAGCCCAGCAAAGGCTAATGCGATTAGGATGTATACACCGAGGTCTGCCACCCTACTGGCTTTCACAACGACCAGCGTACATCGCGACCGTTCGACGGTTTATCAGACAGCGCCGGATGCATCTCAAAACGGCTACGGCGTCCTTGCGAGTCCTATCGCGCACAGGCAACGTCGGTTGCGGGGTGGAAATCTGCCGACTTTTTCAACAGTATCGACTTTTTGTGAAACAGCGCTGGCAAAGAAATTACGAAGCGCTTGCCTGCCCCAAGTTTGGCGTAATCCTTGCACGTCAGCGAGCCTTTTCGGCGATAAATCGAACGATATGGCTCGGGTGGCCCGGAGCCCACTCCGCTTCAGCTTCCATGTCTTCATAGCGCAGGACGCGCAAGGCGGGAAAATCGCGTAGCAATTCGTTCGGTTGAAACATGAATTGCTCAGGACCCGCGAAGCCCTCCATCACAAGTAATCCGCCTGGCTTTAGTGCTGCGAGCAGCCGAGCCGGAGTCTCCGGCCTCGTACCGTTGTACCAGGCGTGAATGTAGAACGCTGCGATCAAATCCCACTGACCTTTCCCGAGTTCATAATGAGTCAGGTCGTCCACAATTGCGTTGATCTCGACGTGCAACTGAGAAGCCCGCGTTCTCGCCTGGGCTATCGCGACAGTGGAAAGGTCTACGCCTGTCGCTTGCCAGCCGTGCTGCGCCAAATATATGGTATTGCGTCCTTCGCCCATGCCGAGATCAAGAGCGCGACCAGGACGCCTCCCCTGGATTGCATTGATCAACAATGGGCTTGGCTCGCGCTTGAACTCAGTCTTCGGATCACCGAATTTCTTATTCCAAAAGTCTTGATCCCGTGGGTCAGTGGTCTGCCCGTTGGCAAGCAGCAGTATTGAAAAGAATAGACTGGTCCGGAGCGCCCACATGGGATGAATATAAAACACACCAAGAACTGAGAGCCACTCGTCGAAAACCGCTTGGCCTAGCCGAAGGTTACGATTCCGTGCCGCCCAAGTCTTCCTCTTCCGCCGACCTATACCGCAAGTGGTACAAACTAGGAGTTATTGTGCGACCGGTCGCAATTCGCTTAGGGCGCTAACAAGGGGATACTAACAATGGCTGAACCTCGGCTAAACCGCATACACGCATTGCTCTGTGGCCGACGAGCTTATACGCTCTTCCGCTATTCTGCGTGGTGGATCACAGCTTTAGCGGTGTTTTTTGCCATTGCCATGCTGACGTACGACAGAGTCGCCTCGAACGAAATCGCACGAGTCGCCGTCCAGGCAATTGCAGCGGTTATCGGTAGCGTGGGGAGCGCGGCGGGTTTGGCTATCTTCTTCGGAATGCTGGCGTATCTTTTTATGTGCGATCAGTCATCATCGAAACTACTGTGGCTGATTATTTTCCTTCTCACCGCATGCTTTGGGTCAAGCGTCTACTTCTTCACCGTCTATCGACGGCAGATCTTTCGTGTGGCCGCTTGAACGCTACGGAATCACGAACAAGCTTGAGCATCGTGGGAGAAATGGGACGATTCGGGGTCAGGGCGATTCGAGGGTGAGAGACCTTTGCCGGTCGGACGCGTGCATCGAACCGGGGCGATCACACGCCGTCCCTGAATCGCATCTAGCTGTTCTCTCAGTAACTTACCTCTTTTTTCCACACCGCTTATTCAAGCTATCGCTCTATCTTCGTGGTGCGAGGCGACAAAACCGTGAAAAAACTCCAGGCCTGACCTCCAGGCTTTTGGGTCTTTGAAAGCAGAGATCTCAGAAGGCGTGGCGATCCGATCTGTGTTCCTTTCACGAGCCACTCTCCCGCACTGACTAAGGAGACCTTGACCTATGGCTACAGCAGCCCAGATTGCAGCAAATCAGGAGAACGCAAAGAAATCGACCGGACCACGCACCGTCGAAGGAAAGCGTCGCTCGTCCTCGAACGCCCTCACGTTCGGCCTCTTCGCGAACGACATCCGCCAGTACTTCTCGCCCGAAGACCGCATCCGCTACGACGATTTCATTAAAATCCACTCCGATGCCTTCCTCCCCAAAGGTCCTACCGAAGAATGGCTCGCCAATAAAATCGCCGAAACGATGTTTCTGCTCGACCGCGCCCACGACTTGAACCTCCACATCCTCTGCGAACCCTTCAATGTGGAAGGTTCGCACCGGATTGGCTATGCATCGGCCGAACCGCTACCCAATATGGCGCTCTACAAAAACCGCATGCAAAATGCTTTCGAGCGCTACACGGTCCAGCTCAAAGGCCTGCAGGTCGAGCGTAAGGTACTGGAAGAGAACGAGATAATCAAAGCTGGCGTCGTGGCTGAGGCCTGCGCTTTAACGAAGACCAAGTTCGAACCGGAGAAGCTGGGCTTCGATTTTTCAAAAAAGGAGCTCGTCAAACGGTTCCTGACCAGCAAGGTCATGATGCATGCGTATTCGGTGACGCAGCCCGGAATACCGGACGAAGACATCGAATATGCCTTCGGCGAGCGCATGCGCATGCTGATCAAGCTAGTCGACGCAGCGTAAGCAAGGCGAAACCGCCCTCGAAAGTTCAAGTGTTCGTGACGAGTAAACTCGGCGTGTGCCTAAAGCTTCACATGCAACTCTCGCGAGGCCTTACTTCTTGCCTTTCGCGGTTTTGGGCGACTCGCTCTTCACTTCATCGGGGCTGGGCGAATCGGGCTTGCCCGTCGGTTGCCAGAAAACCTTGCAACTGCCGGCCTCAGCCGTCCTGGCAAAAAGCTCGGGCAGTTTCCGATCGGCGATGTCGTCATCATCGTCGCAGGTGACAACAGCCTCAAACCTGCCAGTGTCCACCTGCTTCTTCACGTCATCCTTGTTGACCACGTGGAGCCTCCGGGCCTGGTCTGCCGGCAGCTTAAGTTTGTGCGAGTCTTCGTGCTCGAAGCCCTCAGGCGGCGTGCGTCTACTGAGGAAGTAGACGTGTTCGTCTGCCAGGATCCGGGTGTTCGCCGGAACCACTTCATTCACTTTCTTGGCGAGCTCGTCGAAATCGCGCCAGCGCATGCCCTCGTCGTCCGAAAGCAGTGTCTGGCCGATGCCAAGAACCAGTAGCGCACTGAGCGGTCCCGCTGTCGCCCACGGACGCGGCGATCTCCAGAGGCGCTTCCCCGCAAGGATCAAGCCGCTCGTGGCGAGAACACACAGGCCCGGAACGCAAAGCATGTAATACCGGGCAAAGGTGGGATGGGCACGAGAGATGTGTATCGCCTCGCCCACCACCCACAGGATGCATAAGTACAACTCGGCGCGCCGCTGGAAGCCGGAGTCGTAGGGCGCGTACGACCGCAGATTCCAATCGCGCGCAAACCAGCCTTGGCGAACGACGGCGACCGCGCCGACCAGTGCAAGAAGCCCAAGCAGGAAAGAGGGAACGGAATCGAGCCACGAGGCCAACTGGCCTACATCATGCTTGATAGCACCGTCCCAATCCACCTCTCGAAAGTAGAGGTGATATTTGAAGATGTTGAAGACCACATTCTCAGGCGAGAGGCGCCAGAGCATGTATACCGGCACGAAGGGAATCAGCGCTCCGAGCAGAAAGGCGACCGGCTTAAACCAGCGGCTCCCTCGGCGGCTGGCCCAAAGAATCCAAAGCATGAAGACCGGTACCACAGGAGCGCCCAATAGAGTCGACCCCGCTGCAGCCCCTGCAGCCAGGCCGCCAAGGAAGGCGAACAGCGGCCATCGCTCCCCGGCGCTGAGAAGAGTCAAGCGGAAGGAAATAATGGAAAGAAGCAGGCACAAAGCGTAGCCTTGCCCGATAGGTCCGAAGGAGACAATCTGGGCGTTGGTGCAGAACAAAAGCGTAGCCGCCAATCCGGCCGCGCCGAACCACAGTGAGCCTTTCAGCCGTCGGCAAATGTACTGAACCAATACGGCTGCGGAAACGATGATGAGGATGGCCGCAACAACATGTGGCACCTTCCACCCTTCCCCGAACCGTCCCATCCAGAAAGCATTCCAATAAGCGTTCAGGGGGACTTGCGGGAAGAAGAAGTCAACGTAAGGATGGCGGCCACGCAGGATGAGCTGTGCTGTCAGTAGATGGAATCCTTCGTCCCACGCGAACGACTCGGTTCGTGCGTACCAGATCAGCAGGCCGGCAAACAACGCCAACGTTCCCCAGATCGTGAGAGCCGGGGGCCATTTTTTTGCGAACCTCCAGACCCGGCCGAGCACCCGCCACCGGGAGCGGCGCACCGGCGCTTCCGATTGTGGCAGTTCTGAGGTCTGAGGGGCAGGCTCAGGAGCCGGGACCGGAATCGCAGAGGAGGGCTCGAGTTGTGGTGCGGAATCCATGATTCTTTATGTCAATGGCTTTGATGGGTAAAGTTCCAGTACCGGATTGCCTTCATAACCCCTGTAGGGAGTGCATATTGGCTCAACGCGGCGAGGCTGAGGACTGGCGGCGCGTGCCATACTTTTAGGTTACAAGTTCGCGTTTTTCTCAATTTTCTTATGCCCTGTCATTTCGCTTACATTCTGGCGCCGCGCCCTGTCAAAGGCTCTCAACTCGCGGTTTTGGTTGGACTTTTCTGCAGCCTGTCGTTACTGCCCGCATCAGTTTTCGCCGCTACGGCCACGCCGGCGCGGTATGCGATTCAATGTGGCGCGCTGCTGGATACACCGACCGACACGACACGCAAAAACGTAGTGGTGGTCACGGAAGGCGGCATCGTTAAGCAAATTCTGAACGACGGCAGTGCCATCCCGGCGGACGCCACAAAGATCGATCTGCGGGCTGGCTTCTGCCTTCCCGGATTAATCGACGTCCACGATCACTTAACCGGCAGCCCGAGCGATTCCGGTTACGAATCTCTCGGCGTTTCCATCCCGCGACAGACCATTAGCGGCGTGAAGCACGCGCGGTTGACGCTCCTGGCCGGTTTCACCACCGTGAGAAACGTCGGCGCCGATGGCTTCACCGATGTGGCGCTTCGCGATGCCATTAATGCCGGCGATGTAGCCGGCCCCAGGCTGTTTGTTTCGGGTCCGGCGCTAGGCATTACTGGCGGCCACTGCGACAACAATCTGCTAGCGCCCGAATTCAAGTTTCACGCCGAAGCTGTGGCAGACGGTCCCTGGGCGGCCCGCGCACGGGTGCGCGAGAACATCAAGTACGGCGTCGACCTGATCAAAATCTGCGCGTCCGGCGGCGTCCTGTCGAAGGGCGACCTGCCCGGTGCGCCGCAATACACCCTGGAGGAAATGCAGGCGATTGCGCAGGAAGCACACAAGCTCGGACGGAAGGTCGCTGCGCATGCCCACGGAACGCAATCGATTAAGGATGCGATTGTGGCGGGTATTGATTCTATCGAACATGCGAGCCTGATTGACGACGAAGGAATACGGCTGGCCAAGGAACACCATACCTACCTCGTCTTCGATATCTATAACGACGACTACATTCTTCAGGAGGGACCAAAAGTCGGCATGCTGCCCGAGTCGATTGAGAAAGAGAAAGCGATCGGAAAATTACAACGGGCGAACTTTCGCAAAGCATATCTGGCCGGCGCGCCGCTTGCCTTCGGCACTGATGGCGGTGTTTATCCGCACGGCGATAACGCGAAACAGTTCGCGACGATGGTGGAGTTTGGGATGAAGCCGGTGGAAGCGATCCATGCCGCCACCGTCAACTCAGCCGATCTCCTGAACCTGGTAGGCAAGGCCGGCGTGGTGAAGGAAGGAAGCTGGGCGGACATCATCGCTGTCGACGGCGACCCAACCAAGAACGCCGAACTGCTGCAACACGTCAAGTTCGTGATGAGGGATGGAAAAATCTATCGCGACGACTGGCAGCCCTCGATCGCCCTGCTGGTGCCCGAGCCCACGAATACGGGAGCCCCGGCCACCCGGTAGAGCCTCAATAAACGTGAGCGAAAAACGAATCATTATTGCACTGGATGGTCCAGCGGGGGCAGGGAAGAGCACGATTGCACGGCGTGTCGCCGAACGGCTCGGCTTTGTGTATATCAATACCGGCGCCATGTATCGGTCCGTGGCGCTGTGGGCGTTGCGCCTGAAAATGGAATTGAGCGACATGCACCGCCTGGAACAACTGGCCATCCAGGCGCGGATTGAGTTTACGCCCAACGGGCATGTGCTGCTGAATGGCGAAGACGTCTCAGAGGCCATTCGCAGCGAAGACGTGTCGCTCGCGGCATCCAAAGTCTCGGCGCTTCCAGCCGTGCGGCGCGCGCTGCTAGGTACGCAGCGGAAGATCGCCGAAACGGCCAGCGTCGTCATGGAAGGGCGCGACATCGGGTCAGTGGTGTTTCCCGATGCGCTCGTAAAGATTTATCTCGACGCCGATCCTCGGGAGCGGGCACGGCGGCGTGCTGCGGAACTGCTTCGCCGCGGCTTGACGGTTGATTCCGCTGCGGTCGCGGCCGACATCAGAAAGCGGGACGAGAGCGACCGTACGCGAACGGCCTCGCCCCTGGTGCAAGCGCCAGATGCAGAGTTTATCGATACCACCGGGATGTCAATGGAAGAAGTGGAGGAAGCGATTCTGCGGTTGGTTCGCTCCCGAACGGCCAATGGAAAGGAGGTTGTCAGATGAAACAGTTGCTGGTCATGAAGTTCGGTGGCACCAGCATGGGCAGTGCCGAACGTATGCAGGTTGCCGCCGGCATCATTGCCGCGGAACATGTGCGGCGGCCCGTGGTGGTCGTGGTGTCGGCGATGTCGAAAGTAACGGATCTGTTACTTGAAACATTGCGGCGCGCCGAGCTCGGCGATCGGCAGGTGGTCGATTCAAACTTGCGGTCACTGCTCGAACGGCACGTTCAGGTATGCGATGAGCTGCTGGGCACCGAGGCGGCGGCGAAACATCGCGATCTTGCCGCGCAGGCCGTGCAATCGCTGGTGGCGGAGTTCCACAGAATTGCGAATGGCGTGCTGATGCTCGGTGAGCGGCCGCCACGTTCCGTGGATGAAGCGATTGCGATTGGCGAGCGGCTTTCCTCGGTGTTGCTGGCCTGCTATCTGGAATCGCGCGGTGTGCCTGCGCGTTCAATCAATGGCGCGGATCTGATTGTCACCGACGCTGTGTTCGGCAACGCATCGCCGATCATGGAGTTGACTGAAAAGCGTTGCGAGGAGAAACTGGTTCCGCTGCTTGAGGCTGAGGGGGTGCCGATTGTGACCGGCTTTAATGGCGCAACGCAAGCCGGGCAACCGACGACTTTGGGGCGCGGCGGTTCCGACTTTTCAGCTTCAATCCTGGCAGCGGCACTGAATGCTTCAGAACTCTGGATCTGGACCGACGTCGACGGCATCATGAGCGCCGATCCAAGGCTTGTTGAAAATGCCTTGGTGCTGGACGAAGTAACCTACGCCGAAGCCGCGGAACTTGCGTATAACGGCGCAAAAGTACTGCATCCGCGGACCCTGGCTCCGCTCGTTGATAAGCAGATTCCGGTGTGGAGCAAGAACAGCTTTAACCTATCGGCCCCTGGGACAAAGATTGTTTCAAAGCTGGACGAGCCAAAAGGTATTCGTGCAGTGACGTCGATGTCGAACGTCGCCTTGATCTCGATGGAACCCGCGAATTCGGTATTGAGCGGGACCCGGCTAATGGCCCGCGCCCTCGATGCGCTGGCGTTGGATAACGTTGAGGTGCTGGTGTTCACCAGTTCGAGTTACCGGCAAAGCTTTTGCTTTCTGGTGAGGAAGCACGATGTCCCGGCCGCGCTCGAAGCCGTGGAATCAAATCTTCAATTGGAACTGGCGCATGGTTATCTTAAACCGATTGAAGTGGACGAAAACGTAGGGTTGCTGGCGGTGGTGGGTGAAGGCATGCGTGGTACACCCGGACTAGCGGGTCGGGTATTCACGGCAATTTCAAAGGAGGACGTGAATATCATTGCGATTGCGCAGGGATCGAGCGAATTGACAATTGGAATCGTAGTAAGCCGGCAGGGGATGGAGAAAGCTGTGCGCGCGGTGCATACGGCCTGCGAATTGGGCATGAAGAAAGTTCACGCCTGAGCATGCCTAAGCGGAAATCCCTGGAAGGCTTGGATTTCAAGGCCCTGATAGGAAAGCCAGTGGACGGCTTCACGCTAGCCGATCAATGGCGGTTCGCGGGAGTCTGGATAGCGCTGGAGCTATACACTCCACAAACCTTGCCAATGCGCCTGATCGCGGCGGCAGGGACTTCGGCCAGCGAATGTATTGCGCAGTTGCGCGAGCAGGGTTTAGAGCCGGAGAGGTTCGAATACCGGCCGTTGGCCCAGCCTTACATAATGTAGCTGGGGCCGCAATAGCGGGCTTATTAGCCGCGCTTGATACACTGGAAGATGTTCGGGGCGTGGCTCAGCCTGGTAGAGCGCCTGGTTCGGGACCAGGAGGTCGGAGGTTCGAATCCTCCCGCCCCGACCAAAACCCACTAAAAACATTAGACATTTTTGCGGCCGCGGCCCTCGCGGGCGAATTGGCCCATGGCTAACCGCACAGCCAAGATGAGCCTTGACAGCTACCGATAAATCGGTTATTTCTGAAGTAACAGAAATAACAATATATTGGGGAGGTGGCTATAGTTAAAATGAAGCGATCACAATTATCAATGCGCCCCGTGAGCGCTGTTTCGACCTGGCGCGTAGCGTCGAAGTTCACCTCTTAGGAAATGTACACAACGGCGAACAGGCTATCGCTACGGGAGGAGTCGTGACCGGATTGATGGCCAAAGGCGATCTGGTCACCTGGCGGGCGCGGCACCTCGGCGTGCGGCACCAATTGACCAGCCAGATCACGGCATATCATCGGCCGATCTACTTTCAAGATGCGATGCGGAAGGGCCGGTTCGGTCGATGGTTCACGACCATTTCTTTCGCACGCTCCCCGACGGATTGACTGAGATGAAAGACATTTTCTGTTTCGCAGCCCCCGTGCCCGTGGTTGGGCTGATCGTCGAGGGCCTCGTGCTGCGGCGGTATATGAGTGAGCTTCTTCGACAGCGGAATCGGGTGATTCAGGAAGTGGCGCAATCCGATGAGTGGCAGCGTTATTTGGGAGCTCTGAGGGCCTCCTAATAAAAGAAAGGAAACCATGCGAATTGTACTGCCAGGTGGAAGCGGGCAGGTCGGCACGGTCCTGGCTCGACACTTTCATCAAGAAGGTCACAAGGTCACTGTGTTGAGTCGAACGCCAAGGCAGACACCGTGGCTGACGGTGGTCTGGGATGGGAAGCCAACAACCGGCGATTGGATGGATGCAATCGATGGTAGCGATGTTTGCATTAATCTGGCGGGCCGCAGCGTTAATTGCCGTTACGGAGAAGCAAACCGGCTCGAAATCGTCGAGTCGCGCGTACAGACGACCAATCTGCTGCAGCGTGCAATGGAGACCATGAGCGCCCCGCCGCGCGTGTGGCTAAACGCGAGCACGGCGACCATCTACCGTCATTCGCTTGACCGGCCTATGGATGAAGTGACGGGCGAGTTGGGCGGGAATGAACCGGGTGCTCCAGACACATGGAATTTTTCCATTCGGATGGCGACGGAATGGGAAAGAGCGTTCTTCGCCAATTCGCTGTCGCAGACACGAAAGGTGGCGATGCGGAGCGCCATCACATTCAGTCCCGATCGCGGAGGCGCGTTCGATCTTTTGCTGGGCTTGGTAAGGCGGGGGCTGGGGGGAACGCAGGGCTCGGGTCAGCAGTTTGTTTCGTGGATTCATGAGTACGACTTTTGCCGCGCCGTAAAGTTGCTGATTGATCGCCCGGATTTGTCAGGAGTGGTGAATATTGCGGCACCGAATCCAATAAGGAATTGCGACTTCATGCGCGAACTGCGCTTAGCGTGGGGGACGTGGATCGGATTGCCGGCGAACGAGTGGATGATCGAATTCGGCGCGTTCTTTTTGAGAACGGAGTCAGAACTGGCGTTGAAGAGCAGGCAAGTGGTCGCAAGGCGACTGAAGGATGCCGGCTTTGAGTTTCTCTATCCGGAATGGTCGGTCGCGGCCCAAGAATTGGTGACACGATGGCGAAGACAAGAAGCCGGAGGAGTGCCGGAGACAGTGGCCGCGCGAGCTTGAAGTTCGTCTCGTCCGCTATCTCCCGAACAGCCGGTTGATCTCATCGCGCAGGCCCATATTACGTACCAGGCGCAGCAGGTAGTTCGGGTGCAGGCCGAGCAGTTTGGCGGCTTGCTTGTAATCGCCATTCCCCTGTGTATAGGCGTCCAGAATAGCTTCGCGCTTCGCCTGGCCGACCGAGAGGTGATACCTGGCGCTGGCATCGCTGGGCGCGCCCTCTAGTAGATTCTCCGGCAGATCTTCGGGCAATACCCATTCCGAGACGCCGAGGACGACGGCACGCTCCATCGCGTTTTCGAGCTCGCGTACGTTTCCAGGCCAGGAGTACGTGGCGAGCATGCTTCCAGCCTCATTAGACAGGCCGAGGACATGGCGCTTGCAACGCTCAGAAGAGCGCCGCAAAAAGTAGTTGGCGAGCAGCGGAATGTCGTCGTGGCGTTCGCGAAGCGGCGGCGAGTGCAGATTCACCACGTTCAAGCGGTGATAGAGGTCTTCACGGAACCTGCCTTCGCGCACGTCATCGGCAAGATCGCGATTGGTGGCGGCGATCACTCGAATATCGAGGGGATGGGGGTGCGAGCCGCCGACTCGCTCAAACTCTCGTTGCTGAAGGACGCGAAGAAGCTTGGCCTGCAGTCCCGAAGCCATCTCGCCGACTTCATCGAGGAAGATGGTGCCGCCGTCGGCCAGTTCGAAGCGGCCACGCTTTAACGAGATAGCTCCAGTGAAGGCGCCTTTCTCATGTCCGAAAAGCTCACTTTCAAAGAGTGTTTCGGTGAGAGCGGCGCAATTGACGGCGATAAAGGGCCGCTCCCGGCGGAGGCTCTTTTCGTGAAGCGCTCGCGCGATAAGTTCCTTACCCGTTCCGCTTTCCCCCATGATGAGGACGGTTGTATCGCGCGGCGCGACGCGCTCAATCAGTTCGAGCAGTCTCTTGATGGAGGCGCTTTTGCCGACGATGCCGGCGTTGCTACCGATTTGTTCTTCGAGGATGGCCTTTTGGGCCCGCAAGTTTTCCACTTCCCGATTCGCTTCAAAGCCGATAGAAGCGAGTGAAGCGATGGCCGTCAGCGTCTCCAGGTGCGTGCTAATGCGTGAGGATTCTTCCAGTGTCAGTTCCAGAACGAGAACGCCGCCAAGATCGCCGGACAAGTACAACGGCACGCCGACGATGGATCGGGATGTGTCTTGAAAGGCGCCATCGCGACAGATCGGTTCGAGGGCAAAGGAGAAGCGCGCCGCCTGCGAGGAGGGAAGTTCGGCTAGGCGCCCTTCGAGTTCAGAAAGACTGGTTCCAAGCAGAAGCAGGCCATTCTTGGTGGGGAGCAGGTCGCCCACGAGGCGAAGGATCTGGCCTTGTAGAAGTTCGTTTTGCTCGCCGCCAATGGAGGCCGCCAAAGCGCGGAACAGGAAGACGGCGGAACAGGCGGCGAGAAGCACGGGCTTAGGTTCGGGGTTGCCGCCGCCTGCCTGTTCGTCAGACACCGCCCCGCTGCGGAACATGAGGATGGTCTTGCCAATGCCGATTTGATCGCGATCTTCGAGCCACCGCTCAGCCGAGCGCATGCCGTTCACGTACGTGCCTAGGGAGGAGCGAAGATCAATGATGGTGAACCGTTCGCCCTGGCGCCGGATCTGGCAATGACGCCAGCCGACCTCCGGCTCGGCAAGCACCAGCTGCGAACTCGGTGCCCGCCCGATCAGAATCTCCGCGTGTTCAATCGGAAAGCGCGAGCCTGCGTGTGGGCCGTTGACCACAACAAGTTCCGCGTTCATGGAAGGAAGAATCTCACTTGCTCGCAAAGCGTCTTTCAATCCTAACGCGGGTGTTGTTATTTTGTTGACCCGGTCAGAGGGATTTCGGGTGGTGTTTATGGCGTTTTAATCGCGTGCCAACACGCAAGCGGGCGGCTAGGTGTTAGCTACCTTGCCGCCCGGTGAAGGTTGACTCGTTGAAGGTCTAACTGCAGCCGGAAGTGCCGCCGCAATTTTCACACTTGTAGCAAGAGCCGTTGCGGGTCATCATACTGCCACATTCGGCGCAAAGTGGGGCATCGGAGATGACGTTGGCTTCAAATGGAAGCGCCTGCTGAGGTTCGGGCAGCGTCGGACGTAGCTTGGGAACTTCACCGGCTTCTGCATGCTCAGTAATTCCGAGGAAACGGGCGCCCAGCCATCGGAAGATGTAATCGATGATCGACTTGGCGTAGGGCACCTGCTGATTCCCGGTCCATCCGCTCGGTTCAAAACGGACGTGGCTGAACTTGTCCACAAAGAATTTCAACGGCACGCCGTATTGGAGGCCATAGCTAATGGATGTAGCGAGCGTGTCCATAAGGCCGGAGATGGTAGACCCTTCCTTAGCCATGGAGATGAAAACTTCACCGGGCGTTCCGTCATCGTAGAGTCCGACGGTGATGTAGCCTTCGTGGCCTCCGATCGAGAATTTGTGGGTGACGGAGGCGCGTTCATCGGGCAACTTGCGCCGGATGGGCCGGTAGACGATCTTTTCGACGGTTTGGGGGGCTGCAGGAGCAATGGCAGTGGCTTTCTTCTCGCCCTTGCCGGTGCCTGAGCTGAGCGGTTGGACGCGTTTCGAGTTGTCGCGATAAATTGCGACAGCCTTGAGACCGATCTTCCACGATTCGATGTAGGCGTCCATGATCTCGTCGGCCGTGCACTCTTCAGGCATGTTGATGGTCTTTGAGATGGCGCCGGAGATGAATGGCTGTACCGCACCCATCATTTTCACGTGACCCATGTGGTGGATGAAGCGGACGCCGTTCTGCGGGCGGAAGCTGCAATCGAAGACGGAGAGATGTTCGGGCTTGAGAGCGGGAGCGCCTTCAATGGTTCCGGTGGAATCAATGTGCGAGACGATGATTTCCACCTGCTCCGGCGTGTAGCCGAGGCGGATCAACGCCTGGGGCACGGTGTTATTGACAATCTTGATGACGCCGCCGCCGACCAGCTTCTTGTACTTGACGAGGGCGAGGTCCGGCTCAATGCCGGTGGTGTCGCAATCCATCATGAAGCCGATGGTGCCGGTAGGCGCGATGACGGTTGTCTGGGCGTTGCGGAAGCCGACCTTGGTTCCGAGCTCATAAGCCAGGCGCCAGCATTCCTCCGCTGCTTTGAACATGGCAGGCGGAACGCGCTTGCTGTCAATGCCGTTGACGGCGTTCCAGTGCATGCGGATGACGTCGAGAAAGGGCTCCTCGTTTTCGGCGTAGCCGGCGCAGGGGCCGACATTTTCAGCAATCCGAGCGCTGGTGAGGTAAGCCTGGCCGCACATAATGGCGCTGATAGCGCCGGCAAAGTCACGGCCATCGTTGCTGTCATAAGGTAGGCCGAGCGACATCAGCAAAGCGCCGAGATTGGCGAAGCCCAGGCCGAGCGGACGGAAGTCGTGTGAGTTCTTGGCGATCCGTTCAGTGGGATAGCTGGCGTTGTCGACGATAATTTCCTGGGCGAGGATGATGGTGTCAACAGCGTGGCGCAGGGCTTCGACATCGAAATTACCGTCGGGTCCCAGGAACTTCATCAGATTCAGCGATGCCAGGTTGCAGGCTGAATCATCAAGGAACATGTATTCCGAGCAGGGGTTCGACGCATTGATGCGAGCCGTGTTACGGGAGGTATGCCATTTGTTAATGATCGAGTCAAACTGCATGCCGGGGTCGCCGCATTGGTGAGTTGCCTCAGCGATCTGGTGCATAAGGTCACGAGCCTTGTAACGGTTGACGGGCTGACCGCTGACGACTGAGCGGGTCCACCAATCGGAATCGCTGACGACGGCCTCCATGAACTCGTCACTGGCACGGACGGAGTTGTTGGCGTTCTGGAAAAAGACTGACCCATAGGCTTCGCCATCGAGCGAGGAATCATAACCGGCATCGATGAGGGTCTGTGCCTTCTTTTCTTCTTTGGCCTTGCACCAGACGAAGTTTTCAATGTCAGGGTGCTCAGTATTGAGGATGACCATCTTGGCCGCACGGCGCGTTTTGCCACCGGACTTGATAACCCCGGCGAAGGCATCGAAGCCCTTCATGAAGCTGAGTGGGCCGGAAGCGCGGCCGCCCCCCCAGAGCGCGCCGTTTTCCTCGCGGATGGAGGAGAGGTTGGTGCCGGTGCCGGAGCCCCATTTGAATAGCATGCCCTCCGTCTTGGCCAAATCGAGGATGGATTCGAGCGAATCCTGGACGGAGTTGATGAAACAGGCGGAGCACTGCGGGTGGTTCTCACCAGGCTTCAACTTCTTGATACGCTCCTCGGCCTCATCGTAATAGAAGCCGTAGCCCCGGGCTTCTTTGACGCCCACGTTGAACCATACCGGCGAATTGAAGCAGGCCTTCTGGTGCAGCATGAGGTGCGCCAGTTCCTGCCTGAAGTTTTCACCGTCTTCCGGAGTTTTGAAATAATTTCCTGCGAGTCCCCAATCGGCAATGGTATCGACGACGCGATGGACGAGCTGACCGACAGTCCGTTCGCGGTCAGGCGAGCCCATCCGGCCATGAAAATATTTGCTAGCGACTATGTTGGTGGCGGTTTGCGACCAGTCGACCGGGACTTCCATATCCCGTTGTTCAAAAATGACCGACCCTTTATCGTTGCCGATTGTGGCGGTACGGGGCTCCCATTGGACTTCATCGTAGGGAGTCTTGCCTGCCTCCAGCTTGGAGGTGAAGAAACGAGAGAACTGGACACCACGGCGTTCTTCGCGACGGAGAGAACGATGTAATTGCTTTACTTTCACGCTTAAGTCTACGCTTAATTGACCCATGTAAAATTGCCTTTCTTGGGGACACCTGGAGGCGCTACGAAAAACCTGGGGCAGGGACGGTCTCCAAGGCTAGTGCCAATACTGCGCTATATATTGTGGCCCGTCAAGAACTATATCTACATACGGTGCATGGGTTTACAGGATTGCAATTTTTTGATGCCTGCGACGTCAACAAAGTTGCCGCCTGTATGCCCCTCAAAATTCAGCACTAAGCGCTCTCCGGCAGTCTGACTGAAAGCGGTGCTAGAAAGACGGAGAGCACCAAAAAATCTACCCAGGAAAAACCCTGGGGGAGGTGCCGGGAACTCGGGTGGCCTCGGAAACTTAAGATACCCTCATGTCGCGGAGCCCTGAACAGGCGACTTCTGGGCGGAAACGAGTATGATGTGAACTTGATGACCTCAACACGCCGTAACTTCATTCAAACGACAGCTGCGCTCGCTGCCGGAGCGGGCCTGGCCTATTCGAAAGAGCAGCACATGCTGAAAGCCATTGGGGTCCAGCTTTACACAGTTCGGGACGTGATCAATCAAAATCCGCCGAAGACCCTGACGGAAATCAGCGACATTGGATACCGGGAGGCTGAATGCATTGGGTCGGATCTCGACAATATTATTGCGGCGATGGCTGAAACCAAGCTCAAGCCGGTGAGCTTACATGTGGACAGCAACCTGTGGAAGCCGGAACACACAGAGCGGCGGACGAGTATTTTTGCCGACGCCAAAATGAAGGGCTTCAGCTACGTTGTGTATCCCTACGTGCCGAACCAGGAGCGCGGTGGCGTGGACGCCATTAAGCGGGTTGCCGAGAACCTGAACAACGGGGCGAAAGACGCACATAACAATGACCTTAAGGTTTGCTATCACAACCACGCCTTCGAATTTGAGCCGGTTGGTGGCAAAACGCTGCTGGCCAGTTTGATGGAGGAGACGGATCCGAAACTGGTCGGGTTGGAACTGGATATCTTCTGGGTAGTCACCGGAGGACACGATCCGCTCGAGATGTTCAAGACCTATGGCAGCCGCATTGAACTGGTACATCTGAAAGACCGTGCAAAGCCATCGCAGCCTCATTACAACGAGGACGTGCCCAAGAGTACCTTTAAGGAAGTCGGCCACGGAGCGATCGACATTCCCGCGGTTTTGAAGGCGGCGTCCGATGTGGGCGTAAAGCACTACTTCGTCGAACAGGATGCAACACCGGGCGATCCGGTCGAAAGCCTAAAACAGAGCTATCAGTATTTGCATGATTTGAAGTTCTAGCCTGACCTGAAGTTCTAGAGGCGGCAGCCTTTCAGCGGATCGGGCAGACCCCGGACTCAGGGCTTTCCGCCATGCCTCCCAATTCCGTCACCTCCGTCGCTCCAATCTCGGAATCCATCTGGAATGAGAGGGAGCGAGTCCGGATGTAGTCCTCGGCAGTGCATGCTTTATCGAGCGTGACCGTCATGTTTTTGGGGAAAACGGTTCGGCGGCGGGGCCGCGCAGAAGAATCCCAAAACCGGACAGATTGTGTGGCGAGGATCACGTCCGGAGCAACTGTGGTCTTGTTAAATCAAGGAGTTACGGTTCGGCTACGCATGGTTGCCAGCGTGCCCTTAAGAACGACGCAGACATGGACATACCTCGTGGCAAAGAAGTAAAACGACGCAAGATCATACAGCGAATCGTTTTCATTGTTTTGGGCCTGATCGCCCTGGCCGGAACAACCCTGGCATTAATGCGGCTGAAACCCGCAGCACCGTCGGTTGATAGCGGCACCTTATTTCATGGACCCGTGCAGCGCGGACCGATGAACATTAATGTGCACGGCGTCGGGCGCCTTACGCCCGAAGAGATCGTGTTCCTGCCCGCGCCGGTCGATAGCCGCATCGTCAAGATCAATCACCGGGCAGGCGAAACCGTCAAAGCCAACGACATCATCATGGTGATGAGCAATCCGGACATTGAATTGGAAGCGGAGATGGCGCAATGGTCGCAAAGAGCAGAGGCGGCGAAGTTGTCAGACCTGCGCGTCACCCTGGAAAGCACGAAACTGGATCAGCGGGCCACCCTAGCGCAACTGGAATCGGATTACACCCAAGCCAAGCTCACCGCCGATCGTGATTTGGAACTGACGCGACTGGGCTTGAAGTCGGATCTTGAATCGCGGCTGTCAGTGGATAAGGCGGAACAATTGGCCAAGCGTCTCGCGTTGCAGAAACAGCGCCTGGAAATTGCCGACGACTCCATCAAGGCACAGATCGCGGAGGAGGAAGTCGCGGTTGACAAAGCAAAAGCGGATTATGACGTGAAGCGGCACCATGCCGACGACTTGAACATCCGAGCGAACGTAGACGGCGTGGTTCAGAGCGCTGATGTGCCGGTCGAAGTCGGTCAGCGAGCGCCGGCGGGCACGATTTTGGCGAAGATCGCGCAGCCGACGAAACTCAAGGCGGAACTAAAGATTGCCGAGACGCAGATGCGAGACATTCGCGTGGGTCAGGAAGCAAGTATCGATACAAGGAACGGGCTGATTCCGGGCCACGTCATTCGACTCGATCCGGTGGCCCAGAACGGCGTGGTGCTGGTCGACGTCAAGCTTGAGGGTCCTCTGCCGCCGGGCTCCCGGCCGGAATTGAGCGTAGACGGAACCATTGAACTGGAGCAGCTAAGGGAAGTGGTCTTTGTGCAGCGGCCTGTGTTCGCGCAAGCGGGGCAGACCACGAGTGTATTTAAGGTTGACCCAGATGGGAAAGGCGCATCACAGGTGAAGGTGAAGTTCGGCCGCGCCTCGGTGAATGCAATTGAAGTAGTGGATGGCCTGAAGCCAGGCGACACCGTGATTTTGTCAGACATGTCGCAGTGGGATTCACAGCCCAGAATTCGATTGAACTAAGGACAGTCGATTCGCGTATTTCGAAGATCAAGGAGACGAAAACTAATGGCCGCACCAACGGACTCGATGATTCACCTGGACGGCGTGACGAAGGTGTTTGTCACGGATGAAGTGGAAACGCATGCCCTCGCGGGGATTCACATCGACATAAAGAAGGGCGAGTACGTCTCGATTTCGGGTCCGTCGGGCTGCGGAAAATCGACGCTGCTGGCCATCCTTGGATTGCTCGATTCGCCATCATCGGGGATTTATATTCTCAATGGACGTCCGGTGGAGAATCTGAAATTGTCGGAGCGGGCGCGCATTCGCAATCGCGAGATCGGTTTCATCTTCCAGGCGTTTAACCTGATTGGCGATCTGAATGTTTATGAGAATGTTGAACTGCCATTGACGTATCGCGGCATGGGCTCCGCCGAACGTAAACAGAAGGTCTATGAGGCGCTAGAGCGTGTGGGCATGTCGCACCGCGTGAAGCACTATCCATCGCAGCTTTCGGGCGGCCAACAACAGCGTGTTGCTGTGGCTCGCGCTCTGGCGGGCGACCCTTCCATCCTGCTGGCGGATGAGCCGACCGGAAACTTGGACTCGCAGAATGGCGAGCAAGTGATGGATTTGATGCGAGAGTTGCATCGGGGTGGCGCGACAATCTGCATGGTGACGCACGATCCGCGATATGCGCGCTATGCCGACCGATCGATTCACTTGTTCGATGGCCGAGTTGTGGAGGAAAACCAGGAGGTACCGGTTTGATGCGTACGCGACTTTTCATCCGGCGTCATGTCGATGTGCTGGCGATTGGTGTGCTCTTGCTGACTTTTGGTGTAGTGCAAACCGGGCGCGATGTGTTTTTGAGAAAGCACGAGATTGTGGAGCGGTTGCGAGTGGAGCGCACCAAGGCGTTGGAGCAATTGCACCGCAGCCGCCGCATAAGGCCCGTGCAGTGTCCTAGTACTGTCGCAAGTTCGATGGGGATAGTCTAATAAGTAAGGAGTCCGCTCAGTTTTCCCGACACGCCGTGGATCTTTTCGCTCCTGAATCGCTCTTGTTCCGGGTCTCGCAATCAGATGTGGTAGCCTACGCGGGCGGCGACACCAACGTGTTGGCAAAACCGGCTCAGGCGGGCGGAGAAGGGCGTAACGATGATTCGACTTAAGAACGTCGAGAAGTATTTTGAACACGGTCCCACAAAGACCTTCGTGCTGCGGCGAGTGAACGCCGAGATTCGTGAAGGCGATTTCGTTTCAATCATGGGCCCGTCGGGCGCCGGGAAGTCCACCTTGCTGCACTTACTCGGGATGCATGATAGCAGTTGGACGGGCGAGTATTACTTTCTCGACCATCCAATCCACAAGCTGAACAAGAAGGACCGGTCAGAGCTCTACAAGAAGTACATGGGGTTCGTGTTTCAGAGCTACCATCTGCTGGACTCACTGACGGTCTACGAGAATTTGGACATTCCGCTCTCTTATCGGAACATCAAGAAATCCGAACGCGAGAGCATTGTCTGCGATTCGTTAGACAAGTTCAACATGGTGGGCAAGAAGGATCTCTATCCGAACCAGCTCTCGGGCGGTCAGCAGCAGTTAGTAGCAATTGCCCGGGCGATGATTGCGAGTCCCAAGTTGATTCTGGCTGACGAACCGACCGGAAATCTGCACTCGAACCAGGCCAAAGAGATTATGGAGATCTTCAAGAAGCTGAATAACGACGGGACGACGATCATTCAGGTGACTCACAACGAGAAGAATGCGGAATTCGGCAACCGGATCATTCAGATTGAGGATGGGTGGATCGCGCGAGAACAAGTGGAGGCCCGGGTTTAGCGGTGCTTGAACCGAACCAGGAAGGCCCATGCAGAAGCCTTCATTACAATTAGAAAAATGGCGCAGTTTTCGCCGCGGTAAGCCGCGGCTCTCTTTTTTTCTGCACCGCTCATCGCCCCGCTCAACTTTCTCGCGAACTCCTTCGAGTGGAACGGAGCTTCGCAACAGGAAAGCGACAGTGGAACTGGTGGAAAAGGCAATCGCGCTCGACGGACCAGTAGCGCATTATTACGCGCAGGCAGCTGAGGTGTACGCTCTGATGCACCGTGGAAAGCGGTTGGAGCAGCTCGTCTGGGTCGGAGTAGCCCGGACTCTTCTGCACCGAGCTACGCAACAGTCTGGATCGCCCGCTCAAGATGATTCGGTTGGCCCCAAATCCAGGGGTTGTCCTGACGATCCGATTTCCAGCCGCCGGCACCAGAAACTCTAGGACCCTCACAATGCGAATCGTTCCCGCGCAAATGCGCATACTGATCGCTGACGACCAGACCGACGTCCTTGAAGCGCTACGGCTGTTGTTGAAGAGCGAAGGCTACAAGATCGAGGCTGTGGAATCGCCGGAACATGTGGCTCGGGCGATTGAACAAAAAGACTTCGACCTGGCCATTATCGATTTAAACTACACACGCGATACGACGTCGGGGCAAGAAGGCCTGGAATTGCTGGCCAAGATTCAGAGTTTGGATGGCATGCTGCCTGTGATCGTGATGACGGCGTGGAGCAGCGTGGATCTGGCTGTCGAAGCGATGCGCCGCGGCGCCAAGGACTTTATCCAGAAGCCATGGGAGAACGAGCGGCTTTCATCGATTGTCCGGACGCAGCTGGAGTTGAGCGAGGCTTTGCGGCGCGGGCAAAGGCTTGAGGCCGAAAACGCTCTTCTGCGCGGCGAAAATCTTCCAACGATGATTGCGCAGTCGCCGGTGATGCAACCGGTGTTGCAGCTGATCTCGCGCGTCGGCCCATCCGATGCGAACGTGCTCATTACCGGCGAGCCCGGCACCGGCAAGGAAGTGGTGGCGAAGACGCTACATGCCATTTCATCGCGCGCCACGAAGGCGCTGGTTGGCGTGAATGCGGGCGGATTGGCAGAGGGGGTGTTTGAGAGCGAGTTGTTCGGGCACGTCAAGGGCGCATTCACCGACGCCAAGATGGATCGGGTGGGGCGCTTCGAACTGGCCGACGAAGGCACGCTTTTCCTTGATGAGATCGCCAACGTCCCAATGAATCTGCAGGCAAAGCTCCTGCGGGTGCTCGAAATCGGCGAGATGGAGCGCGTGGGGTCCTCGAAGACGAAGCGGGTCAACGTACGGGTGATCTCCGCGACGAACGCCAACATCAATGAGGAAGTGACGAACAACCGTTTCCGGCAGGACCTGCTGTACCGGCTGAACACGATCGAAATTCACCTGCCGCCGCTGCGGGAGAGGCGCGAAGACATTGGTCCGCTATCGAATCATTTTCTGGGAGTGCATTCGCAGCGGTACCGAAAAGCCTTCACCGGTTTCGACCATGGCGCTTTGCAGGCAATGAACGAGCACCCCTGGTACGGCAACGTGCGCGAACTGAACCACGTGATCGAGCGCGCGGTGCTGATGGCGCAAGAAAACGTTGTGCGCGCTGGCGATCTGGCATTGCGGGCCGGCCCGGCGTCGACGCCGCGGCTGGAGGACATGAGTCTTGAAGAAGTGGAAGCGTTTCTGATTAAGAAAGCACTGGCGCGGTACGGAGGCAACGTCAGCCACGCGGCGAATGCCCTGGGCCTCAGCCGCAGCGCGTTGTATCGCCGTCTGCAGCGATACGGACTCTAAGCGAACAAGATGGGGATTCGGTTCAGCCACGATAAGCGGGTCCTGCTCACGGCCCTTGCGTCGGGGTTACCCGCCGTGTTGATCTGCTTGTTTCTGCTGCTTCACGAGAAACATGATGACCGTGAACTCTGGACCCTGATTCCCCTGGCAGCCGGTAGCTGGCTGATCTGCTCGTTCGCTGTGCGAGAACGCGTGGCCGGACCACTGCGCACCCTGGCCAATCTGCTCGAGGCCATGCGTGAGGGTGACTATTCGATACGAGCGCGCGTTGAAAACCCGGCTGAACCGCTCGGCGAAGTGATGGTGCAAGTGAACGCGATGGCAGCCACGCTCCGAGCGCAGCGTCTGGGGGCGGTCGAGGCCACGGCCCTACTGCGGAAGGTCATGGAAGAGATCGAGGTGGCCGTATTCGCTTTCGATCCCCAACAATTGCTGCGGCTTGTGAACAAGGCGGGTGAGCGGCTTCTGGCTCAACCGGCCGAGCGCGTTCTGGCTCGCGATGCGACCTCGCTGGGGTTGGCGGAGTACCTGGTGGGCGAATCGGAGCAGACCATTCAGCGGACATTCCCCGGGGCCGCCGGGCGCTGGGGCATCAAACGCAGCGGATTTCGCGAGGGCGGTGTGCCACACCAGCTGATTGTGGTGACGGACCTGACGCGACCCTTGCGGGAAGAGGAGTTGCAGGCGTGGCAGCGCTTGGTCCGCGTGTTGGGACATGAGCTGAATAATTCGCTGACGCCTATCAAGTCAATCGCGCGAAGCCTGGAAGTGCTGGTGAAGGCCGATCCCCGCCCGGAAGATTGGGAAGAGGACATGTCGAAGGGGCTGAACGTAATTGCCTCGCGTTCCGAATCGCTGAGCCGGTTCATGAGCTCCTATGCAAGGCTGGCGAAGCTGCCGCCGCCGCGAATGGTTCCCGTGGAAGTAAATACGCTGCTGCGGCGAGTGTCGGTGCTCGAGACCCGGATTCCGGTTTTCTTTGAGGAAACCCCACCGCTGACCATCATGGGTGATCCGGATCAGTTGGAACAGGCGCTGATCAACCTGATTCGCAATGCCGTGGACGCTTCGCTCGAAACCGGTGGACGTGCGTTTGTGCGTGGACAACGCGCGGGGCAATCGCTTGAGATTATCGTGCGCGATGAAGGGCATGGCCTGTCGAACACCGCCAATCTGTTCGTGCCGTTCTTCACGACGAAAAAGGGTGGATCGGGCATCGGATTAGTGTTGTGCCGGCAGATCGCTGAGGCGCATAACGGGTCGGTTGCATTGAGGAACGCAGTGCCAGGGCCCGGGTGCGAGGCAGTGTTGACTCTCCCCGCTTAAGGTTGAGGCCCCGACGATCGCGATCGTGGATCTCAGATGTTCTCTAGCCGCACTGATGAAGCACTATGCTGGAAAGCGTGAGTGACACCGAGCGAGAGATCGAGAAGCGGATGGCGGCGGCCGGCGATTCTCCCGTGTTGGAAGTGTTGGCCGATGGCACGAAGGTGAAGCACCGCAAACTGCGTATGCGCGCGTGCAACGAGCTGAACGCGAAAGGCAAGCTATGCGCGGGACACCTGAAGCGCTGGTACCAGCCGACGGGCGAGACGGTCGTTAAATTTGCGGCGAATACGGAGCTTTACCGGTGCGAGCGTTGCCACACCGTGTATCTGCCGCATCCGGATGAGGCGCCAAGAACCCGGACCTTAGCTTGGTAGCGATGACTTTCAAAAGTGTTTTGAAAGCCGGTGCTGTTCTAATAGTTGGGCTGGCAATGGCCCCTCTGTCAGCGGGGCAAGATGCTCCAAAGCTCTTGTTGTCTCCGGACCGGATGAAGCGGTTGGATCGTGAACACACGCGGCAAACGGAGCGCTGGAAGAATCTTCAGGATCGAGTGAATACCGTTCCCGATTCTCCGGAACGAGGGATGGAACTCGCCCTCGTGGCGGTAGCGAGCAAGAATCCGGAGCTAGCCGCCAAAGCGATTCAATGGGCGAAAGACCATCCGCAGGAAGCGCGACAAGTGGCTTTGGTTGTGGATTGGTGCGGTGACAAACTAACAGCTGCCCAACGCGAAGAGATTCTGGGTGTGGCTTGGCGAGCCTATGGAAAACGACCGGCAGCAGAGATCGATCCGGTTCGCTATCGCGATGGACTGATGTTGCGAGTGGAGCGGGAGGCGCAGTTCCCGGAAGACATTTCGCGCTGGTGGGATGGCATCCTGCCGCACCTGAAGAGCCACGATCGCAACTGGCTGACTGATCCCACCGAACTGTATGCGCTGTACGAGATTGTTGACCTGGTCAGGCAGAACACGCGTAATGACCTCCGGTCTGACAATGCCATGCTGTTTCGGGCGCTGCCCATCGAGTATCTGCTGTCGCTGCACCCGCAGGAGGTCGAGTCGCCGGCATGGCAGACCCGGGCAGCAGCTTTGATCCTGGTGGCAATCGATCCGAATTTAGCGGCCGCACAGTATCTGCAGGGGTGGGCGCTGGAGGATCCGCAGGTAACGCGTAGCGGCCCGGGCGTGGCGTATGAGTTCCTATGGGCCAATGCTTATCTGCCGGGCATCAGCTATTACAATCTCGATCCGTGGTCGTATGACCAGGACGCGAG